>ENA-OOWN01000636-OOWN01000636.1-human-gut-metagenome-genome-assembly--contig:-NODE-636-length-29343-cov-2.952984_pt1 | contig 29343 bp, 25 predicted proteins | sample MGYA00241406_ERZ501319 | MGnify/ENA primary metagenome ERZ501319 (study PRJEB25962, sample SAMEA2042734) | human gut metagenome | biome: human gut; feature: human-associated habitat; material: faeces... | reverse complement strand
GGCGAAATCTTCCTCGCGGGCGGCACGGCAGTCCTCGACCGTCCGCTCGTCTCCCCGGCCCTGAGCATGCAGCTGGCCGTCACCCCGGAGCTCAGGCTCTCAGCCCCGGCTGCCTATGACGAGAGCTACGGAGGGCTGTACAGCGACTACGGGGGATACATCATGAGCAACTACCGCCACATCTCCCGCACCGGAGGGGAGATTCCCCGGAACAGGAACCAGAACTACAGCCTCGGGCTCTCCTACGCCGCCACCCATATCGCCACCTTCGCCAAGCTCTCCGGGGGCTACTGGAGAAGCTGGAGGAGCCACACCTACGGCACGGTCTACGACGGCACCCTCACCAGGATGGAGACGGTGGACAGCCCTGCTCTGTCCCACGGGGTCAACGTGGCCGCGAACGCCAGCAAGCTCTTCTTCGCCATCAGCACCACCGTGAAGCTGTCGGCGTCATGGTCCCGCACGTGGAGCGCCCTCCACAGGCAGTACGAGCTGTACCGGAGCGAAATGGACAATGTCTCCGGCGCCCTGTCGTTCAACACCCGCTTCTGCGACTGGGCCGCTCTGGACTACGGGATATCCGCCTCCCGGAGCCGCAGCGTGACAGACCTCGAAGGGGCGCAGCCGCCGATACACTCGCTCAGGCAGAACGCCGTCCTGAACCTCTCGTTCGCGAAAAGCTTCTTCCTGAGGGTCGGCGGAGAGCACTACTACAACGACGCCGTCCGGGGCGACAGGTCCATGTTCTTCCTGGACGCCTCGCTCTCATGGCGCATGAAGCGGCTGGAGCTGGCCCTTGAGTGCCGCAACCTCCTCGGCACGGAGACCTACAGCTCGGCCTCCTACAGCGACATCACCACGTACGTCTACACATACCGCCTCAGGCCGCTGACGGCGCTGCTGAAGATCCGCTTCACACTATGATGTGGTTGGATAGATACGTACTTAGGTAAATCCAAATACGGTTGATCGTACAAAAAAGGGGTTAGGCACACATGCTTCAGCGCTTCTTAAGTTCCGTGAAATGCAGTGGCTTTTCCAATATGCTCATTATCTGTATTTTATAAAACTCCGTGCATTTCTGGCGGCCCTACAAGAGGCTGAAAAATGCAGACCGTTTTCCAACAGGCTCATTTTCCGCGACTTACAAAGCGGGGTGCATTTCTCACTACTCTACAAGAAGCTGAGAAATGCAGACTATTTTCCAATAGCTTCATTATCAGAGATTTATAAAACAACGTGCATTTCTCGCGGCTTAACAAGAGACCGAAAAATGCGCACTGTTTCATACACTTTTGATAATCAAAAGCTTACAAAATAATCTGCATTTCTCGCGAGAGCATGGACGGTGGAAGGCATTGATTCACGGAATTTGCTGCCGCTGTAGATTGTGCGAACCACTGACAGGCCACCAGTCTTTTCTTTCCTGCGTCTTAGAATAGGCCCTGCCTTATCGGTCGGGTATATCAGTCTGTTGATTGATGTGTGCCGAGGATAGGTCTTGGCTCATCGGTCGGGAAGGGGATATGGGATGGTAAAATGCCAGAGAATAAAGCGCAGGAAATTCCTGAATTCACAAACACGCATTAAGCCATACAACCATCTGACAATAAGATAATTAATCATAACCACCTGTTCTTCTCGAGCAAAAATAACACTCCGACAAGAACAGGTAATTATGATTAACTATTTGGATTTCACTTCGTTACAAGGAACGATATGTGCTTCTGAATTCAACAGTGCCCCATCATCCGAATCCCATCATATAATCTGATTGCCGGAATGAGCTCCGGCGCAGTCTGCTCAATGCCATCGCTTTCTGTGTCAAGCAGGTGCTGATTGACGGCATGGAGCAGTCAGACCGTGTAGGTTATTCTACTTTGAACCAGATGTCGATGGCTCCGTAGCCCATGCGGACGAACTGGTTTTCAGGCTGGACGACAGCTGCCTCAGGGAGTCTGATGCCGTATTTTTTACCGGACTCCAAAGGGACTCCTATCTTGATGACAAAGGTAGTGTCGTTCTCGTAGTACACCAGCTCGCCATCCCGGCCTATCTTTTTGGCCATCCTGTTGTACCTGGCCCATTTGTCAGGAATCACGGACTCATATCCCGGGAATTCCCTGATACCGTACACTCCGGTCTCCACAGGATCTGAGAATATCACGCGGATCTCCTCAAGGTCGGGGCTTACCGTGGAGCCTACGGCGGGGATTATCTCCTTGACTGTAGGCCTTCTGGCGATGGAGTCCATCCGTGAGGCCACGGAGCGCATGTACTCCACGAACTCCGGCATGAAGTCGTCTATGGTGCGGTATCTGTCCCTGTTATCAGTGAACCTGTCCATGAAGTCCACCGCCTCATTCATCCATACGAAGCCGTGATTCTGGTCTGTATTAATGGATTTCCTGAGAGCTGACGGATATACCTCTTTGAGGTACAGATTGGTCATCAGGGAGTTGAAGAACTCTCCGCATACAGCAGACGCATCGTACCCGGCCCGGTAGAGCTCCTGTTCCATATACGGGTAGATGACCTCGCCTATCTCCAGCAATTCATCCTCGTACTGCTCAAGTACGGGATTGGTGAAGCTGTGGGATATCTCGTGGATGACAACGTTTCCCCTTGCATTCATGTCGGATGTATACTTGGGCTTTAAGCTGGCTCCGATAAGGGGATAATAGCCCGTCCTCGATGTAGAGCAGCCGCGCGGCACAGGGAACGGAGTTGTATGATACTACATAGACCGTGTCCGGAGCATCCCGCATCCCGCGGATGAACTCCATGACTGGATGGGACTTGAAATCCTTGAAATACCGCTGGATGTCGCGGTAGTATGGCGGATACACGCCCCTGTCATACTCCTCACATCCGGCCAAGATCCATACGGTGGCCGACAGTTCCTGCTTCTCGTCCACAAATGCGGTGACAGACGGCGATGCCCAACAGCTGGCAATGTTAAGATGATGTATTCTGAATTTATATAAAATATAGATAAAATACAGGTATAATCGACAGTATGTTCTCAGCTATATATCTTGTTTTTAATAAAATAATTTGCAATAATTATCAAAAATATAGTATAATAAATCGAATACAACAAGATATATGCAGTATCTGCGTATATTCGGCTTCCGCGTATATTTGCAGCATTATCCTAAATTTTATGTACAGCAGATTATTGACCAGTCTTATGCCCTGACCCTATCCGCCGGCTGCCTCGTCCTGAGAGCTGAGCCGGTACTGGATTTCTCCCAGGCCTTTTATCTGGACAGCCTTGCCGAGATAAGTTTTGCCGAAGGCTACATTGAGCGCTGCACTGCCCTCTGGAGAGAGGCCGCATCCAAAATAAGTACAGCTAATCGGTTAAAATTGGCTGGAATATTGTATATTTGCAGTATAGTTTGAAAAGATGTTAAAATATTATGACAATGGTTGTTTATAAAGTCAAGGGGATGATGTGCGATCATTGTGTGATGCATGTACGGAAAGCCCTTGAGTCTTTGCCGGGAGTCAGGGCAGAGGTTACTCTTGAACCGGCTCAGGCCGTAATTGAATTTTCTGACAAGGTATATGCTCTGCCGGAACTGCAGGCAGCGGTTGCTGATAAGGCTGGAGATTATGTTTTAGAGGATTAATTAACAATAAACCATACTTGAATTTATGAGACTTGGAACGAAATGGCTGTCCGTCCTTATCCCTGTGACGGCAGTGTCTTTTTTCAGTTGTACATCTGAACTGAAGGTCGGTGAAGGCGACCTGGATTTGACCATTACAGTAGGCGGAGACTCGCTTGTGATACCAGTCGGCTCTACGAAGGCGATGGGAATCAGTGATTTTATTGATCTTGATACAGTGGATTTTATCCATGCGGACGGACAAGGTAATTATTACATGGAGATGACGGAGGCCTTTGAGGATGAGGTGTCCGTAAGCGATTTTGCGAACAGTATGACTGTCGAGGGTATCGACAGGGAGTTCGACAGTCAGGACTTCACTGTCTATGCAGGGTCATCCGGTTCGGAAGAGGGCCGTATCAATGTGCAGTTTGAAGAGTTTAACGAGGAGTGTGCGTACCGCTTCTCTATTGAGGATGCGAAAGAGGACGGTCTGGTCAGTATAAGCAGCGTTGATTTTGAGAATACTTACCTGTTGCCACGTGTGCATCTGGAGGCGGACAAGAGTATACCTGCATCCATGATGTTGAGCCTTGAGGTAATAGTGCCGGAAAAATACGTATTTGAGGATTCTCCCGCTGTCAACGGTACGACTGTCACTTTTGAAGGAGCCGTTACTTCTTCGGGAGATGTGGATTTTCAGCCGGTGACGATGGAGTCGATAGAACTTGATTTGGGAGAGGATGAGCCTTTTGAGTTTGAGGATGTCTTTGTCGTGAGCAATCTGTCTATATCCGTGGCGCAGTCGGAGATGGAAGAGTTTGACGGTGCTGTCCTGACAGTGTCTCCCGGAGTGGCATTCGGTGGGGATGACGGTATGCTGCATCCTTCATCATTCTACGGGAAAGTGGATATCACGCTGGATGAGATAGTGGAGCAGATCTTGCTTGACGATATACCGCAGTATCTGAAGGGTGAGGATGTGTATCTGGATTTCACGTCTCCTTATGCGACGGTGTCGTTGAAGACCAACTCGGGTGTTCCTATCGTCATGGAGGCAGACCTTGCTCCTGTGTTTAATAGCGGAGAAGGCCAGTCTGTGTCTGTCACTCTGGAATCTCCCGTATCCTATGATGAGAACACTGAGGAAACGGTTAATTACTGGCTGGCTTCCGAGAGTCCGGCCGACCTGCCTTCGGATTACCAGTGGGTAAGTGCGGATATAAAGGGGCTGTTGAGCCGTATACCCGACAGGTTGGATATAAGCGTCAGACCATATTCCAATGTGGACAGCGAAGAGGACCATTTCATTGACTGCAACGCAAGTTACAACTTCAGCGGGGAGATGGGCTTTGTACTGCCGTTCTCGTTCGGGGACGGACTGTATGTTCCGGTGAGGGATACTCTTGACAATATGCCTGAGGAGATCGGCACGGCGCTCACCAACGCGGATATTATGCTGAACGGGACGGTGCACAGCTCTTTCCCAGTGGCTTTGAAGTTGTCAGGATATTTCCTGAACAGCAGCTATCAGGCTTTGGATATAGAAATTCCTGAGCAGGAGATAAGTGCCGGTGGCTCTGACGGAACTCAGACCACATCGCAGTTGAATATAACTGTGCCCAAGTCTCCCAAGGCTGAGGAAATAGCTTATCTGGTGTTCCAGTTCGAGATTCAGAATGGAACAGGCGTGCAGATATCGGAGAACTCGACAGTGCAGATAACTGACATATCTGCCGGAATACCGGGCGGCTTGACACTGGACCTTAATCAAGAATAACCATAAACTGAATAAATTATGAAAAAGATATTTTTACTGTCAGGGATAATAGCCGTATCGGCAATTGCATTCAATGCTGCGGCTCAGAGCAGGACAAGTTATTTCGTCCGCAATTCTACTCAAAATCATGAATTCAACGCTGCTTTTGCTCCGGATCAGGGATATATGGGATTCCCCTTGCTGGGAGGCATTGACCTGAATATCGGAAGCAACCTCGGTGTCTCCAATTTCCTGTATCCGCTGTCAAACGGCAAGACAGGCCTTTTTCTGAACAATGAGGTCAGTGCGGAAGAGTTCCTGTCAGGAATCCGCAACAGCAATGCTTTGGGTGTGAATTTCAAGTACAAAATACTGGATGCGGGATGGTACACGTGGAAAGACTCGTTCTGGACTCTCTCGTTCGATGTCAGAGCGGACGTGGATCTTTCACTGCCCGGTGAACTTTTCCGTTTCGCCAAACTCGGAATGCCGAATGATCCGACTTCCTACAGTATCGAGAATCTGGGAGTGACCGGGCAGGTGTTTGGCCAGGTGTCTCTTGGTTATTCACAAGGACTGGACAAATGGGTCAAGGGTCTGAGAGTAGGAGGTAAGGTGAAGCTCTTGGCCAGCATGATGGATGTACAGGCCAATATAAGCAGACTGGACCTTAATCTGAGCTCTCAGAGATGGAGCGCGACGTCCTATGCGAGTGGTCATATACTTGGAGGCGGACTGACACCGCTGTATGACGAGAACGGTCATGTCGAGAATTTTGCCTTTGATCCGTCCGGACTCGGTGTCGCCGGTTATGGTGCCGCGTTTGACCTGGGAATCTCATACACTTTATCTGAGGGGACGCCGCTTGACGGTTTGAGATTCTCCCTCTCGGTTACGGACCTTGGTTTTATCTCTTACAACAGGAATAAAGCGACCCTTCTTGCAGCTGACGGGAATGAGTTCCTGTTTGACGGAATTGAGGACATCGAGCCTGATACGGACTTCAATGAGATCTTCAATGCTATGGGAGATGACTTGCTCTCAATGGTCTCTTTCTCTGAGCAGTCTGTCACAAAGAATCAGGTAAGGATGATGACGGCTACGCTCTATGCGGGTGTGGACTATTCGTTCCTCAATGACAAGATGAATGTCGGTCTGCTCTACTCGGCCCGTTTCGGAAGGTTGAGGACGGAGAACGAACTTACACTGGCATGGAATTACGCTCCCACAAGGGGCTTTGACATAGCGCTGTCCTACTCCCTGCTCAAGACCCATTCAACTATCGGATGGCTGATTACAGCATTCCCCAAGCGTGGTCTTGGCATCTTCTTCGGTAGCGACTTTACTCCTGTCAACTACTCGGCCTTGACTATAGATGGTTTTCCTGTCTCTATTCCGGTGCCCAAGAAAGAATTTGTCCTGGATTTGCATTTCGGTGTGACCGTATCGTTCGGAGGTACCAACTCGCGGTATGCCTCGGCATGGGGTGATGAATAATCCGTTTGTGTAAAATAAAAGAGGCTGCCCTTCACATATAATAGGGTAGCCTCTTATTATGTTCTGTCAGACTGAGTGAGGTCATACGGCAGGTGCGGCAAAGTGCTCTTTGGAGAAAATCCTAGCCTCGGTAACAACTACTTCGTTGCCTTCCTTGTCCCTCATCTTGCCAACTATGGTGCCGATCATTCTCTTGTGGTCTACATTGGTGCATTCGAAGCGGATGTGATAAGGCTCGTCGATATACACAGGTTTGAGGTAGGTCACATTCTGAGAGATAAAATAAGCCATTTTGTCTGCCGGCCACATGGTACCGAAAACTTTTGCGAATGCGCATAGGATAAGTACTCCTTGAGCGACAGGTCTTCCGAATTCGGTTTCGGTGGCGAACTTCCTGTCAATGTGTACAGGATTGTAGTCGTCAGTCAACTTAGCGTAGACTTCAGCATCTTTCTCTGTGAAGATGGTGTTGTAATCGTAGGTGTCGTGAACTCTTATCATAACAGGGTGTTTTAGGAATGATTTACCCTATAAAGATAAGAATAATAAATCGATTTTCCAAATAAATGTCTTCAGAAAGCTATTGAAAGGCCGTCGTATGCCGGCTCAACTCCATCGGGCAGGACTTTGCACAGCTCTTCGTACCGTTCCAGCTGGTGCGAGATATGGGTAAGAAAAGAGTGTGCGGCCCCTACCTTCCGGCATACTTCCAGAGCCTCGTCCAGCGAGAAGTGGGATATGTGCTTCTCCCTTCTGATGCAGCTGATGACAAATATGTCCACGCCCTTGAATTTCTCAAGGGACTCCTCCGATATGTAGTTGGCGTCGGTCAGGTAGCCCAGTCTGCCGAACCGGAATCCCAGTACCGGCAGTCTGTAATGTACGGCGCGGACGGGGATAATTTCCACTCCGTTGATATTGAATGGATTCTCGTCTATGGTGTGAAGGATGAAGTCCGGAACTCCGGGATAGCGGTGGTCTCCGAATGCGTAGGCGTATTCTCTTTTCAGGGATTCCTGGACAGCGGTTTCTGCATATATGGGGAATCCCTTGCCCGTGAAGTAGTTGAATGCACGGACGTCATCCAGGCCGCCTGTGTGGTCCTTGTGCATATGGGTGAGAAGCACTGCGTCAAGTTCCTTTATCCCGCTTCTGAGCATCTGCTGCCTGAAATCCGGACCGGCATCGATTACGAGCCTGAGCCCCTCATATTCCACGTATGCGGAGGTTCTGAGTCTCTTGTCGTGGAAGTCATCGGAGCGGCATACATCGCAGCCGCATCCTATCATGGGCACTCCCTGGGAGGTGCCTGTGCCCAGAAATTCTATTTTGTTGACCATAGCACCCCAAAGATAGGGAATTTTACGTAATTTTGTAAATTATGAGCAGCAGACTTTATCTCATCCCGGCCCCTTTGGGCGACAATCCTCCACAGGAGGTGATTCCGCCGTATGTTTTTTCCAGCATAGCCCATATACGGCATTTTGCGGTGGAGGATGTCCGCAGTGCCCGCAGGTATCTGTCCCGTGCCGGTTTCAAGGGGATGGTGGACTCGTTGTCGTTCTATGAGATAAATGAGCATTCCTCGCAGGAGGACATAGAAGGCGTTTTCAATGTGCTGGAGTCCGTGGGTGAGATGGCGCTTATCTCTGAGGCGGGACTGCCGGCTGTGGCTGACCCCGGAGCGGCTCTGGTGGCTCTGGCGCACAAGGCTGATATGGAAGTGATACCGATGTCTGGACCTTCCTCGCTGATGATGGCGCTGATGTCCTCCGGCATGAACGGGCAGTGCTTTGCCTTTGCCGGCTATCTTCCGGTAAAACCGGAGCAGAGACGCAGGAGCATAAAGGAGCTTGAGGCCAGGTCCAGAAAATATTCTGAGACGGAGATCATGATAGAGACTCCGTACCGCAGTGATGCGCTGTTTCATGATATCCTGGCTGTATGCGGACCGTCGACGCTGGTCTGTGCGGCCTCTGACCTCACTCTACCGGACCAGTCCATACGGACCCGGACTGTAGCCGAATGGAAACGGCATCCGCTGACAATATCCAAGAAACCTACGGTGTTTTTAATTTTAGCATGACAATATAATGGGAAAAGTAGAACTGTGCGGTATGAGATTCTTCGCCCATCACGGCTGTTTCGGGGAGGAGAAGACCATCGGCAATTATTTTATAGTGGATTTTGCCGCTGAGACTGATATGACGGCGGCGAGTGAGAGCGATTCTTTGGACGATGCTCTGAACTATCAGATTATATACGATATAGTCAAGGAGGAGATGGCCGTGCCGTCCAATCTGCTGGAGCATGTGGCCGGCAGGATACTCAAGCGGTTCCGTCATATGTTCCCGGAGATTACGGCTGCGTCAGTATCCATTTCCAAGCTCAATCCCCCTTTGGGTGGGGAGGTAGGAGCGTCAAAAGTGACGATGGGCCTATGACGATGAGGGTGGCTGTACATACGTTGGGCTGCAAGCTCAACTACGCCGAGAGCTCGACTGTGGCCCGTGAGTTCGCCCGCAGGGGCTATGAGGTGGTCTCTCATACTGAGGAGGCCGATATCTACATCGTCAATACCTGTTCGGTTACCGAGCACAGTGACAAGAAGGACCGCAATCTTATCCGCCGCCTGCACCGCCGCTCTCCTCAGGCGTTGGTCGCTGTGATAGGCTGCTATGCCCAGTTGCAAGGTGAATATATTGCATCTATGGAAGGAGTGGACTTAGTGTTGGGGGCTCAGGACAAGGGACGCGTAGTGGACGAGGTGGAGCGTCTGCTCGCATCAGGCCGCCGCGGCAGGTCTGATGCTGAGATAACTGATATCGACAGCGTTCATGTCGTGTATCCGGCATTCTCCACGGGAGAGCGTACCCGCTCGTTCCTGAAAATACAGGACGGCTGTGACTATAAATGCACGTACTGTACGGTGCCTTACGCAAGGGGCTGCAGCCGCAGTCTGCCTTCGGACATGCTGGTGGCCCAGGCTGAGGAGATCGCCGCCTCTGGCATCAAGGAGATAGTGCTGACCGGGGTCAATACCGGGGATTACGGACGCAAGACCGGGGAGAGTTTTTTAGAGCTGCTCCGGCGTCTTGATGCCGTGGAGGGCATCTACCGTTACCGTATCTCATCGATAGAGCCCAATCTGCTGAAGCCGGAGATAGTGGACTGGATAGCTTCCGGTACCAAGTTCCTGCCTCATTTCCATATACCGTTGCAGTCCGGATGCGACGCGGTGCTGCGAAGGATGGGCCGCAGATACGATACGGATTTTTTCAGACGCAAGATAGCCTATATCAGGGAGCGGATGGAGCATGTCTTCTTCGGGATAGACGTGATAGTCGGTTTTCCGGGGGAGACGGACAGCGATTTCAATGCGACCTGTGACTTCCTGAGGGAGATAAGGCCGGCGTTCATCCATGTGTTCCCGTATTCCAGACGCTCCGGAACACCTGCCGCCGTGATGCCTGACCAGGTCGCAGACTTAGTCAAGACAGACCGGGTGGATATGCTGGAGAGGATGTCCTCCGAATTCTATGAGACATTTTGCCGTGAGAACAGCGGTCGTGAGGAGGAGGTGCTCTTTGAGAGTAAGTCCAAGGGCGGAAAGATGTTCGGTTATACCCGTAATTATATCAAAGTGGAGGAACCGTTTGACAAGGATCTGATAGGCCGGATAGTTCGCGTGACCCTGCCCTGAGTCCGCAGATTATTCTCCGGACTTGTATTCCATGTAACCGGTATCTTCTGATAAGTTCATCGGATCTTCCTTCGGTTTCATGACATTCTCTTTCCTGATATTGGCATCCGCTGCCTCTTTTTCCAACTCTTCTTCAGCTTCTCTCATGAGCTGCAGCTCGTATTCATCCTTCCGCTTGCGGGAGTAGAATATGTTCCTCAGGAAGTCCCCGAATGTGTCGAACTCGTCCTGATACGTGATACCGAAGCCGCTTCGCTGGGTGTTGTCCAGGTAATTGGAGTATGAGTCGGCCGAGCGGGTGAAGAGGGTGACACGCAGCTTGCCCTGACGGTCTACCTTTATCTCGGCCTCAAAGTCGCCGGCCCAGTTGGACGATGTCTCGCTGTTTCCAAGATTGCCGTTGATGATCAGCCTGTTGTTGAATGCCTGATAGGAGATAGCCACATCGAACATGTCTTTTCCCCCCGTAGCGGTTCCCGGCTGGTAATTGAGACCAAGGTCAAGCGGAATGTCCAGTTGTCGGAATATGTTGTTGAACTGGTTGGAGAGAATCTCACTGGCGTTCGAGTACAGTATGGTGGAATTGTTCACTATGCCGGACTGCTCGTCGGGGACGAAACTGCCTGATATAAGCAGGGCCATTACCTGTTTGAGAACTTTGTCAGGAGTGCTCAGCGCGCTCTCCACTCTGCCTTTTGTGATGGGGTCCAGGTCAGGAATATCTATGGAGAATGATACTTCCGGATTGCTCAGGGACCCCTGCAGCTGTATGCCGCAGTCAACATTGCGTCTGTTGCCCACGGATGTCGTGTCGGATATAAGTGTGGAGATGGATGCCTTTGTCCTGTATGTGGCTCCCACATTCAGGCTGGTGTTCTTGAGGTCTCCATTGAAAGCTATGCTGCCACCTTCGTCCAGAGTGAAGTCCCTGGACTGTATGGCGGACAGTGTCAGGTGATAGCTGCCGTCGGCCACTGTGTAGTCACCGCGCAAGTCTGTTACATTTCTCGATGGATTGAATGTGAGTTCCAGTTCTCCGTTTCCGGTACATCTCAGAGTTCCGCCAAACTGTTTGTTCATCTCTACCAGCAGTTCAGCGCCTTGTGTGATGCTGGCCATGGCTCTTATCTCGATATTGCTGTGGCTTCTGGTTTTGTTCTCAGAACCGTTTGCAGCATCATCCATATCCGTAGAGCCAGCCGGAAGCCTGAAGTCTGTATAGGAGATCAGGTCTGTGGTTGTGGCTGATGACGAGGAGGACAGAGGTATGTGGACGGATGTGTTGTCATTGGTTGCTACTTGTGCGTCTATCAGCAGATTGTCCATATATCCGGATATGGATACATTGCCTGTCGCGTAGGCAGTGCCGTAGAATTTGGAGTTGTCGTGCGCGTTTGTGTTAAGGCACATGAGATCGCTGAAAGTCAGTCCGGCATCCAGATAGATATTCCTGAATGAGTCATGGTTGATGTTCCCCTGCAGGACTGCTTTAGCTCCTCTGGGGTCGGAGATGCTCAGGTTGTTCAAGTTGATGCTTCTTTGGGAAAAGGTGACTGGCCCATCGACCACGTAAGGGACTTTTGTGAACGCGGGAGTGATGCTCAATGAATCCAGACGGCAGTTGTCGCTGTTGAGAATCAGTCTGTCAGGCTGGCCTGAGATTATGATATTACCGCTGATGCTGCCTTTGTCTATGCTCATGATGTCGCGTAGAACGGGGGAAAGGTAACTGAGTTGAAGGTGCTCGAGTTGAAGGTTGAGATTCATGTAGTTCCTTTCAGGTGTATAATACCCGCTGACATTTATCGGGTTTGTGTCTCCGATATAGTTGTTTATGAGCACATTGAATCTGTCTCTGGAAATGTCTCTCCGACTGAGTATCTCTAAGTCTCCAAGGTCTTTTCCGAAGATGCTCAGGTTTTTACCGTCCATCTCCATGGATACGCCCATGTTGGAGAAGAAGTTGAACATGCTTATTTCTCCTGTCAAATATCCTTTCAGCTCCAGTCCGGCGGAAGTGAATGAATTGAGCACGGACAGATCCATGTTGTCTACTGTTAATGATATATTGTCATCAGGATTCTCAGACACGGTACCGGATATGCTCAGAAGGTCTGTGTCACCGATAAGTTTGAATCCCTGTATATTGTAATACTTGTCGGATATGAGAACGGATGCCGGAGTCATATGCCATCTGTGCCCTCTGATATTGAGCTCAGAACTGTCAATGATGATAGTGGTCGCCAGTTTTCCTTTTGTGTCGCGGCTCATGCATATGTCGGCGGCCATATTGAGATATGTTGTATCAGCGTTATTGTATGACAAGGCAGTGCGCAAGGCATTGTCCTGTTCATCGGTTTGCAGGCGGAAATTGTCCAGCAGGATGTTGCCTGAGTTTACTCTGCCTATGGAAAGGAGACCCGTCATGCTGCCGTAAAGATTACCGGCTGACAGCATTATGTCGCTTAGTGACACTTCTTTCCCGGACTTTGTCACGAATGATACTGATGCTGACTGAGCATTGAAATCCAGAGTGTTGTCATTGTCAAGGCTCATGTTTACCGTAGTACTGTCCGCAATATGCAGGCCGGGCATTATTATGTCGCAGATCTGCGACATGTCAAATGTTCTCAAATGAAAGTCGTAGCGTCCGTCGGAATTGCTTGTGACAGCAGTGTCCACACTGACAGCATCGGCAAGGGCGTTTCCTCTTACTGCCAGTTTCAGCCGTTCCAGCAGGGCTGTCGGAACTCCTGTACCCGAATAGTCGGCGTTGAATATAGGAGATTTGACCGTGACAATGTTGCGGTTCTCCAGAATGGCAGACCTGATGTACAGCGAGTCTATGTGATACTGTCCGTTGTCGTTGGTGTAACTGATATTCTCCAGAAGTACGTTGCCCAGTATGCTGTGGTCTGTCAACCTAAGGTCGGCTCCGGCCGTTATTCCCATATTGGATATGCTGCCTTTGTTGATGATATTCATGGTTTTCAGGTCTGCGTAAGGCACGTCCAGAAACAGCTGGATCCGTTTCGGTTTGTTGACACTGTCAAGATTGATGATACTTTGGAACATCGTGGGTAGTGCCATGTCGTGACTGACTATCCTGATATTCGCCATGCTGTTCTGCATCTCTCCGTTAAGGGTTATGTCCGAATACTCATATCCCTTGATACTCATTCTGGAAATACGCAGGGAATCCAGATTGGCAGCAATACCCCCGTCTTCAGGCCGTTTGAAACTGGCGTGAAGTCCAGCGGTCAGGTCTGTCTCTCCAAATATCTCGTTGTTTATCAGTTTTCCTATGTCAAGATTGCTGACACTCAGAGTAGTACTCAGGTCCATGACTTTATGTAGGCTGTCTCTTGTCATTACAGCCGAGTATTCGATATCTCCTTCGGATGAGGTGATCATTCCTGTGGAACTAAAATCATGTACAGTTCCTTTCATTTCCCCGCTCAGGTTTATCCTGGTGTCTGGCATAATCTTGTGAATGGTATTGGCCTTATGGCTGAAAGCAGATGCCAATTCGGACACTTCAGGGGAGATGGTGCTGATTCTCTTGATGTCAAGATCAAAATCAGTCTTGTCGATATCCGGAAGCCCTGTGATGTGGGCTCCTATATGGACGATAGTGCTGTCCTGTGAGGTTACCATCAGGTCGTTGGTCGTGAGCCTGCGAACCGGACCGGTCACTTCTCCGGTAACATTCAGTACAGTCTTATTGTCCTGGAGCCCCTTGGCAAAGTATCCGAGGCTCCTGAAGTCCAGTACGGCATCCTTGAAATCAGCGCCGAGCACGATTCTGTTCACGAAGTCTTTCAGGTCTTTCCCGCTGTTGTAGCCGAAAGACAGGTGTCCGGCCTTGATGTCGGACCATGCGTCTTTCAGGCGCAGGTCTTCAATCGCTGTCTTGCAAGAGTCCAGGGAGAAGTATCCGGAAAGGGACCTGAGCTCGTAACCGGACCTTTCCCGACAATTCAGGTCTCTGATTCTGCAAGATATGGTGTTGTTGTCAATCCGTATACGGTTAAACCTCGCGTTAATGCCGCTTACATTCAGATTCCGGAAGTTCATCATTCCGGGAATATTGTCACCCGTGCCCTTGTACAGGTTCCGCATGACGAATCTCATATTTCTGAGATTCAGTTCATTGACAGACATATCCGGCATCCTGAGAGGCTTTTTCAGGGAATCAGGTTTGGGAAGATATCCGAATATTCGGTTGAGATTGGAGTATCGCTGTCCCTCCTGTATAAAATTAAAGCATCCGTTCTCCAGAAGAATCCGCTCGACGGTTATATGTCCTTTGAGCAGTTCTCCTGGAAATATAGTGACAGAGAGTTTTTCGAATGCAGCCAGCGTGTCGCCGGGAGCTCCGGTGACGCTGACATCATAAGCCATTATCTTGTTGAAAAATACTATTGAGATCCGGCCGATTTCTATATTTCCGTTTATATGGGACTCAAAGGCACTGACAGCCCTTTGCGCTATCTTGGTCTGCAGTCCAGGGAACTGCAGGGCCACATAACCGGCAAAGGGGATAACGCATATCAGGATTAGAATCCCAGTCAGTATTTTTCTTACGGCTCTGATATCTGTGTGGCAGTTTATTGTTGTGTCTGTTCCTGTTTTTTCCTGGTTCTGTTCGCAGCCATTTCAAGTATTAGCACCAGTGCGGCTCCTATGACGACGAAAAGCACAGCAAGCTCTATGTGTCCTGAGTATTTGGTTATGTCTCCGACTTCCTTGCCGGCCTCAATCATGCTCTGCACTCCGGCAGGTATGCGCTCGTCAAAAGGCAGGACAGGCATGGAGACTCCATCGTGCTGGAACTGCCACGGCCATACTTTTACCAGAGAGCCTATCATGATGCCCGCCAAGGCGCTTATGGTGGTTACATGATATTTTTTCAGCAGCCATGTCAGAAAGTGCGAGAAAGACACTATGCCTATGGCGGCTCCGACTACGAAAGTGAGTATCAGCACTATATTCAGGTCTGTGAGGGCTTTCAGCATATATTCGTACTTGCCGAGCAGCAGCAGTATGAAACTTCCGGATATTCCCGGCAATATCATCGCGCAAATGGCTATGGCTCCGCAAAGGAAGATAAACCAGAGGTCGTTCGGTGTCTCTGTAGGGGATATCAGACAGATGGCGGCTCCGGCAGCTATACCTAGAGCGAGGGCCAGCAGATGCTTAATCTTGGTGAGATCTATATCCTTGAGTATCAGTATTGCGGATGCAATAATGAGACCGAAGAAAAAGGACCACAGTGGAATGGGCTCGTTGGCCATCAGGTACTGCATCAGTTTTGCCAGGGAAAAGAAACTGATACCTATTCCGAGAATAAGGGATATCAGGAAGTTTCCGTTGATGTGTTTCCAGAACTGTCCGAGCCTGCCTGTGAAAAGCAGCTTGAATGCCTGTGTATTGATGGATTTGATGGAGCCGAGCAGTTCTTCGTATATGCCTGTAAGAAAGGCGATTGTTCCACCGGATACTCCGGGAATCACGTCTGCGGCACCCATGCCTATGCCTTTGAGGGTTATCATCGCGTATGAGGAAAACTTTCTCATAATTGTTTTAGTGTATTGTTGTCAGATATTTGATAATGTTCTTTGCAAGTTCTGTTTCGGTAGTGTTCTCGTCCTTACGGCTGACAATCATGTCGTATTGTGAGGCCGGCGACGTTTTAACACCGATAATCAGTGATGCGGTTGCCTTTTTGACGATATAGTCGGCCTGAAAGAGACGTTTGCCGGATGTCATGTCTATGAGAATGTCGACGGGCTTCCCGAGAAACGAGGTCAACGTATCCGGTCTTGGTATTCCGTACCAGTTGGTGTTCTTATGGTTTATGATGGAGATGCATGAATCAGAGGTGATTTCTTTGTCGCCCAACGGCTCTTTGCCATAGTCAATGCAGATACCGGCATATGCAATTCCCCGTACTGTCAGTTCCTTTTTCAGTACGTGTACGGCTTCAGCTGTTCCAGGAGCGCATGCATCTACTATGAAGCCTACTCTGCGGGCAGAATTCAAGGAGATGTATCTGCCTGTGTGCGGATTGTTGATCTTCCGCAGGGCTTTTCTCTGCATTATCCGTGTTAGAAACCAATTAATCATCCTCCAAAGATACGAATAAAGATTAAAATGATATATTTTTGCTGCTGAGAAATTATAAGATTTATATGAGTACGGTGAATATAGGTATTTTCGGAAGAAGAAATGTTGGAAAATCCTCTATTATCAATGTTCTTACCGGGCAGGACGTGGCTATAGTCTCGGATATGCCGGGAACTACGACTGATCCTGTGCGTAAGAGACTTGAGATATTCGGACTTGGGCCTTGCGTGCTGGTGGATACAGCAGGTATTGACGATGAGGGAGAACTTGGAAGGATGAGGGTAGCCCGCACAGAGTCTGTAGTGGAACAGATCGATCTGGCTCTCCTGGTTTTTACCGGAGACAATTTCGGAGAATACGAGGAACGGATCCTCCGTCTATTTGCCCGCTATGCCTTGCCTGTTGTGTTGGTGCACAGTAAGTCCGATATAGGTATGCTTGACAGGGGCCTTGGAAAGAGGATAAAGGAGGCACATGGAATGGATGCCATGGAATTTTCAACAGTGGCTCCTGCTGCAGAACTGGGTGAAGAAGTACGCATGCTGACAGACAAGATTAAAGAAGGCGTATCATCATCACGTTACAGTGAGCGAAGCATGTTTGACGGACTTGTAAGCTCCGGACAGCATGTGCTGCTGGTTTGTCCCATAGACAGTGAGGCTCCTACAGGCAGGCTGATACTGCCTCAGGTCAACGCAATACGTAACCTGCTGGATGTCGGTGCCGTGGCGACTGTTGTGCAGCCGGACAGACTGGCAGGTCTGTTTAGCGACGGCAGGGAGTTCTCGCTTGTGGTTACTGACAGCCAGGCTTTCAGCGAGGTGGCTGCAGTAGTCCCCGAAAATGTGCCGCTTACCAGTTTCAGTATGCTTCTGGCGCGCAGCAAGGGCTGTTTTGAGGATTACTGCAAGGGTACTCCGAAGATAAGTGCTCTTAAGGACGGAGACAGGGTGTTGATACTGGAGTCATGTACTCATCATGCCTCGTGCGACGATATCGGGAGGGTGAAGATTCCGGCTCTTATGCGTAAGTTTACCGGTAAGAGGCTTGAGTTCGATGTAGTGGGAGGTCTGGATACGGTCAGCCGTCCCATAGAGGACTATGCGTTTGTGTTGCAGTGCGGCGGCTGTATGATTACAAGACGTCAACTTTTCTCCCGTCTGCTGCCGGCCATAGAGCGAGGCATACCTGTGTCCAATTACGGTATGGCCATATCCTACATGAAAGGAATATATGAAAGGGCTCTCAAACCGCTGACGGTATGATAAATCTGGACAGGAACGCGCTTATATCATATCTGGAGGACAATTCTCCGGAAGTGGCCGCGACCTTGTATTCCGAGGCGTACAAGGTCAAGAAAAAGACGGTGGGAGAGAGCGTGTATCTTCGTGGTCTGGTGGAGATTTCCAATATATGCCGCAAAAACTGTCTGTACTGCGGTATAAGGCGGGATAACCTGAACACGGGCCGATATGAACTTACATCGGAGGAAGTGCTGGAGGCTGCGGCTTTTGCTGCTGATCAGGGATACGGTTCAATGGTAATTCAAGGCGGGGAGCGTACTGACAGTAAATTCATAGACAAGATAACCTCGCTGCTGGTGGAGATCAAGCGTCGCTGGCCCTTGGGCATAACCCTGTCACTGGGAGAGCAGACGGAAGATGTGTACAGGGAGTGGTTTGAGGCCGGTGCCCACCGGTATCTGCTGCGTATAGAGTCATCAACGAAAGAACTGTATGAGAAAATCCATCCTGTGGACGCAGTTCATAGTTATGAGACGAGAGTGCAGGCTCTCAGGGACTTGCGTAAGTGCGGCTATCAGGTGGGTACAGGAGTCATGATCGGACTTCCGTTTCAGACTGCCGCTAATCTGGCCGACGACCTGCTCTTTTTCAAGGAGATGGACATTGATATGTGCGGTATGGGTCCGTATCTGGAGCATTCGGAGACTCCGTTGTACGCATTCAGGCATATGATTCCGGACCAGATGAGGAGACTGGATCTGTCTTTGAGGATGGTCGCACTGCTCAGGCTGCTTATGCCGGACATCAATATAGCCGCCACTACCGCCATGCAGGCCATAGTTCCAGACGGCAGGGAAAGGGCAATAATGGCAGGGGCCAATGTGCTGATGCCGAATCTTACGCTCTCTGATGTACGGGAGGAGTATCAGATATACCAGAACAAGCCCGGGGTGGGAGAGGATGCCGCCATCTCTTCTTCCAGAACCGAGCAGCGTCTGCGGGAAATGAAAATCCCCATCGGCTACGGCCAATGGGGAGATTCCATACATTATCGCAAAAGATGATCTAATGCTCGGACATGTATATCTGAGCCACTTCCTCATCTGACAGTGCTCTTGAATTGTATATCCGCAGATTGTCAAAAGATGTGTCAATGGCATTGTCCCCGGATTCACTTTCTCCTCCCAGGAGGAATTTCGTACACGCCTGTGTGGCTGCCCCTGCCAGACTTATCGAGTCAATCAGGACACCATCAATGTACAGGCATGCTGTGGTATTGTAATTCTCTGTCTTGACTACGACTGCAATGAAGTGCCATCCATAGTTCAGAGCCTGATGATTGAAACTTGAGCCGTTGTAGTCAAAGCGGTTGTTGATGTAGAACATTCCTCCCTTGATGGTGAGTTTTGGATAATTGTATCTGCTGTCACCACATGCAAGAGACCAGACATGGCCGTCGGAGAATCCTTTCATCCAGAAAGTGATGCTGTAATTCATAGCCGGATATACTATCATCGGCTTGGGAAACGATATCTGGCTGCCGTCAATGGAACTGAGTGCCACCGCTTGAGTTCCGTCCGGACTGTCGGTTGTGTACTGGGGGCCGTTTACAGGATTGCCCTGGATGGCGGATACCTCACTGCGCGTACTCCCGTTGAAACGGAAATATGCGGCCAGACCATTGCGTACTGTATTGACCGGATCTTTCTCAGGCTTTGCGGACGGTTGTACGGTCTGCTCAGTCTGAGCCGGCTTCTCTTTTTCCGCATTCACTGGAACCGGAGGCACATATGTGTCCTTACTTCCGTCGGGACTCAGGGTGATGTCAGTCCTGATAGTTGTGCCGGATATCAAAGAAACGGACTTCTCGACTGTCTTGTATCCGGCTTTTGCTACTTGAATGGAATAGTCCCCGGAGACAATGTCATTGTAGACGAACATACCGTTCCTGCCGGTTGTCGCTGTTTTTCCTCCGGGAATCAGTGTGAGTCTTGCATATGCGACAGGCTCTCCTGTAGCAGCATCTGAGACGATACCCGTCAGGGATATGTCGACTGTGCTCTTGAAAAATATCCTCTCAGAGATATATTTGTTGCCGGCTTTCAAGCGTAGCTCTATATAGTTTTCGTCCTCATCGTAGCAGTTGTCGTCGTTGTACCTTATGACAAGCGCATTGCCTTCATATGATGATGTTATCCGGGTGGCGCAGTTGGATTTCAGCACCGGTCTCTGGCTTGTGGAGATACTGCGTCCTCCCAACGTGAGACTGACTACGACCATGCCTTTTTTCTCCTGGAACCAGTCAATGGTGATCTGGTCGTAGAGTTCCCGGTAACGGTTGGACAGTATCTGTACCTGATCGTATCTGGGGTCCTGCACGTCGAACTCATTGAGAAATACTTTGAGCTTGTTGATGTTCTCACCGATCTCCTCAATAGAGGATATAAAGTCCAGTCCGGTCTCGAATTCCGAAAGCTGTTCGTCGAGTTTTTTATCGTAGAGCCGGTATTCTGATACAAGCCTCTTCATCTCATATTCACTGAAAGGGTATTTTACGGCATAGAAATACTCGTTTCGGCCGGTGGAACGATAATACCTTCTTTCCCAATAATAATCAGCAGCTTTGGAGAGGGCAATCTCTCCGATAAACGGCAGTTTGGCTGTCCTGGACATAACGGAAGTCTCCATGCTTTGCGTCTTGGAGAAGCTGTCATCGCTTTCAAAGGCTGATGTCCGGAGGTCCGACTCTGCTACGATACGGGTTGCAATGCTCTGTGCTATCTGTTTCTTTACATTTTCAATAACAGCAGTCTTCGCTTCCTCGATGTCACCGCCTGTGGCGGTCACGATAAGGTAGTCCTTCGCAGTGGACATTACCCATTCCGGCATCTTCCTGGAACTGGACTCCTCGACTTTGTACTGTGCTTTCTGCGCATATGCGGCTGCGGTGGCCGTCGCGGCACAAAGCAGTATGATGATAATGCGTCTCATTATAGGTTTAGTTTAGGATCTGTGCAATTCTGGCGTCTCTAGAGCCTGAAAAATAATAGCCGTCCATCAGGCTTCTGTCAATGGTCAGACCGGCCGTTGCCGATGCCGGTATGGCGGCTATGCGCAGACTTACTTTGTTGTAGAGAGCCGCGCAGGAGCGTGGTATGGCGTTGGCTTCTATCATGGCAGCCTTATAGTCCCCGGATGCGATAAGTGCGTCTATGCGGTTGAATATCTGATCGCTCTCGGCATCAAAATAGGCGAATATCTTGTCTTTTGCGCTGGTGATAAGAGTCCGAAGTTTAGGATTGCGGGCCTTGACGTTACGGATAGCGTCCATGTACGAAGCGCCTTCATTGTCACCTATTCCTTTGATGGTGAAAGATGTCTGTCCGAAAATGGTGCCGGTGTACAGGTCTATCACAAATATGGACATCTCCAGTTCTGTGATATACATGACCGGAGCACTTGAAGTAACGTCCTTGGACAGTTCCACTACGTTTGTCACTGTAGTGAAGCGGCTGTCTACTGCGGCTACTCCGTTCAGGACGAAAGCCTGTACAAGATTGTTTCTGAGAGTCTGTGCTGCATTGTCGTATTTTATACCGATGGGTCTTTCCACACCTATATTGAGCCGGTCATGCTCTTCCATTGGCTCTTGTGCCGCAATAGAGAATACGGCAAACAGGACGGCAGATATGGTTGCGATAATCTTTTTCATATTCACTATATTAATTAATCACCCAAAACAATCCAGACATTGCCCAGGCCTCTCTCATTGATCTTGAAAGGCAGGTTGAATGGCTCCTTGTTGAGGAAACGGGCCAGGTCCATAGCGAAAGAACGGGTGTCTATGGCCCTTTCCTTTCCCAGGACTGTTTTATATAACGGTATGCGGACCTGCTCGTAGTCAGTGTAGTAATCACCGCCGCCGGCTCTGGAGAATCTGTGGTTGACGGTATTCTCGTCCATCCACCAGTCAATGATGTCTGACAATGCAACTGTCTCGCCCATGAACTCAAAATCATCATACATGGTAACAGGGCAGTTCTCGGTCATTCTCACCGATATGGTCACCTCGCGTCCGTTTGCGAACATGTCATCGAAGTGTGCTTGCAGAGCTGCATTGAAGGGGTCCATATAGTTGAGGACAGCCTCTTCCAGCATAAGGCCTACGGGGACGGCTGTCGAGGGTGCGCCCTGGCCGGAAGCGGATGTGATGACTTTGTTGGTATAGGCATCCAGACCTCTGAGATTGAATGACACATATTTCCTCGGGCCGCTTGTCTTTACGTTGAAATCCAGGTCAAGTATGATGTCGGCTTTTGCTGTTCTCTTCAATTTGTCCAGGGGAGACTCGTAGATGAAGCCTCCACCGGATCCTGAGAAGAGGGCTGCCTCAGCCTGCTGGTTTTCCATACTTTTCAGAGTCTGTTCCAGGTCTTTGAGAGGGAAACCTCTCTCGGCCATTATGCTGGACATTTCCGATATCGCCAGGCGGAGATTCTCATCGTTAAGGAATGCCTTGCTGTAGTCGGCCGCGGTTTGTGTCGCTCCGCTTTCGTCCTGATATGTAGTGACGTATCCAGCTCTGGTACAGTATATGTCGCTGGGGATGACCATTATTATGGGTTTTCTGGCCTGAGAGAATGCAGTGGCTGCTGATAAAAGCATCAATGCCGAAAGTATGATTCTTTTCATATTCATAGTTATTGCATGTTCCATTGATGTCTCTTAGAATCCCGAACTGAGTGATTTGATTATGCCGGCATTCTGGAGGTCGTTTCTGAGGTTGTTGTACATTACCTGTACGACAAGACCGAATTTATGTCCTCCCTTGACTTTTTCCTTGGACGGGCTCTCGTCAGAAGTGATATTGACATATCTGAGATACTCTCCTCCAGGAGCGAAAAAATCCTCGAAAAAAGCTGCGTGCCTCTGTTCATCAGAAAGACTGCATAGGGCAGGAGTGGCGCTCACTGTGCTTGTGGCGGGCAAGCCTCTGAAAACACAGACTTCTACGGCTGCTTTCTTGGCGAGAGGGATTGCCTTTCTCTCAGTTTTCTCAGTAACATATATTTTGAATATTTTCGTGCCGTCCACTCCTACTCCCAAAGTGACAACCTCATAGTTGCGGGAATTCTTGACTGTATACTTCTGCGCGTACACCGGGGCGCATAACAGGAAGCACGAAACAAGTGCTGTGACAATTCTTGTTGCTCTCATGTGTTTAAAGTTTGTTCAGTTCATCCATTATCCGGCTGTTGGCCTGGTCTACTTCCAGGGATATTTTCTTTTTCTCAAAGTCATTGAAGTCGTACAATACATAGTATATGTATACATCCTGACGTTTTATCAGGCGGTGTTCCCAGTATGTCTCTATTGCGGAATATTCTGAAATGTTTTTGACGAATGTGGAATTTCTTACCTCTTCCAAAATGTCATCGGCGCTCCGTCCGTCCATATCAATGCCCAGCATATAACTCGTGGTTGTATTTACTATGAGGTTTCGGAGTCCGTCAAAAGCCCTGGCTTTCGCATCTTCCAGACTTACTTTGCTTTCCATGCGTGTTTTAAGGACATCGTATTTCTCAACATCGCGTTTTACCCATACGGGTCTTTTTTCCGAACTGCTTTCAAGAAGTCTGCCCTGGCAGAGGGATGGCAGGGCAATCATAGCCATAAGTGTCAGTAATAGAAATCTTTTCATATTTAAAATACATTTAGGATATTCCAGTATCACAAATATACGATAAATATGCGTAATTTCGAATATTGTGACAAAAAAAGCCGGCCCACGAGGTGAACCGGCTTCTAAACAAACTGTCGGCAGTTTTATCTTTCGTTCTTGATGGCAGCCTGCGCCGCTGCAAGACGTGCGATGGGAACGCGGAAAGGAGAGCATGAGACGTAATCCATTCCAATCTTGTTGCAGAACTCTACGGAAGCAGGGTCGCCGCCGTGCTCGCCGCAGATACCTACTTTAAGTTTCGGGTTGGTGCTGCGTCCGCCCTGAACACCTATTTCAAGCAGTTTTCCTACAGACTCCACATCAATGGTCTGGAACGGATCGGCATCGAGGAGCTTGTTCTCCAGATAGTCGTTCATGAATGCTCCGATGTCATCGCGGGAGAATCCGAATGTCATCTGTGTCAGGTCATTGGTTCCGAATGAGAAGAACTGGGCCGTCTTTGCCATGAAGTTGGCCAGCAGTGCGGCTCTCGGGATCTCAATCATCGTACCGTAGAGGTAGCTGATGGTCACGCCCGTGGCTTTCTCGACCTCATCGTGTACGCGGTCGCATATCTTCTTCTGGAAGTCAAGCTCGCGTACGATGATGGTTACCGGAATCATTATCTCAGGTCTGGGGTTGAGACCTTCCTTGATCAGCTCTGCGGTAGCGTTGAAGATAGCGCGGAACTGGGTCTCGCTTATCTCGGGATAGGTGACGCCCAGACGTACTCCACGGTGTCCCATCATAGGGTTGACCTCATGCAGGCTCTCGCCGCGTTTCTCGATATCATCGATGGATACACCGAGCTCTTTTGCAAGTTCGGCTTCCTTTTCAGGAGTCTGAGGAACAAACTCATGGAGAGGGGGGTCAAGCAGACGGAAAGTGACAGGCTTGCCGTCCATTACTTTCATGGTAGCCTTAACGGCATCCTTGATGTACGGCTCCAACTCAGCGAGAGCAGCCTTTCTCTCGGCTGTATCCTTGGACAGAATCATTTTCCTGAGCTTGGACAGAGGAGCTTCCGAATGAGCACCGTAGAACATGTGCTCAATGCGGAACAGACCGATACCCTCGGCGCCGAAGGAGAGCGCCCTTGCTGCATCCTCAGGTGTGTCTGCGTTAGTGCGCACGCCAAGTCTGCGGTACTTGTCCACGAGAGTCATGTATTCTACGAAACGGGGATTCTCGGATGCGTCCATAGTCTCTACCGGCACGTCGTATACGAATCCTTTGCTTCCATTAAGAGAGAATACGTCACCCTCTTTGTATGTCTTTCCGTTTATTGTCAATGTCTTTGCATCCAGATTGATATGCAGGGCATCGCAGCCTACGATACAGCATTTGCCCCAGCCGCGTGCAACGAGAGCGGCGTGCGATGTCATGCCTCCGCGGGCTGTGAGCAGACCGTCGGCAGCGCGCATTCCCTCCACGTCCTCGGGGTTGGTCTCCTCACGTACGAGAATGACTTTCTCCTTGCGGGCTACGGCATCCTCGGCCGTGAAAACGATTTTTCCTACAGAACCTCCGGGACCTGCCGGCAGACCTTGTGCGATAACAGTGGCCTTCTTCTCGGCAGCGGGATTGAGGATAGGGTGGAGGAGCTCGTCAAGCTGATTTGGAGCTACTCTCATGACGGCGGTCCTCTCGTCTATGAGACCTTCATGGAGCATGTCCATTGCCATGTTGAGAGCGGCCAGACCTGTCCTCTTGCCGACACGGCACTGCAGCATCCAGAGCTTGCCGTCCTGGATGGTGAACTCGATGTCCTGCATGTCCTTGAAGTGCTGCTCCAGATGGTTCTGGATATCGTCCAGTTCCTTGTATACTTCGGGCATGGCCGTCTCAAGGGATGCGAGGTTGCGGTTATGCTCGTTCTTGGTGGCCTCGTTCAGAGGGTTGGGAGTACGGATACCTGCGACTACGTCTTCGCCCTGTGCGTTGATGAGCCATTCTCCGTAGAACTTGTTCTCACCGGTCGCCGGGTTACGTGAGAACGCCACACCGGTAGCTGAGTTGTCACCCATGTTGCCGAATACCATGGCCTGTACGTTCACTGCAGTACCCCAGTCGTCGGGTATGCCCTCAATGCGGCGGTATGCAACGGCTCTCTTGCCGTTCCATGATTTGAACACGGCTCCGATACCTCCCCACAACTGCTCATAGGCATTGTCGGGGAATTCCTTGCCGAGCACCTGTTTTACTCTGGCCTTGAAATCTGAGCAGAGCTGCTTGAGGTCTTCCTCGGTCAGGTCTGTGTCGCTCTTGTAGCCTTTTCTGGCCTTAAGCTCACCGAGCATACGGTCAAGCTGTACCCTGATGCCCTGGCCTTCAGCCGGCTCGATGCCCTCGGCCTTTTCCATGACCACGTCCGAGTACATCATGATCAGACGGCGGTATGCGTCGTATACGAAACGGGGATTCTGCGTCTTTGCGATCATCCCTGGTATGGTTGCGGAGCAAAGTCCGATATTCAAAACAGTCTCCATCATTCCGGGCATGGAGGAACGTGCTCCGGAGCGGCAGGATACGAGGAGGGGGTTCTCCTTGTCCCCGAATTTTCTGCCCATCATCTTTTCTGCGCGTGCAAGTGCCTCATTGACCTCCTTCTCCAGATCTGCGGGATATTTGCATCCCAGGTTGTAATACTCGGTGCAGCACTCCGTGGTGATGGTGAATCCTGCAGGAACAGGCATTCCGAGTGTGCACATCTCAGCGAGGTTGGCACCTTTGCCGCCAAGGAGGTTTCTCATTGAACCGTTTCCCTCGGCCTCTTTACCTCCAAAGAAATAAACTCGTTTGTTTGACATACTTATACGATAATTTAGTTAGTTTTGGTCAAAACTGTAAATTGTCAGGTCGCAAAAATAATGATTTTTCAAATACAGTAAGCCGTCCGGCAAATATTTTTGAATGACTGTCCACAAAGAAACCCATACTGCTGTCACCTTACCCGGCCTAAGGCTTTGTGACACCAAAATCCAAAGAACCAATTCGGTCAGACAACAGCTGTCACTTTATGCGGCTCAAGACATGGAAGGAACCATTGTCGTTAAGTTGTTCCCGACATTTATTCAAATTCGTGGCCATATCCATTGGACCTATTCTGTTTCATATGATATCCTCAGGTATATGTGTGGGTAGAACCGTGGGGAGAGGTGGCAGATTCGGGGCATTTTAACGGTTCCCTGAACCACCTGTCATCAGCACTGTTTTTACATTCGCCTCGTTATCATGAACTTCTCAAAAACAACAGAGGCCGGGTGAGTGCAGGAGGCAGGCGGTTGAAAAGACCAGGCCCCTCTACCTTGAATATCATCGTCGTTACTTCGTAATTCTGTGATATTCAAGGCAGATTCTTCCCTCTTGTGCCGAGGGCGGCAAGTCTTTTCTCTCCGCCTGCTTCCATGCCACTTCACTTCTGTCTCATACGGCACTTTCCGCCGATATATTTACTGAAAATATGCGCATATCATATTAAATACAACTAACTGATTATACGTGACTTAATCGCTCTTAGAGATGGATTTCGGGGCATCCGGAGGTGGCGAAATCCATCAGCATAAATGATAACCTACTGATGATACGTCATATATGTTAAAATCAGATGCTCGCACTTACGGATAACACCTCAGCATCAGCTAGTGTATTATTTGCATATATGCATATGCTTGTTAACTGGTATGGTAAATGAAAATACCCCGGGCATCGTTTTTGAAATGCAGCCCGGGGTACATTGTCACATTGTAAGTTATTTGTACCAAGTGGAGATGGAAGTTATCTTAAGCATCAGCGGCTTGCCGTCCACTTCGCACTGGAAAACTATTCTGCAGTCGTACTCAGGTGTTGCCGGATCATCTTTCGTGATAGGAATTTCGCGGATATATCCCTTGACGTATGTGCAGACGGACTCATAGCTACTCTTATTGATGCTGACAGCGCAACTGTCGGTGGTGTACTCAAACGCAACATCTCCTGCTTTTCCGGAAACGGGGATATCTTCGACATATAAATTGATTCTAGTGTCTCCCCATGTGCCCCCACATAGTATGTTTATGCTGCTATCAGTGCATTTATGGACATCTATCATGCTCATATAGTCAATGAAACCGTCCAGGACTTTTCCGTCGTAGGTACATTCCGCTGTGAAATAGTATGGATTTACAAAGCTGACAGACCCGGCCAGAGTTGTATCCCTCTCAATTCCGAGTCTCATTTCGCCACTGTCCGTATTACACGATTGAGCCGACATAAAGCAGCAAAGCAGGCAGACTGTCGGTATTAAAAGATTTTTCATGGTCTTCAATTTTAAAAAGCATCGTTATAGGGTTCCAAAAATTTGGTGAGTTCGCTGCTGGTGTAACATACTCCTACGTACTCTTGCAGTTTTGACTTAATGGCACTTTTATCGGTGCATGTGGCGGCCATTGTGCGGATGATGGAATGCGGGAAGTTTTTAATGGTATCGTAATTATAGGAACTGGTAGGAGATGCTCCTTGATTGTAATCGTCAATAAGGTCTACAAAAAGTGGAGAATAATCAGTTGGTTTGATTTTTTCCCAACCTTGGCGTCCCTGTCCGGTGACATTCTCGTTGATAGACGTTTTTGTGTAACCTTGGGATTCGTAATAGCGTTCTCCTAAATAATATCCGACATATGATGCATAGCTTTCTTGAATAAGTCGATGAACCTGATTGAATTTTGTATATCCGCCTCTTTCTCCATACATTGTGAAATGTCCCAGTTCATGCAGGACTGTACCTGTTCTCCAATGCCTTTTCTGTTCATTGTTTGCATATATGCTTATATAGGCTCTATTGTATTTAGAGTATGTGAAATACCCATTGCTGGTTTCGTTCTCCTTGGTCAACGCTCTTATCCTAATTCCTTCATCATAATGCCATGTCCTGATGGAATGATTGCCATTGTAGTAGTAATTCACTGCTCTTAAAATTTCATATACTGGAAATTCTGCATAGCTATACGTAGTGAATGTCTTATCAGTGTTATTATGCCATGCATCCTGAACTGTTCCCAAAGTGTATGATATGGGGCTTGTGCTGTTCTCCATGGTTATCTTCCACCTAGGATGCTGGAATATTTGCGAGTAGGTGGCCTCCAGCGGTATGGCATTCGTTATACTGAAGTAGCCGTTGGATTGAGTATACGTCTCCCAGATGTTCGAGCCTAATTTGAATTGAATCTTGAGGTTTGCTACAGGTAAGTTTTTCATTAGATTATCGTGACAGTACAGTATTTTTGTCAAAGTTCTGACGACAGATGAAGACTTTGTCGTAGCTTAGTTATTTACGGGTTTTCCAAGAGCGATGCTGATTGCTTCCTGTTCCAGTATATGCAGAGCATCCGTGCTTAACCCGGACTGGCTTTTAGTCCCGTCATTGTACTGTGGAATGAAGACTTCGTAATCAATTATGTAGTCATATGCTTCCGGCAGCGGCTTATCGCACGGCCATACAGTGTACAGGATAGGCATTGTGTAGGTCTCAGGGGGAACAGGGCCGTCAGTAGTCATTAAATCATCATAAGTTACTGTGTATGGGCTGGTCTCCAAGGTACTGCTTTGCTGTAAACTGCTGCCGTAATCCTGTTTTAATCTGTAACTTCCGATGATTTACGGTATACACGAAGGCGAGGCTCCGGATATTTCGG
>ENA-OOWN01000626-OOWN01000626.1-human-gut-metagenome-genome-assembly--contig:-NODE-626-length-29553-cov-24.225609_pt1 | contig 29553 bp, 18 predicted proteins | sample MGYA00241406_ERZ501319 | MGnify/ENA primary metagenome ERZ501319 (study PRJEB25962, sample SAMEA2042734) | human gut metagenome | biome: human gut; feature: human-associated habitat; material: faeces... | reverse complement strand
CTACTGACTTAGGTTATAAAACAAAAAAGTGTCTAGTGAAATCAGGAAAAGACACAGCAACAGCCACCGGCGGATGAAGTCAATGGCCGTACGGCTGAAGGTGAGCATCAGCTGACCGAGCAGTATTAGCCATATAAAACCTATATTCTGGTTCTTTATACCGACATCAACTATTGACTGAGTCAGAAACGGCAATACAAGCTGCAGCAGACTACCCACAACCATGCCCAAGACGACTTGTCCGAAATAGCGCTTGTACTTCTTCACATAGCCGAAGAGGAAGCGGAACGACCGTGGATTCTTTTCCTTTTCACCCTCGCCGTCCTCCTTGTGGGAATAGAAAACAGGGGTGGGCTCCAGGAACATCGCTATACCCTTCTCTTCCCCGTTAGACCGCGTGCTGATCCAATGACTCTTGAACTCCTCAAGATTATACTTTACAAGACCTTTGCCAGGGTCAGCGACATAGAACTTCTTGCCCTTTTTGACTTTGTATAGGACGACGAAGTGATTTTGGTTCCAGTGGAGTATGCATGGCAGGGGGACTTTACTTAGGATGGTAGTCGTAGCTTTTGCGCATGTGGTATGCAATCCCAGTGTATTTGCAGCATCATTGATACCTAACAGCGAAACTCCTTCTGTAGTGGCAAAACAGAGTTTCGACAGAGAATCCATAGAATATACTCTGCCGAAATATTTACATACCATTTGCAAGCAAGCTATGCCGCATTGCATGGAATCATATTGGTATATTAATGCGAATTTTTTCATTGTTCATCTTGAAAAATGTGAGATTGCATTCTGTTTTTCTGCCCTTGTCCTGCACCTGCTCTTCGAAGTGTTGAACTTATAGTGCATAGCGAACAGTGAGAGAGCCCTTGCTTGTAGACCAACTATCACATACCATATCCTTCATTTTGCCAAAATAATCTGTGAGTCCACTTGAAAAAGTCAGCAACCCTTTCAATCTAAAACTTGAGTGCCAGTTCCCAAGGATTATACCTCAATAAATGAGAGATTTTACGCTCCAAAAGCCTTCTTGTTAGGCTGATAGGTTTCAAATCATAACATTTTTGAGGTAGGGGCCTCAAAAAACGGACTTTTTAAAGGGGACTCATCTGTCATACCCAAAGAAGATACGCCACTTCTATCAAGTGAACATAACATCTTAATTTGATTAACATTGGGTTGCTTTCCAAAGCATGACATAATCATGGTTAGGCAAGCCCCCCCCCAATCCATAGGAGCTGATTGCATTTTAAATTTTCATTTTATAGGGTATTCAAACGATTTAGCTCAGAATTCCTGGTTCCTTTTCCTGCATACTTTTTTGCATGATGAAAGTTGTATATAAACGAAATGTAGATGAATCTGCTGTCATCGTTGGCATCTTTTCTGTAATTTACAGTATTGAATGCCATCTTCCATTTGTCCTTGTAGGTGTTAAAGATATTTTCCGCTCCTACTTTTAAAGTCATTGTCTTATTAAGGAAATGTTTTTGCAGATATGCATCTACAAACATTCCATTGTGTTCGCGGGAAAGCCCGGAATGGTATGAAGTCCAACATTTGGCTTGGGTTACAAAAGAAAGTGTATGTGGAAACCTGATAATATTATATAGACTTACGTAGAGGTAAGGCCTATTATAGGAATTGACAACATTCCCATTGTTTAATTTTAGAAATTGCTTTTCAAATCCAACCTCTATCTCAGGATTCCATATTTTAAAGAACGTTGGATCCCAAACAGATGCGATACTGAACTTTTTAAAGCCATCTACGTTTGTAAAGCCAGAAATGGTGATGGCTTTATCCTCAAATTGATCTATTGTAAACAATATTTTGTCATGATATGATTTATAGGACGCTATGAGATTCAAGTCCAAATAGGATACTGTATAACTGATATCATCAATATATGTGTTCTGCAACAAAGGATTTCCTGCCTCATAAGAATAGGGTGAGTTGTACTGAACATCACCTCTCAGCTGGTAATAGGATGGTCTGTTTACAACCCTCCTGTAACTTAAAGCCATATTCATTTTCTCATTAAAGAAAGGGCGTGAAATGACAAATGTGGGGAAAACATTGCTGTATGTTTTGCTTTGATCGTCTCTTTTTGCTCCGTTCATGTAATAAAGCTGATTGACAAACTCATATCTCAATCCCATCTCAATGTCAAAACCATAAGGGTTACACTTATAATTAAGGAAGAGTGAATATAGATCTTGCTTATTTGATGTATATGTTTCCGGGAGGTCGTTCTGTAAATCCATATCATCGTTATTGTAATATGAATTGTTTCGCGTTCTTGCATAGTCAGCTCCAAACAAGACAGAGGAATTGCCAATTGCTCTTGACAACTCTAATCTTAAGGCGCTTAATCGATAGTCGTTCTTACTATTACTGTTTACAATATCATGTACGCTCTTTACATGCTCGGTATTATCGTAAGAGGCTGATGTTTTTGTTTGTCCATATATGTAGTCTGCATTAAGGTCAACGCTCCATTTGGAAAATCTACCCTTATAGAACATATTCATATTTCCGCCATTACCATTCGGGGTGTAATGTGATATTTGACTGTATTCAGCATCTTTCATCGAGCCTGTATAAGCTGTTGTCGCTCCATATATATTGTAGTGTCCATCGCCTATAAAGGAATGATTGTATTTGATGCCAAATAAATGTTGCTCTGATACCTTATATTCTGCGGCTATACCAAGATTGTGAGTCCTCCTGCTTATGTTTAATTTGTTGCTTGACTGTATCAGATTATGGCTCAATCCGTTTATCTCCACATCTGTCTGTTGATTTTGTTTCATTCTTAAATCCTGCATAGAATAGTCTGCAAAAAAAGAAAATCCTCTTTTTGCATACGAAAGATTGGTCAAAAGCATCTCACTCCAGTCTTCTCCTCTTTGCACTTTAGTATTGACTAACCCAGAAAAACCTTCATCTGGAGTAGTTGTAGCTATTTTTATTACAGCACCTACCGAGGCTGAATACTGCACGCCGGGCGTCATTATAATATCTATTTTCTTTATATTTTTTGAAGAGAGCTTAAGCAAATCCTCATTACTGTGAAGTTCCTTGTTGTCAATGTATACGAGTGCTTCTCCTTTCCCGAATATGTTGACGATATCATTTTTGATATTTATCAGTGGCAATTGTTTTAAAACGTCTATTGCGTTTCCTGCGTCTTTCAAAATACTTTTTTGTATATTGGCAGTAAATATACCTCCTTTCATTGAAAACGGAGACTTCCTTCCTGCCACAACTACTTCTTGCAACGCTTTGGCAGAAGGGCTCAGCGAAATCATGCCGATATTTTCTTTGTCCACAGACTGCTTGATACTTTCGTAGCCAAGATAGGAAACTATCAGATTTTTTCCTATTGGTTGAACATGACTGTCTACAATAAGATTGAATTTTCCTAAACTATCCGTGATGGTTCCTTGTAATATTTTACCATCACTGTCAGAAAGGGCAACATTTGCAAATTCTAATGGAGCTTGTGTGTCTGAAGAAACTACAGTCCCTTTTATACAGAATGTCTGAGAAAAGACAACTGTACTAAGACAAAAAAATATGATGGAGAGAAAGAAACGTGCATTCATACTTTATGACTTTTTATTTAGAGCTATGACTTTGTTATAATAGGCCCTTAAGAATTTTTCTATTCCACCTTCCTTGTAAATACTACAGAAATTGTATAAGCCTCCATGAAATTTATTTCTTACACGTTGCCATGCACAACCTCCACTACATATCGGTAAGAAAAAACATTTCTTACAATCGTCATCAGAAATCCATGATCCTTCTACCATATATTGATTGTAGAGATCTGGGCGTATTAACTCTTCGCTGGCAATATTACCAACAATCATTTCTCCATTCCCCATATCATTCCAACATTTATAAAGCTCTCCCAATGGACCAACAACATAAGCAGTTGAGCAAGTTGCCACACATCCACGCTTTTGACAAAGATTGGGGTAATAGTCAATATCAATACTTCCTTCGCTTTCTAATTTTTCATAAAAAATAATAGCATCTTTTTGCTCCATAGAATCACAGACTAAATGTGTTTGATTCTCATCATGAATTCTAATAAAGCCTGGATACACTGATATTTTATTAGGAAATCTCTCTTGCAATTCTTTACAAAGAATTGGATACCCGTCTTGATTGTCTTTACCAATATTGACCCTTATTACTACATGAGTATTAGGAAGGCCTTGAATAATAGAAGAGATATTACTAATTATCCTATTATATGTACCTTTTCCATTAGCTAGTTTTCTTAATTTGTTATGTTCTTCCTCTGGACCGTCAATAGTAATTTGAATTCTTTTAAGGGGATGACACTTAAAGAACTCTATAACTTTATCATTAAAGTTGTATCCATTAGTTACAATATCCTGAGAAATTAATTTTGCACGGCAATCAGAATCTATTCTTTCTACTATTTTTTTTATCGTTTCAAATGCAACTAAAGGTTCTCCTCCATACCAAGTTATTCCTACGGTTTTTACCTGCTCATGCCCATTAATAAACTTAACCAAACTGTCTATAGTACTATCTGACATAGTATTATTTGGTTTGGATTTTTCATAGCAATATGGACATACAAAATTACATGATGATGTTGGAGCTAAAGATAACGACATATGAGAAGAAGCATAATTACTTATATAAGTATCTATCTCACATTGTCTTACAAATGCATCATCCGCCGTAGGAGCTACTATTATTTTTGCCTCTTTAAGAAACTCAAAAGTATTCTTAGAAAACAAAGATTTATTTATATTCCCGTTCTTTCTTGCGAGATTTATCTTTTGAAAAACATCTTCGCTAACATTTATAAAACAGTTTGTTATGGAACTATAAATAAGAAACTCGTCTGTATTATTTCTTTTCGTTGTAAACAAAGATGTATATCTTGAAATAGTATAATCATCCATAACTTTTATTCTTGAAGAATCCATCAGTTCATTAATGAACTGATGGACAAATTCATTTAAAGCACAGAGAGTGACTGAGCACCAAGATTCCCCTTGGTGGTTCCCTTCCCTCCTTTGTTGTTGCAAGAGAATTGAATATCACAACATTTCTCTTCGGCTGGATCAGAAATCCCGCCCTTAACATGGCTCAAGGTATTACTGTTTACCTTCTCAATTCCATGGACCACCTCTAATTCATGTTCTTCCTTTTCCATAATTTTCAAAATAGATGGTTTGACATTAAAAAAGTTCACATTGTAAATGTACATAAAATTATCAAAAGAACAAAATAATAGAGCATTTATTTATATTATTTAACGTTATCCAATCAAATTGACATATTATCTATCGTTTAAGTTTCATTATGAACTAATCACAAGCTAAAGACTCCCAGAAAGTTCGCATATATACTTTTCTATGCAATAGCAGACATTTACTGGATTGTTATAGTTTCCGACCCGGTTCCAACCTCCGCATCCGTAAGTAGCGATAAACAGTGGACTTGGACTTTATGCCGAGCTGCCGCATGATGACATCTATGGCAAGGCCTTGACGGTATAGCGCAGCGCACGCATCCACCTTATCCTGATTGATGCCTGCGCCTTTTCTCTTTCCAAGACTGCGCCCCTGCCGACGGGCTTCCTCACGTCCCGCCCTTGTGCGCTCGATGATAAGGTCTCGCTCAAACTCGGCAAGACTGGCGAAAATATTCATCATCAGCTCTTGTTCTTGATGCCCACGTCGACGATGGGCTGCGTGAGGAACGGCAGGACGAGCTGTAACAAACTGCCCACAATCATGCCCAAGACGACTTGTCCGAAATAGCGCCTGTACTTCTTCACATAGCCGAAGAGGAAGCGGAACGACCGCGGATTCTTTTTCTTTTCACCCTCGCTGTCCTCCTTGTGGGAATAGAAAGCAGGGGTGGGCTCCAGAAACATCGCTATGTCCTTCTCCTCTCCATTTGACTTTGTGCTTATCCAGTGGCTCTTAAATTCATCAAGGCTATACTTTACGAGTCCTTTCCTCGGGTCAGCAATATAGATTTTTTTTCCTTTCTTAATCTTGTATAGAACCACAAAATGATTCTGATTCCAATGAAGAATGCAAGTGGAAGAATTTTTTAACAACACATTGGTTACAATCCTTACGCATATTGTGTTAAAACCTAATTTGTTTGCACTTTCGTTTATTCTATGAAGAGATACACCTTCTTTAGTCGGAGAGCATAGCTTTGATAAGTAGTCGGATGAATAGTTCTTACCATAGAACTCACTAATCATTTGTAAGCAGGTTGTCCCACATTGCATAGAATCCCTTTGTATCTCTGTAGGAAAACTACTCATACGAAGAATTATAATCGATTTGAACTTATACCAAAATTTTTGGGGTGAACATTAAGTTTTTTCCCGAATTGATAGGAAACCGTCAGGTTTAAAACCCTATAGGGATTATAGTTGTATGTATAGATTGCTCCATTTGATTTTATGCTAGACTTCGTATGCGAAGCCAGCATATTTTGATATTCTATCCCTATCGACAACTTTTTATTGAACAGAAGATATTTTAATCCGAAATCTATTCTGTATCTCGATGAACTTTCTCCCGCTACATCTTTCTCTTTTGATTGATATTGTCCCCATAAATTAGCTACCAGCGTTTTTTGCTTATTAAAATAGAAATTGTTGTCCATGTATAAAAAGACAGCAGTATTATTGATCTTCTCAAGATTATAATTGGCTGTAGGCTTAGATATTATAGTATAAACACTGCCATCTATTGAACAGTCAAACCATTTTATTTTATCAAAATAGTATGAGAGGTCAAAACTGTACATTTGTTTTTTCATCACATTATCTGTCTTTATTGTGGTAATTTCACGAGTAGCATCAATTGATGTGTATTCCGCAATTACATTCTTTTTCCACATCGAACTTGCTGACAAAGATAAATCTCCAATTGTATACCCTATTTCTGCAGTATATGATTTTTCTGGTAATAATTTAGGATTACCTGATTGAATGGTGTGTGAATCCATGTAGGTCGTAAACGGATTGATGTCTACATAACTGGGGCGATTTATTCTGCTTGAAACGCTCAATGAAAGCGAACGGCTGTCTTTCCAACTGTAATTCAAAAATGCAGTAGGAAATAAATCAAAGTGATATGTTCGGGTGCGCGTGTTGAGTTTTATGGAGTTTCCGTCTAATTTTCCATATTCTCCGCGTAAGCCGAGTTTCGTTTCTAATTTGTCTGACAGCTTATAGTCAATATCAGCGTAGGCAGCAAGTATTTGTTCACGATACACAAAATGATCGTTTAAGTCATCATCGTTAGTGATATATTCATAGTTAGTTTGATTATCGGTCTTTGACTGCGAGTAAACGCCACCAAATGACAAGGTGGTCTTTCCTATCGGCAATTCAAAATCGGCTTTGCCCTGATATATTTTTATGGTTGTGCTTGGACGGTTTAAATAACTTAAGCTTTCATCGTGTGTCGTTTGAAGATCCACTTTGTCGTTGATGTCGTAATCTAAATAATCAACATCAACATTTACTGAGCCACCTTTACGGATTAAATGATTGGCGGTGTAATGTAGATTTGCATTGGTGCGATGATATTTACTGTTGAAATCAGTAAATGTTTCAAAGTATCTTGAGTCGTTCTCTGCCGTTGAGGATATTGTGGTCGTAGCTTTATTGTCAGCATCGGGATGCATGTCAGAATATGTGATAATGGCTCCTAATGTTGAATTTTTCGTTAATTCATAATCCATTCCTGCCGTGACAAGGGCATAATTATTCGATTTTATTCGTCTGCTGGTTGTTGTCCATGTTTCAAGCGGATAATATACAAAAGTCTTATTGTCAGTTTGCATGTTGCCCAAGCCCGTTCCTACAGTTACATAGGCCTCAACTTTATTCCGCTTAAATTGCGTGCTAAGGTTAATGCCATCATACAAATGCTCTTTTATTGATAATCGGTTGGATAGGTAACCGCCAAGATAATTGTTCTGTATTTTCTTGGTTATAAAATTAATTATCCCCGCATTGCCTTCGGCTGAATACTTGGCTGGCGGCGTTGTCATGACTTCAATTTGTTTCAAATTGTCAGAAGGTTGCGAGCTGAGAAACGAGACCAACCCTTTCATATCCATCTTGAGTTCGCGTCCGTTCAGCAGGAATAAGACCTTTCCTTTGTTAATCATGCTGATTTCGTCATCTTGTACGATTATCCCTGGAGTTTGTTTTAGTATGTCCATGAAGTTGGATGCCACGGCGTTAAGACGCTCTGCATTGAACACCATGCGATCTATTTTCCGATGCATGAGTGGAGTCTTAGATGTAATGACAACTTCATCTAAATCGGTGACAGCCGAGTCTAACATGACGTTGATGACAATGTCCTTGTCGCCTCCCTGAAATTTGTGGCTATATTCAGTATGACCAAGGCACGAAACATTGAATGAGAAAGATTTATTAGGCATGACCTCTACCACGAAATGACCAGCTGAATCGCTATGTTCAGTTGTCATGATGCTGCCAACGCTATCCTTTACTATTATGGTAGCGGCATTGATGGCAGATCCTTGCTTGTCGGTAATTGTTCCAGATAGCTGAATGCCTTGGGCGTATGTAGCCTGTGCTATCAGGAAAGATAAAAAAAACAAAATAAATCTAACAGCCATTGTATTTCTCAACATTTCTTTTGCTTATAATTATGACTTTGATATGTCTCGCTATTTCAGCCTTGCCAAGTCTTGCATGGTCCATGGCGTCAAGTATGTACATGCTGTCTCGCCCCGCCGGCCTGATGAAGGCGTGTGCCTTACTTCTCCATCCGGTTGTCAAGGCCTTTCCGGGCCGGCCGGGGTGTGGTCGTTGCGCGGTCTCAGGCCCGGCAGGCGGGAGAGTCCTGTGTCGGCAACCTCAATCCATGTCCTTCACGGCACGGAGGATCAGGTCGACGGCACCGTCTACGCCGGTCCGCCCCGCATTGATGACGAGGTCGTAGCCGGAGATGTCCGTCCAGCGTGTGCCGGTGTAGTGCCAGCAATGGTTGGCCCTGCCGGTGTCCACACGGTCCTTTTTCTTGGCTGCCTCATCCAGGCCGATGCCGAACTTCTCGGCGATGCGCTTGGAGGCGGTATCCTTGTCGATGGTGATGAAGACGCGCAGCACGCGCGGATTGTCTCTTAGGATCCAGTTGCCGAGTCGGCCGACGATCACGCACGGGCTCTCCTGAGCCAGCTCCCTGATCGTGCGGCTCTGGCCCACATATATCGCGTCGGCCTTCGACGGGTTCATGGACGCCGGTATGCCGGTATCTGTGAAGATCATCTCCCACAGCTTTCCTGTAGATATGTTCTGCTCCTTCTCGGCCACGAGCTCCGACGTGAATCCCATTTTCTCCGCCGTCTTGTCGATGATCTGCCTGCTGTAGCACGGACAGCCGAGCATGGCGGCCACCTTGTTGCCGATTTCCGTACCGCCGCTGCCGTAGGTACGGGCGATGGTGACGACAAGGTTCTCGTTGCCGGCTGTCTGCTCGTGGTGAGCCTTGGCCATCGCCTCACGCTCGGCCTGGGGAATGAAGATGATGTCGAGCCACTTTACGTGCGGCGCGAACACCCTGACCATCGCTCCTACATAGAACATCGACACGAGCGTGCCGATGCCCACCATGTGCCAGTTCCATTTGCCGAAGAATATGAACATGAACACCGTGCCGATGATGACGAGCGACGTGTCCGAGCAGATCTTCACCTTGCCGAAGTCACGGTTGAGAAACTTGGATATGGCCAGCGGAAGGCCCTCGCCCGCAAGCATGAGAGAGTCGCACCGCACCTCGCAGGCTATGCCGAACGCAAGCACCGCACCGCCAATGAGCAGCAGCACGAACTGCAGGGGATAGCCGATGAGCGGGTTGAGGTCGGCGGGAATCTGGAGAAAGCTCGTTATCCACATCGTCAAGTCGGTATAGAATCCGAAGAGGAACGACACAAGCATTTGCGCAAACTGCCTGCGCTCAAAGTTCCTTCTCAGCAGCAACAGCTGGATGGCGATGAAAAACACGTGCATGCATATGGTCAGCTGTCCCATGGTCATGCCCATGCCCGGGACAAGCGAAAGGATATAGGGAGGGCACGATATGGGCGAAGAGCCGAGATTGGCCCTTATGGACAGCGACGTGCCGAAGGCGATTACGAAAAGGATTACAACAAAACTAAGATAACGGCGGGTCCATTCCGCCTTACTTCTTTTCCTTGTCATCATTAAATATATTTTAGGATGCTGCGAAATTAATCAAAAAAATGGCAAAATAATATGAATATTAACAAAATTAAATAGATTTATACCTATTATCTCCCATAGAACTTACATTAGCTTTATTCTTTTAAAAAAGCATTCACGGGAAAGAAAATTCACGAATCCTTAAGATCTTGATGGCAGGATGACCGTGAAAAATATGACGAAGGATCTTGACATCGTAAGAAGGGCCTTCGCCCTTCCATACCCGGTCCACCTATGGAGCAGGAGCGGTCGTCCCTCCAGAGGGGCAGGAGGACCGTGCCATACCACAACATTCCTCCCAAACTGGTGCTGACTCCTGTATTTATGCGGTTTTACCCCTGTTTTAAGGGAGCATATGGCTCATGGGCCCATGAGCCATATGCTCGTTTGCCCATGAGCCATATGCTCAAGGGGCAATGAGCCATATATTACTTTTTGAGGGAATATAGGAGCCTGACTCCTCCTGAATGATCTCGTATGATTTTGATCGTAGGAGGAAGGCGACTGACATCTGTGAAGGAGCGTATCCCCTAAGCGGAATATTCAATAAAGTGTACAATTTTTCTTTACATACAAGGCTGCCGCCTGCCGGCGTCATGTCTGTTGCCCGTTAGGTCGATGCTTTCCGACGGGATCCCGGCTGTCGTAGGGTCAACGGCATCCGGCTCGTGTCGTCAGTCTGGGCGTGTTGATTCTTCATGCTGTCCGATGTAACCCCGATGGCCTTATGAACAGTCGGAGATTAAAACGAACGACTGTAATTATAAGGTCTGCTCTGAAAGAGTCAAGTAGAGTAGGTTGGACATGGTTACTCTTGGACACTTTCTTCACTAAGATATAGAGTAGTGAAAAGATTAATAACAGTTCTGAGAGATGGAGATAAGGGCGGGGCTTTATGGTCTGCTCACACCCTGGCGGGTCTGCTTGACCGTTTGCATGGTGCCGTCATCGTTATAGTGCAGTTCGTCGACACATACGCTGCGGCGGCCAATGGCTCCGCGATGACCGTCCAATGTGAGAACGGCGTTGTGATAGAACAGATACCATTTGCCTTTAAACTCGATGATGCCCGGATGGATGGTGAAGCTGTTCTCTGCCGGTCCGGTGAGCTCGCCGCGGTAGGTCCACGGTCCTGCCACGGCCGGGGCGGTAGCGTAGGAGAGCGTTTCGGTGCCATTGCCGAGGGAGGCGTAGGTGAGATAGTAGAGGTCACCCCGTTTGTGAAGCCAGGGACCTTCCACATATTTAGGCAGGTCGACCACTTGTATGTCTCCGTCCAGTTCGGTCATGTTCGCTTTCAGTTTTGCGAGGAAGCAGGTGCCGTTGCCCCAGCAGAGCCAGGCTTGCCCGTCGTCATCGATGAGCACCGTCGGGTCGATGTCGTTCCACCAGCCACGCGGCCCGTTGTCGGTCATCGTGTCGCATATCAGTGGCTTGCCGATGGCATCGTGGAAGGGTCCTGTGGGCGAGTCGCCCACGGCCACGCCTACGGCCTTTCCCGTGTAGGGCTCACCGGCCTGCACTGTGGTGAAATAATAGAATTTACCGTTTCTCTCGATCACCTGTGAGGCCCATGCCTCACCCACAGCCCAGCTGAAGTCGGCCGGACTGAGCACTGCTCCATGGTCGGTCCATGTCTGCATGTCGTCGGTCGAGTAGCAGAGCCATTCGGTTATGTTGAATTCCTTTCCACCGGAAGCGTTGTCCTGTCCGTCGTAATATTCGTCATGACCGACATAAAGGTAGAGGCGTCCGTCATAAATCATTGGCGCGGGATCGGCTGTGAATTTGTCCTTCACCAGTGGGTTACCCGTATTTCTGAATGTGCGCGGTCCCTGTTTCGTGCCGGATACCGTTGAGGGCGGGGTAGCGGTTGGGTTGTCGTTTGCCGCCAGAAGGGGTGATACGCCGGTAGTGCCCATCAGTCCGGCAGCCATCAGTGCGAGAAATGTTTTCTTCATAGTTTGTTTCATTTTTAGTTATATGCGTTGGCCGGCAACCGTCGTTCCGCATTTTTGCATAAGATGATCGGGAACGGGATAGCATCGCAGATGCAAATATAGGTACTTTGTAGGGGGTGTGCAACTCCCTGACTTTAAAATACAGGTGGATGGGAAGTACAGACACGGATTTGAAACATAGGTGAAAATGCGACAGCTATGCCGCCCTCCGTTAGTGACCCTCATCGCTCGGAAGATGTCGAACCCTTGTCGGGCGTCTGTCGGCCTCCGCGTCATTTTTGCACGGGGACAAAAAGACTGCGGCAAGGGTAGCTCCGTGGTAGACGGGCTTCCCTTGCCGCAGCGTTCTATGGATCGTAATCTGCCGGATGGCCGGAGCGGATTAGCGGTAAGACTTCTTGTAGATGGCGAGGATCTCGTCGTCGGTCAGCATCCGAGGATCGAGCTGGAACAGTCCGCCCATCGTAGCCTTGGCGTTCTGCACCATCTCGGGCAGGTTTTCTTCCTTCAGTCCCCAGTCGCTCAGTTTCAGCTGGTCCATACCGCATGCCTTCTGCATCTTTACGAGGGCGTCGACGAAGTCTCCGGCCTGATGTGCCGGTTCGGAGGTCATGACCTCGGCCATCTTCATGTAGCGGTCCTTGCTGTCGTCGACGAATGTCTCAAAGTAAGCCTTCGACAGGCAGATGAGGCCTGCTCCGTGGGGCAGTGCGGGATAGAGGGCGCTCATGGCATGCTCCATCGAGTGCTCGGAAGTGCAGCTGGATGTCGACTCCACCATGCCGGCCAGTGTGCTGGCCCATGCCACGTTGGTCCTTGCCTCCAGGTCGTGTCCGTCGGCCACGGCAGCGGGCAGGTATTTGTAGAGGAGTCGGATGGCCTCGAGGGCATACAGGTCGCTGATGGGTGTGGCACAGTTGGCGATGTAGCCCTCAGCGGCATGGAAGAAGGCGTCGAAGCCCTGGTAGGCCGTGAAGCGGGGCGGGATGCTGACCATCAGCTCCGGATCGACGATGGAGATGGCGGGAAAGGTGAGGGGACAGCCAAAGCCGATCTTCTCGTGAGCCGTCTCGTGGGTGATCACGGTCCAGGGGTCGGCCTCCGTACCCGTGCCGGCTGTGGTGGGGATGGCAACGATGGGCAGTGCCTTCTCTACAGGCTTGCCCTTGCCCGTGCCGCCTACGACGTAGTCCCAGTAGTCGCCGGTGTTGCATGCCATGACGGCGATGCTCTTGGCCGAGTCGATGGAGCTTCCGCCGCCCAGGCCCACGACGAAGTCGCACTGCTCGTCACGGCAGATGGCGGCAGCCTCCATGACATGCTGCTTGATAGGGTTGGCCAGGATCTTGTCGAAGACGACGCTCTCGATGTGGTTCTCTTTCAGATAGCCGACGACCTTGTCCAGATAGCCATATTTCTTCATCGATGTTCCACCGGAGATGACGATCATCGCCTTCTTGCCCGGCATCGGCTCGGTGGCCAGTTTCTTGAGTTCGCCGCATCCGAACAACAGTTTTGTAGGAATGTACAGATTGAATGTTTGCTTTGCGTTCATGTTCATATTAAATTTAGAGTTTTTGGAAAACAAAAATACAGAATTGGCAGCACAAATGCGGATAAATAGGCAGATGTTTTGTTTTTTTAGGATAAAACCTAAAAGCCCGAGATGGATTTTGTACCGATGTGATACCTATTTAATATAGAGATCTGTCTGGGATTGCCCTATGAACGGATGAAGGATATTGTGGATAGGATATTCCGATATCGGGACTTGAGCCAACAGGCCGTAAGCACATCCGGAGCCTGTTGCCGCTCCCCAAGGGAACAGAGATGAGGGTGTACGGTGAGTCAGATCTTCGCATCTGGGCTTTCCATTCGGCTAATATGTCATTGAGGATTATAAAACAGATTCTTGAGAGATGTCTCTCCGATTCGTTTGACGAATCCGGCAAAGGATCAGGCAGTTGTGGGCAGCGGCTATCGGATCGAACCGATGTCGTCGTATCTCTTTTCTATTATCGCATCAAAAAATGCCTGCAGGAGGGTTGGAGATACAGAAAATCTTGCTAACTTTGTTCCTCGATGATCGGAAGGATAGTTGTTCATGATTTTTATTCTTTTTGATAATATAAGGCAGCAGCCATTTTCTCCGAAAATGCGATGGATATAGGTCTGTATGCCATTGGGCGTACGTTTTGGCTGAAAGTTTATTTACTTCGGTAACTTTATGGATTCTAGGGTCTAAGGTTTCATTTTGGATATATGAACCGTTCTTTATGGGGCAAAATGCTTGAAAGTTTTTCATATCGAAAAGGGAAGCGAAAAAATGAAACTTGTACAAATACCATGGAATGGCAGAGGTGTAAAATCAGCTAAATAAAATCAATTACCTTAAGGTTCTTTAACGTGATTGAAACCTCAATATAATGGTTTTTTTTTCTAAATTTGTAATAATACCTGATCACAGGCCATCATCTGTCAAATACTTTGGGAAAGAATAAAAATATAAAACTTAAATATTTTGGATTTATGATGAAACGCATATTAAGTACGATGCTTATTGTGTTGGCTTTCTCGACTACGGCAATGTCGCAAAATATTGCCTTAAAGACCAATGCTTTGTACTGGGCTACTACAACTCCAAATATAGGAATTGAAGCCTCAGTAGGTAAGAAGAGTACGGTGCAGCTGTTCTATGGATTGAATCCGTGGAAACAGTCGGGAGGCGACCAGTCCAGTTTGCGCCATTGGGTGGTGATGCCCGAATATCGTTATTGGTTCTGCGAGAGCTTCAACGGTTGGTTCATTGGTGCCCATCTCATGGGCGGACAGTTCAATGTCAGCAGTGTGGAGCTGCCGTTAGGCATGTTCCCCGAGCTGAAGGACCACCGCTACGAGGGATGGTTCGCAGGAGGTGGTGTGACAGGCGGATACCAGTGGGTGATGTCGAAGCACTGGAACTTTGAGGCATCCATCGGACTGGGGTACGACTACATCAAGTACGACAAGTTCAAGTGTGGCGTATGTGGTGAGAAGGTGAAGTCCTCACACACCAACTATTTCGGTCCCACGAAAGCCGCGCTGAGCCTTATTTACATCTTCTGATTCACAAAAACTAAAAGGTATGAAAAGATTTTCGATATATTGCGCTTGTCTGCTGGCCGCACCGCTGGTGGCGCAGGCACAAGGCACAGGGCCTAAGCTCGCCGACAGAACGGTCACGGTGCAGAATATCAAGGTGGAGAACACCAACCACACCATGGTGGTGGGGCTCGACCTGAACATGGACTCGCTCAACTTGCGGTCCAACATGCGGCTGGTGTTCACGCCTATTATTACAAACAACTCCGAGGAGCGGCGGATGCCGCAGATCGTCGTCAACGGACGCAAGTCGGACATCTCCTTCCAGCGGAGAGGACATAAGGACTTCGCCGACAATGTGGTGGTGGTGAGACGTAAGAACGACACCGAGCAGACCATCCACTACAGTGCTGTCCTGCCCTACGAGGACTGGATGAAAAACTCCAATGTCGTCGTGGCGGAGGATCTCTGCGGATGTGGAGACATCCAGGACCAGAACACCGTCGAGCTGAAACGGCTGCGCGCCCCCTTCATGCCCTATATGAAGCCGGCGGCAGAGGCACAGAAGATGCGGCATGAGGAGGGACGGGCTTTCATCGACTTCCCCGTCGACAAGATCACGCTCTATCCCGAATACCGCAACAACCCGCGCGAGCTGGAGAAGATCGTCGGCACCATCAATCTCGTGAAGAACGACAAGAACACGACCATCACCAATGTCCAGATCCACGGATATGCCTCGCCCGAGTCGCCCTATGAGCACAATGCCTATCTGGCAGAGAACCGTGCCAAGACGCTCAAGGACTATGTGCGCAAGCTCGTCCATCTCGACGACAAGATATTCTCTGTAGCCTCCACGCCCGAGGACTGGGAGGGACTGCGCGAACAGGTCGTGAAGAGCAATCTCGACAACCGTGACGCCATCCTGCAGCTCATCGACGATAAGACGCTCGATCCGGATGTCAAGGAATGGAAGATTAAGTCTACCTATCCCACAGACTATCGCTTCATGCTCGACAACTGGTATCCCGCCCTGCGCCACTCCGACTATGTCGTGAGCTACACCGTGCGCCCCTTCTCGGTGGAGGAGGCCAAGGAGGTGCTCCGCACCAAGCCGCAGCAGCTCTCGCTCGAGGAGATGTTTATGGTGGCACAGACCTACGAGCCGGGATCGCGCGAGTTCAACGAGGTGATGGAGACGGCCGTGCGCATGTATCCCGACGACCCGACAGCCAACATCAACGCTGCCTGTACACGCATGGAGCAGGGCGACCTTGCGGGAGCCAAGCACTATCTTGACAAGGCCGGCAACTCGCCGCAGGCGCTCCACGCCAAGGGCGTGATGGCCATGCTCGAGGGCAAAAACGAGGAGGCACGCAGGCTGCTCAACCAGGCCAAGCAGGCAGGGGCGCAGGGAGTGGACAAAAACCTGCAGATACTCGACATGTAAACATACGAAATATATAATTAACCATAATTTTAAACAATTTAATTTATAGTGTATGAATAAATTAAAATTATTTCCCATTGCACTGACAGCGTTGGTGCTGGGAGCATGTTCTAGCGAGGACATCATAGACAATGGCGGACAGGGTCCTGTTGCGCAGGGAGAGAAGGGTTATGTCAGCCTTTCTATCAATTTGCCGACAACACCAAGTACCCGTGCAAATGATCAGTTTGACGATGGCTTGGAGGCTGAATACAAGGTACATGATGCTACTCTTCTTATTTTTAACGGAACAGATGAGGCTAGTGCTGTTTTCTCGGGAGCATACGAGCTTGGCTCTATGAGCCAAACAACTATTGGTGGCAATATTACAGCTTCTTACAATGTTACGCAGGAAATCACAAAGCCTGGTGCCGGAAACGTGTATGCCTTGGTTATAGTTAACAAGGGTAACGTGCTGACTAATGATGGTGAATGGAAACTGAAGGGTGAGTCTTTAACAGGAAAGACATTTGATGATTTTAGAACAACTGCTCAGACTCTTACAGTGGATGAATTGGCATCTGTGACTTCTGATGCTGAGGGTAGTTTCTTTATGACGAATGCTCCTCTTTACACAAATCCTGGTGGCGTTACAGACCCTAACGGTGGTAATGCTGTTACTCTTACAAAAATTAATACAGAGAACATTTATTCTACACAGGCTGAGGCAGAGGACAATCCTGCAGCAAGTATATATGTAGAAAGAGCTGTTGCTAAAGTAACGGTTACAAATTCTAATACAGGTTCTGCTGGAAGTAGCCTTACATATGCAATCACAGGTTGGACTCTTGATGTTACTAACACAAAATCTTACATTGTTCGTAATGTGAAGGGTGCGGACTGGTGGAGTTACAAGGCTGCTACTACTAACGATTATCGTTTTGTCGGCTCTGCTGCTGTCGCTGCCGGATTGTATCGTACATATTGGGCATACGACCCGAACTATGCAAGTCTTGTAGAAGGTGATTTTACTAAGCTGGAAGGAACAATTCCTGAATTTTTGACTGAAGTTGGTAAGAATGCTTACTGTCTGGAAAATACATTTAATGTAGCCAATATGAACCAGAATCAGACAACACGTGTTATCGTGGCAGCAAAGCTTACAATGGGAGGAGCTGAGAAGAGTGGAGATTTCTATATCCTGGATAATGACAAGAATACCATTTTCACTAAAGAGAATGCTGTTAAGGCTATTAAGGATGAATATCTGACAAATCCTGCTGTTGTTGCTGCATTACAAGATCCTACAACAGGTTTGAATGGAGGTCAGTCTATTGGTGAAGCAGACCTTACTGTTAATTTTGACAGCAAGGAAAATACAGGCGGTGACCTGACGGTTACAGAAATAACTATATCAGAAGATAGAAAAGGTGATTTCAAAGGTGGTGAGATTCCTGCTGTCTTGAAAGCTGATGGTAATAATGATATTATCGCAGCTGTCAATGCTGGTAAGAAGGTTTCTTATTATAAGGGCGGTGTTGCTTACTATCCGGTAATGATTAGGCATTTTGATGAAGATCAGACTCCTTGGACTGCAGAAGGTAAAACCGAGTCTTATCCTGAGCCTAATGCAGAAGCAAATTGGCTTGGCCGCTATGGTGTATTGCGTAACAACTGGTACAATATTGATGTTACGGCTATCAAGACTATCGGTTCTGCAGATGTTCCAGATGTTTATGGTACTCCTGACGATCCAATGGAGTCGTGGATCTCTGTCGAGATCAACGTCCTCTCTTGGGCTAAGCGTACTCAGAACGTAGAGTTGTAAGGAGTGGAGATGATCAAGTAATATTGATGAAGCTGTTTATCCGTGTGCGGCCGGAGTGGCCGGTCGCACACGGATCTTAATCCTAAATGACGACAGGCTGGAAAGCCTGAGGGTGTCTGCCCGCAGCGACACGACAAAAGGGAAATGCGGGGTGCTGCTGTTCCGGCACAGAGAGACGAACAACCGCGGCGACATGGCTGCAAATCTTAATGAGAACATACGAGGCACCTTATATATATTAAGGTAAGCCCACGAGATAATAAATGATCAGCCTCCTGCTGCAATGGCGAGCGGGGGCACCGTGCGAGGGCAGGGATGCTGCACGGATAAGACTATAGAAAAATTAACAAAAAGACATCTATATGCGTATGAAGTATCTTTCTATAAAGCGTCTGGCATGGCTGTGCATGGCAGCTCTGTCGGCACCAGTATTCACATCGTGCGACATGATGACCGAAGACAGAGAGGACTGTCCGATAGGACTGTATCTCAACTTCAAGTATGACTACAACCTTGAGCGCGCCGACATGTTCAACGACCACGTGGGAGCCGTCGACGTCTACGTGTTCGACCAGGACGGCAAGTACGTCACCAAGCAGTCGGAGGCTAACATCGGCAGCTCGATGCCGCTGGCCGATCCGACCTATACCATGCACATGGATCTTGATCCCGGCAAGTATCAGTTCATCGTGCTGGCCGGACAGAACACCTATGCCGAGCAGATGGAGGCCGGTCGGCCCCGCTTCGTCCGCACCGAGCCGCAGAAAGGCGACGACATGAAGACGCTCGACATCCGGCTGGAGACGACACAGCAGGGCAACAATATGCTCCTCGTCGACAACCACGGCCTGCCCCTCGACACGCTGTGGCACGGCATGGAGGTGGAGCCGGTGGAGGTGTATGCCGAGAAGCCTACCTACCACACCATCTCGCTCATGCGCGACACCAAGAAGATCAACGTCACCCTGCGTGAGATTGACGACCCCACACAGATGGACATCAACAACTACGACCTGCGCATCACCGACCGCAACGCACACATCCTGTGGGACAACTCGCTCGACGAGACCGACAGGGTGGTGTACACGCCCCATGCCACATGGAACACCGACGACCGCACGCCGGCCTTTGATGCCAATGGCAATGAGATGGAGGAACTGGGCCAGATAGGACATGCCGACTTCATGACCTCGCGCATCCTCTATCACGACAATGCGGCCGACGACGGACGGCTGACCATCACCAACAAGGTGACGGGACAAGAGGTGGCTACCCTCAACCTGCCCGACATCCTCAGCCGCTTGCGTACCAGCGAGGACATCTACCGCTACTCGGCACAGGAGTTTCTTGACCGTGGCTACGACTATCAGCTCGACATCTTCCTCAAGGGCGACCGGCTCGCCTACATCAACATCAGCATCAGCGTGCTGGGATGGAGCAAACGGATACAGTTTGAAGAGCTGTGATCAATATGAATTGCTAACCTAAAAAGAAAATGTCTATGGACAAAGAGATATTACATATGGTAAGGAGCGTCATGGGCTGTATGCTCGTGACGGCTCTTGCGGCCGGCTGTGCGCAGGAGGATATCGGCAACGCTCCGTCAGAAGGAGGCGGCATGTCGGCTACTTCTTACGTCTCGCTCAGCTTCGCCTCACCGCAAGGCACGCCTACGCGCGCTAATCCCACGGGAGGTGAAACGGGCGACGGAGATGAGACTGGACAAGGTTATGAGAATGAAATAAAATCTGCCGTGGCCTTCTTCTATCAGGGAAATAACGGAGTGAACAGCGCCGGCTCAACCAAAATCATGGCTGTAGCAACATTTAACGTTGGAAGCAATACCGAGCCGGGCAACGGCCGCACCTATACTACAACGCCGCAGCAGGTAGACCTCGAGAACGGTACCTACAACGTGATCGTGGTGGCTAATCCGGGCACGGACTGGTGGACAGGCCAGTCGCTCACGCTTGACGACGTGCGCAATCATATACAGACCACGGCATGGACAGCCTCAGGCTCTGACTATTCTGACTTCGTAATGACATCAGCAGCCGACGCCACGCTGACGCTCAATTCTAACCCGTCGACCGCTCCTGCAAAGGCTACGGTAAACGTAGAGCGCATGGCAGCAAGGCTCGACTATAAGGCCAAAACATCTTATACCTGTACTGACCCGGCATATCCTGATGCCACCGTAGAGATAACCGGCGCAGCCCTGGTGAACAATCTTACGGCAGGCAGTTATCTGTTGAAGCGCGTGGCTGACGATGTTAACGGTGTGCCGACATATCTCGGTAATGAAACACCAGATGCAGGAGTACAAACTAACTACGTGCTCGACCCGTGGACGGTAGCCAAGATATCGACCAACAACAGTTTTACCATTGGTGGTGAGACTAAAAAGGCCGAAGATCTTTACGGTGAATGGTTTGGCAACATCTCGCAAGACCCCATCTCGCAAGACCCGAACTATTGGGCTGCTTATGTTCATCCGGGAACAGAAGTGACTGTCGGAACTGAAACCGGAACTGAAACATGGCAGCGCATAGGCTATACCCTCGAGAACACTACTGCAGCCGATGCGGCAGGCAGCGACTACAGCACGGGCGTGGTGTTCAAGGCAAAGTTCCATCCTGCGAAAGTGACAAGTTATACCAACAGCACATATACTGATGGCGCAACATTCTTCGCATACGGCAAGACGCTTTATGCCTCAATGGAAGATATGATGATCGGGTTCTATGGTCATAAGTTCGACAATGGCTTTTCGGGCATTCAGAACTGCAAGACGTGGGATGATGTTAAGTCATTCATTGAGAGTACGCTGTTGGGGAACGATCCTTCTGGATACAGGGATTATTTGTTGAAACAAGTGAATGATCATCAGGGTGAGAGTCTGACCCAAACGGAATTAACATCCTTGGAGTGGAGCAACTATATGCTGAATGAGTGTGGTTATTCAAAAGACGAAAACGGGAAAGTCGTTCTTGACCAGAACCGTAAGGTCACGCGTATCGCCTTGCAGCCTTACGGAACGCGCACATACGAAGATGCCACATGCTATTACACATGGTGGGTGCGCCACAGCAATGACAATGATGATACAAAGAAGGGCATTATGGAGTATGCCATCGTGCGCAACAACATCTATAAACTCACGGTCAACAGCATCTATTCGCTCGGAGGTGAAATACCTGAGGATGATGATGATGAAGGCATCATTCTTGATGTTTACGTAAACGACTGGCTGTTGCTCCCCATTGAGACTCTGCCTATGTGATATGACTATTTGAACGAAAGACATTGACGTTATGAACAAGATAAAACAACATATATATAAGGCTATGTTCTGGCTGCTGCCATGGCTGTGCGCCGTGCCACTCGCCTCATGTTCGTTCGATGACGATATTGTTGAGAGTTGCGAGGGACCCGCTACGATGCAGCTGAGCATCACGGCCCGTGAGGAAGGCGATTTGAACACAAGGGTAAACGACTATGAAATAGGGCAGGATCATGAATACATGCACAATCTGCTCGTGCTCTTCATACAGGACGGCAAGGTAGTGAAGAAATTCTCGCCAGACTTGAGATATAATGAAGCAGCGCAGGAAGGAAACCTAAGAGTATGGACATCAGAGGAATTCACGCTCGATCCGGGCACATACACCGTATATGCCTTTGCCAACATTGATACTTATTATGATGGCCTGTTGGGCAGCCTTACAGGATTGGGAGACGGCGAATCTCTTACGGAGAAGGGTATTAATATAGACAATATCGTGCTTGCCGACCCGGCTGCAATGCTAAACTTTGCCAAGGGCAAGTTTATCCCCATGAGCGCAAAGGAGGAAGTAACCGTCACGTCCGACACACGAAACATCTCTATCGGTCTCGACCGCCTGGTCAGCAAGATAAGGATGAGCATCACGGGCAACCCAGGTACTAAGATTACGGCCCTGTCGTTCGGCGGATATGCCGACAAGATAGGCTTGTTCTCAGACACTCCAGTGAACAACATAAGCTATGATCAAGAGTACAGCGTGGTGGGGGGAGAAGGAAGCCAGGTGCAACTTAATGATGACGGCACTTATCAATTTGCCGATTTCTATGTAAACTCTTCGCCAGCTAACTCCGGCTATAAGGTCACTCTCAACACTGACGAAAAAAATGGCACTACATATACGGCGACAACAACGCGTAAGGTGTTGCCCCGCAACAGCATATTTCCAATTGTACTCAACTTGACAGGTTATGAGGTAAGTCTCGATCTGCATTGTTGGGTGTCGCCTATAGGCAATGTGCCGGTAGAGGTAGAGTTGTCTCCCGATCCGGATTATTATACATGCACGATACCTGAGGGATGTCAATTCGAGTTCACGGTTGGAGTTACTCCGGTTTCTTCAAGTGGAACCCCAGCTGTAACAGATCTCAAAGGCGTATGGACTTTTGATAAAGAAAGTATAACAGGTCTGGTTTTTGACGATTATACAGAAGGTGAGACAACGGTAAAAGGCCATGTCACGGCTTCAGCAGGAAAGACATTTAACCTTACATTTGATGTTACATGGACGCCTGCAGGTGGAAATCCTACCAAACGAGGATATAATGTAGAAATAACTACGGGCGATATAGCCGATTTTAAGCCATCTCAGATCAACACGCGTGCATCGGAGTTCACTCTCGATTATCTCGGTCCAGAGATGCTCAATATGTTCATAAATAAATCAAGGAGGAACTAAATCATGAAATACAAACATAATTTATATACGCTTCTCATCCTCTTCTGTGCAATGTTCGTTGCACAGAATGCTGTGGCGCAGGTATCTGAAAACAAATATAGCACATCATTAGAAATAGTCTTAAACTTTCATGTAACGGTTGAAAATGATAATAACAAAGAGTTGCAAAAGGCTTTTGACGGTGATAAAGAAAACACTTGGTGGAATGCGTCAAGTGCAGGCCCGAAAACTATTACTATTAGTCTTGATAATGCCACGAAGCTTTCTAAAATAAATTATTATGGTGGTGGAAATGGAACTAATGTAACTTTACGCCCTGCAGAGATTAAGTTTTACTCTTCGTCAGACGGAAGTAATTGGGAACCGTTCTATACAGTGTCAAACATAGACAGAACGGTGAGAGATCAGACCATTGAAATTCCTTCTACCGTCACGTCGAAATATTACAGGATAACGTTTGTGCCTGGTAAAAAAGCTAATAATGAAGATGAATCTCTTGCTTTTAACGAAATTACTTTATATGATAACGAAAGTAAAGTGATATCAGTTAGAGATGTTCTCAACATAAATGATCTAGAAAATGCATCTATTCAACACAAATCGGCAAAATGGTTTGATTTGAAAGCTCAGTTTAATTTGAGTCCAAGTGTGCTCGGATCATTCAGTTATGATGAGCCACGGTTTGATGCTATCATGTCTAACGGCCAGAAAATTCAAGCTACCCACACATATATAGATACTATCTATATGCATAAGGGGGAAAAAATAACTTTGGCTTTACCCACTAAATCAACCACAGGCTATGCCAGCTCCTCAAGTGCTCAGACTTATCAACGTTGGTATAGCTATCGTACTGGTGGGACGTTCGAAACCAATCATAAAACATCTACTGAATCAGAGAAAACGGTTTACGACCTGTTAACGCCAAATACGGGTAATCCTAGTGGGGGCGTGCCAGCCTATAGATTTAAGAATGGATATGTGGGACGTCCTATGGGTGCCATACTGCAAGCTATGGATTTTTATTATCCTACCGACAAGGAATTTGATGATTGGTTCCCCAATACAAACGTTGATAACAATTGGTTTGTAGTAGCGTGCGATGTGTCTGGATATACTGACTTCTCTGGATCATTCCAAACAAAACGTGACGAAGGACAATCCTTGACATCTTTAACTGAAGAATTTAAAGACAATAATTGGTATGAACCAACATTGTCTGTACGCGTAATATTCTACATTGTGGGTGTTGATGAACGTCCAGAAAATGATTCCGAAAGTTGGAAAAACGGCCACGGCCGCCTTGAGCAGACGGAATTTCAAACCAGCGGAGATAACGCTAAGTATCTTGAGGAATATGACATAACGTTTCCGAATAAACATCTGTCAAATCACACAAATGAGCTTGTAGCCATATCGAAAGATGCGCGTTCATACGCCATTCCCGATGCTAACAATGATACAAATACACTTGATCTGACAATAGAGAGTAAGGGTCCTGATGGCAATGCCGATTTACTGTCATTGAGTAAGGATACATTGACTGGAACTGATCGTGTCATCCAGTTCTATAGGGATGGTTACAGTGGAAAGCCTTGGGAGGTTCCTGACGGGACGACAGCCACCATTACGGTGAGGAAGAAGGTAGGTGGAACAACTTATAACATTGCACGTTTCAATCTTACCTTCTCAGCTGCGTCAGTGCCTCTTACCCAAGTGGAAGTTGCTAACATCAAGGATGGATCCGACTTCGAGTTCCGTTCTCCTACATGGATGGACAACAATCTGCAGAAGTTGACAGAACTTACTTTTGACTATCCTGCAGGTGTCACATGGGAGTATGGACAAAAGGAGTATTTCACATTTCCATTAGCGTGGGACTATAGTAGTTATGCGTTTTTCGACGGATCTCCTTGGGGAGATTTTATAGGAAGTGCTAGTTATAGTGGAAATCGTCGGTACGCTGAATTTGACTATTACTCGCTTGTCAGCGATTATATGGGTTATGCGGATCAAAAAACGGTTACCGCCCGGCCACAGCCTGGAGTGGGCAAAGTCGACGGGACAGGTAACCACTTCCTCTATGTAGATGCTTCCGACCGTCCTGGAATTCTGGCACGTCTGCCTTTCAAAGAGAAACTGTGTACTGGTTCAGAGCTGTTTGTAACAGCTTGGATGAAGAGTAGTGGACAGAGTAGTTCTGATGATGCGGCTGTACTGTTCACCATTATGGGAGTTGATTCGCTAGAAAATGGTACAGTTACTTACACTCCTCTTTACCGTCACTCAAGCAGCCAGATAAGAACGACTTGCTGGCTTAGCGGTGACACGCCAGGAACAGGAGTAGGAACCAACAACTGGTATCAGATATATTTTTCATTTCTTAACGATAGTGAGAATGCACAAAATTTTGATTCGTACATATTGCAGGTTGAAAACAACTGTGCGTCAACAGAGGGAGGAGATTATTACATTGACGACATAAAGGTGTATCTTGCACAACCCAATGCTACTATCACTCAGAAAGAGTATACCTGTACAGATACGCGTACCAGAATGAACATGGAGATTGACTGGGAACGTCTGAAAGCACGATTGGGCAATGCAGAGACAGGTGAAGACGGCATCAGCTTCTGCTTCATGGATGAAACAAAATATAATAATTATCTGAAAGATCATGAGGGTGCTACAAAGGCCGCTGCCTTGAAGGAATCAATAGTGGAGATTGGTGACGGAAATATCATCAATACGAAGGTTATGACTATGAAGTTCTTCAATGACTTTGATGAGAATGATAAATTCGGTTATAGTACATTGGATAAAGATGGTAGTGTTGCGGATGGTAATTTTTTCTTTGCTTATCAGCATATGAAAGATGGCAAGCCTTACTTTTATAGAGTAGGGTCAGAAACTGATGCTGCCGGCCGTCGCCTGACGGTAGACTTCTATTCAGTGCTATCGCCTAACCGTCCCTACATAATGCTTATAATGCCGGACAATCCTAGTTCGACAGAGTATGAAGACGCCTTGATATCTGATTTGGCCGATCAGATTGGTGATCCGTGCAGTATCTATACCCGTTTCTATGTGACTTCTGAGACACTGATAAAAGTCAATGGTGAGGTCGTAGATCCGTCTGTCGATTTCTGTGCTGGACAGGTGTTCAATTTCACTGTACAGGTACGTGTGCCAAAAGCTGATGGAGAAAACGAAGATTATATAGTTCTTGATAACGGAGTTTACTTCGACTGGTTCTTTGGAACAGAGGAAGAATTCCGTACAGAAGACCCAGACCTCAAGATCAATCTTGATGTTGCTTTGACCAACTTCCGGGCAGTCTATCCGAATGCCACCGAACTCAGTGAGCAGACACCTCCTACGACTATTACAGATGATGGATCTGAGATAACTTTCTCACAGGCAGAATACGACTTAATTGAAAAATACATTAAGGATACTGGTGCAGCTGCCGGAGTAAATAACCGTCTTGTCCTGCACCGTGAGGACCTTGACATAGCACTTCTTCATGATGGATTGAACCTTGTGGTGAAACCCATACAGACACTTGTGCCTCCATCAGGAAGTGGAATCAGTAAGGAGCAATGGGCGCAGGTGTGCTGGGAATACATTCCATTGATACTTAACGCCAATGGTTCTGCTCCTAAGATGCATGCAGGCTTTGAGGAAGTGAACTATCCTACAGATGATTACAATCCGGGATTACGTATCGGCCTACAACAAATAGAGGAGGCAACCGATGATGAAAATAAATCATTGCGTATAAATCTACGCGAGGCGCATGTCGTGACAAAGGACGCATCATTGGGGAAGATTAACCGTGATGGCTTGGATCAAATCTTTCTTATAAATTCGGATGATCCACAATACAAGGATCTCTTCACATCTACGGATCTTGAGGCCACAAGTCTGCCGATAGGTACTGTGGAAAAGATGCATGTGAATACTGAAGACATGAGCATGTCGTATATGGATGTTCGGTTTAATCTTGAGGAACAGAAGATCAGTGGCGACAGAAGTTTCACATTCAATCCCCGAGAAGGTTATACTTACACATTCTCGACTTATTTTGAGGAGACAAATAGCGATTCTAATTCTGGGGACATTTATAATACTTGTTATGGTTCGTTCCCGATCGACATGAAGGTGGTGCCCGAATATCTGGTGTGGCAAGGTGGTGCTACGAGCAACTGGAACAATGATGCCAACTGGAAGCGCGCGGATAAGTCTGCATTGAAGAAGGCAGCTGGTGACAGCTATCCGACTAACGAGGCTAATACCACTGAAAATGGCTTCGTACCGATGCTGTTCTCCAATGTAGTGATGCCAAGAGACAGCAAGGCTGAGCTTTATATGGCAGGATATGCTGAGGGTGGAGCCATTGGGGCTGAAGATACTGATACTAAAGATAATTGGCAGAATAGTAGCCGTCCTGATTATATGGAATCACCGACAGAGAACATCCAGTATGACCTGATGGCTTATGAAAAGGAAGGTGCACTTACCACACAGCGCTACCGTGTGAACATCTGCCGTGACATCCACTTTGAGCCGGGCGCACAGATGCTGCATGCCGAGCAGCTGCTCTATGACAAGGCATGGACAGACGTGGAAATTACTCCGGGACAGTGGACAGCCGTAAGCACACCGCTGCAAGGCGTCGTGGCGGGCGACTGGTATGCTCCTACGGCAACCGGAAGACAAAAGACAGAGTACTTCAAGGATATAACGTTCAATACAACAGACTATAACCGCTTGAATCCTGCCGTTTACCAGCGTAGCTGGAGCACAGGAGCAACGATTGTAGAAAAGCAGACACCAAACACTCTTGTTTCGTTTGATACAGAATGGAGTTCTGCATATAACGACGCAAGCGTGCCTTATGTTGCAGGTGGCGGATTCTCAGTTAAAGGAATCTTGAATCAGGAACAACAGCCATCTTCTACAGAAAAATTGCTGTTCCGCTTCCCGAAGGCTGATACAGAATATACAGTAAGTACTGCTGAAAATAAAACAGTTGACCGTACCACAGCAGGCAAGCTGCTTGTCAGCAATATGGTTGACCGTAGCGATCCGTATACGTATGTTGATCCTGTTGTCGTTCTGGCAACGCTTACTCCGTCTGCTGACGGCAAGTATCTGATGGTAGGTAACCCGTTTATGGCTCCGCTCGATGTTCAGGCATTTGTTGCTGCAAATAACGACGTGCTGGCTCAGAAATATTGGATTGGCGATATGTCAGAAGCCAATGCTGTAGCATACGATTCTGAAACTGGATGGTCACCTAAGACATCTCTTATTGCACCGTACTCTGTGTTCTATGTTCAAGTGGCTGAAACAGCAACACCTGATGAAAAGGGCAATTTTAAAGTTAAATTCACTGCTGACATGCAGAAGTTTGCGACCTCTTCTACGGATGCAGGCTCTCAGGCTGCCTCGCTTAAGATAACGGCAGAAGACGCTGAAGGCTCAAGCAGCGCGGCCGTGCGCTATGCCGCTTCGGCAAGCAACGACTTCGGCATGGAGGATGCACAGATGATTAGCGGACTGACAGGCAATGCCGACAACGCTCCTCAGGTGTACACCGTGGCCGGCAACACGGCAGTGAGCGTCAACCAGCTGAAGGACGCACAGCGCATACCATTGGGCGTTACGGCAGCCGACGGCTCAGTCGTCACCCTCACGTTCAGTGGTGTGGCAGCCGTCAAGGATGCCGCCCTTTACGACGCCGAGCAGCAGAGCGAGACGCCGCTCCATGAAGGCTATCAGCTCACGGTGAACGGCTCGTCGTATGGCCGCTACTTCCTGATCGGCAAGGGCTCGGGCACGACGACCGGCATCAGCGACGTCGAGACGGACGGCAACGTAAGCGTCAGCTCGATCCTGCCGCGTCAGATCGTGGTGACATCCGATGCGGAGCTTCGTTCAGTGAGCGTATGGTCGGTGAGCGGCGCACTGCTGAAGAAGGCTACGCTCAACGGCGACTATACCTGCACGCTGAACAATGTCGACAGCGATGTGGTGGTCGTACGCACGGAGACCGCGAACGGCACACAGATGACGAAGCTCAGAGTGCGGTAATTGACCGACAAGACATATACGAGAAACGGGGATATCCATGCGGATGTCCCCGTTTTTTTTGGTACGCTCGGCATGAGTATTAGCTAACGGGTGCAAGTCCCTAATGAGCC
>ENA-OOWN01000614-OOWN01000614.1-human-gut-metagenome-genome-assembly--contig:-NODE-614-length-29815-cov-3.604704_pt1 | contig 29815 bp, 20 predicted proteins | sample MGYA00241406_ERZ501319 | MGnify/ENA primary metagenome ERZ501319 (study PRJEB25962, sample SAMEA2042734) | human gut metagenome | biome: human gut; feature: human-associated habitat; material: faeces... | reverse complement strand
GGTCCTGATATTATCTGCAAGAGGACAGATTGCCGATAAGGTTGAGGGACTGGATGCAGGTGCAAACGATTATATGGAAAAACCGTTTCATTTGCAGGAACTTGAGGCACGTATCAGAAGCCTGACAAGAAGAAAATTTGTGCAGAAGGATATATGCCTGGAAAGCGGTGAAATTAAGTTCAATACGATAAGACGCGAGGCATATGCAAAAGGGAAAATGGTTCCCCTGACAAGAAAAGAAAATGGTATTCTGGAATATCTTCTTCTTAATCTTGGCAGACCGGTCAGCCAGGAGGAACTGATAGAGCATGTCTGGGATGCATCCGTGGATAGCTTTAGCGGCTCCATCAGAGTGCATATGTCGTCACTCAGAAGAAAACTAAAGTCCGTGCTTGGATATGATCCGGTTTTGAACAAGGTGGGAGAGGGGTATAAAATACGAGAGGAGTCCGATAAATGAGAAGAATGTCACTGCAGTGGAGGCTTACCTGTATCATTACATTATATATTGCGGTTATATGTGGATGCCTGACTATGCTGGTCTATAAAAACGGTGTGTATTATATGGATTCCCTGCAGGAGGCTGTTGATGCACAGGGAGATGGGAATGAAAATGAATCAGACGAAATATATATCAGTATTCCGGAAGATAAGTGGGATGAATTTGCAAATGATTTTTCGGTCCAGGTATACAACAATAAGACAGATTACAAAAAAAGCAGCCTGATAATTTCAACTTTATTGGCACTTCTTGGTGGAGTGGCTACATATTTTATAAGTGGACGTGCCCTCAGGCCGATTAGAGAGTTTTCGGATAAAATCGAAGAAGTGCAGGCACAGAATCTGGCAGATTCACGGATAGAAGAAAACCAGGTGAAAGAACTGAACCAGCTTAGTACTTCGTATAACAAAATGCTGGAACGCCTTTCGGATGCCTTTGAGATACAAAGACAATTTACTGCAAATGCAGCGCATGAGCTTCGGACCCCGCTGTCTTTAATGCAGGTACAGCTTGATTTATATAATTCCACCAGACATCCGGGCAATGATAGGGATACTTTACAGACGATAAAGATGGTTACGGAACAGAATGACAGGCTCAGCAGGATGGTAAAGACACTTCTTGACATGAGCGAACTTCAGACGGTGGGGAGAGATGAGAAAATTGCAGTTGATGCTCTTGTTGATGAAGTACTGGCAGATTTGGAACCTCTGGCACAGGAAAAAAATATAAAGCTTGCTGGAAAATGCAAGAACACAACAATGGTCGGAAGTGATATTCTTATTTACAGGCTGGTATATAATCTTGTTGAAAATGCAATAAAATATAATCATTCAGGTGGACAGGTTACAGTTACTGCGTATCAGAAGGAAAAACATGTTTATCTGTCAGTAGAGGATACAGGGAACGGAATCCCGGAGGAACTACGGGAGCGTGTGTTTGAACCATTCTTTCGTGTGGATAAATCCAGAAGCAGGGAACTGGGGGGCGTAGGTCTGGGACTTGCTCTGGTTCATGAAATTGTGAGAGTGCATGATGGCAGTATAACAGTTAAGTCCGGTCCGTCTGGCGGGACGATTTTTGATGTGATTTTTTAAAGAGAATAAATATACCTGATGTGCTTTGGGACAGCCTGAAATGGGAGGAAAGAAGATGCTGGAACGAAAAAAAGTCCGTGCAGCCAATGAAGATTTACCGGTAATTATGGAAATGAATGCAGCCAGTAAAATGAAACTGGAAAAAAGAATGATAAACCTGTCCTTTATTGGAAGTGTACTCTTTGTAGTGGCAGAAGGAGTTATGGCATATATCAGCCATTCCCATGCAATACTGATGGACTGCGTATTTGATGTGACAGATTTAATAATGATAGGACCGTTTCTGGTGCTGGTGCCACTGTTGTACCGTCCGGTAACGGAACGCAGACCGTATGGATTTTCCCAGGTGGAATCTTTATTTCTGGTAATCAAGTATAGTGTACTTTTAGTAGTTACCATCCAGCTTTTAATCGACAGTGTGCAAAGCATCCTGCATGGCGGACATATGGTAAATGCCAGCCAGCTTGCAGGCTTTGAGTTTGGCGTGTTTGCCGGCTGTCTTATCATCTATTTCCTGCTTCATTATTTCAGTAAACGATATGCATCTGTGGTAGTAAAAGCAGAAATGTATAACTGGAAATTAGATGTAGTCAGCAGCTTTGGCGTATTCGCCGCATTCTTCGGACAGTTCCTTCTGCAGAAGACACCGTACGAATGGCTGGCACCGTACATAGACCCGGTAGTAGCAATTGTGATGGCATTAATCCTAATTGTAGAACCGGTGAAAATGATATTGCATGGACTCAGGGAGCTGGTGCTCTTTGCACCGGAGCAGGAAGTGATGGACCAGATACGTTCCATTGCAGAACAATATATGCAGACCTGTTCCTATACGATAGAATTTTTGGATGTCATCCAGACCGGACGAAAAACCTGGGTGGAAATATACATAGACAGCCCCAACGATATTATTACAATGCAGTCCCTCACCAGAATCAGAAATGGAATCCGGGAAGAATTAAAGAAATACTTTGACCAGATTTATGTAGAACTGATACCGGATTTGCCGGAATAAAAATAATACCGGACACAGGTGCCGGAGTGTATAAAAAGTGCCGATGGAATATTCCACCGGCACTTTTTATGAAACGGAGATGGCGGGATTCGAACCCGCGTGCCCCGGAGGGCTAACGCATTTCGAGTGTTTTACTCCGAACACACTTTAATGGATTTTACCCCCGAAACGAGGATTTTGCCTGAAGATAATTTTAGTCTCAAAATCCTCTCCTGCTTCCCTCAGATGACCACTATATAGTCGAGAGAACTCATGGGGAGAACTCTCATTTACGCATAATCAATTATAACCGACAAAGCCCGTAAAATCAACGATTTTCAAGAAACAGCCTGTCAGAGAGGTCATTCGATTTCGAATGTGTTATGTGATATGGAAAGTGTTAGAAAGGAGCAGAAAATAATGCAAGAAAAACTACTTTATTTACAGGTAAAATCCGAGCCAAAAGCGGCGAAAAGCGGCAAAAAAGCGTGAGTTCGAATGGGTTTCAAAAATGGCTCAAAAAAAGCAAAAAAGAGAGAACTTGGAGAGAACGGAGAGAACTCAGGAGAGAACAAAACCCCTTTTCCCACCTACTTTTCAGGCACTCTCAAAATACTATTGGAGAGAACTTTTACACCTTTCTTCTGCTGTTGACCAAAAAGCGCAAAGAGGTGTAAGTGATGATTACAGAAAAATATTGCAACGAGATTTTGCAGCAATACCCCGAATACATAACCAAAGACCAGATGTACCGTATCTGTCATATCAGCAAAAAGACCTGCTTGTTTTTATTGGAAAGCGGTCTTGTGCCGAACATAGATAGCGGCAAAAAAACACGCCGCTTCAAAATCAAGACGGTTGATGTTATTCAGTATTTGAAAGACAGAGATGATTACCCAGAGCTATTCAAAGCTCCAGACGGCTTTTACAAAGGAAAAGGCGGAGATAAAAAAGCTCCGTCCTTTGATGAGGTGTTCACACAAGAGGATTTAATCCGTATGCGGCAGTATTATGAACGACTGCTAAAAAACAACCCAGATGTTATGTCGGTTGAGCAGGTAGCTCAGTTTACGGGCTACAATAAAAATTCGGTTAGTCGCTGGTGCGGTAAAAAAGAGCTGAAATGCTTTTATATCAAACAGCGTTATCAAATCCCTAAAGAGTATCTATTGGATTTCCTTGTAAGCAGATATTTCATAGGAATTGCCGTGAAGTCTGTCAAGCACCAGAGGTTTAATGAGCAAATACGAAAATTGCGTACAGGCAGCGATGGCACAATGGCGTAATTTCTTAAACATATCTATAATGAAAAATGAAACGGAGGTATTCGTTATGAAAGATAAAACCTACCACGCATATCTGGATAGCCACGAGCGACAGTTGGTAATACATAGCCTTGTAGAGCTGAAAAACAGACTGATACAGGAAGGCAGATACACGGACTGCGTTGATGAGCTGATTTTCAAGGTTGTCAATGCTCCTGTAAAGAAAATGAAAATTGAACATATCTAAGGCATATCACACATAGCCGCTTATTCTTATTCACCTAAGAGTAAGCGGCTTTTTTGCGTTCTCTCACTCTTTTACATAGCCGCCTTGACAAAGCGGCTAAATTTATGCGAAAGGAGGACGCACAAATGTCAAATTGCAAAGTGATTGCTCTGACCAATCAGAAAGGCGGTGTCGGTAAAACGACCACGGCGGTCAATCTGGGCGTAGGTCTGGTACAGCAAGGAAAGAAAGTTCTGCTCATTGATGCTGATGCACAGGCAAATCTCACAATGGCACTCGGCTACAACAGACCTGACGATATACCCATAACGCTCTCCACCGTAATGCAGAACATCATAGACGATAAATCTTTTGATGTTTCGCAAGGTATCATACACCACAGCGAGGGCGTTGACCTGCTTCCGTCCAACATTGAGTTATCAGGCTTTGAAGTAAGGCTTATCAATGCTATGAGTCGTGAGCGTGTTCTGAAAACCTATGTAAACGAGGTTAAGAAGAATTACGATTATGTGCTTATCGACTGTATGCCCTCTCTCGGTATGATAACGATAAATGCTCTGGCGGCGGCAGACAGCGTGATTATCCCAACACAGCCGCACTATCTCTCAGCGAAAGGTTTGGAGCTGTTGCTTCGCTCTGTGTCAATGGTAAAACGACAAATCAATCCTAAGCTGCGGATAGACGGTATTTTAATGACTATGGTAATGCCCCGTACCAACATTTCTAAGGAAATCACGGCAACGGTAAAAAGTGCCTACGGTCAAAAAATCAAGGTGTTTGATACTGAGATACCGCATTCTATCCGTGCGGTGGAAGCTACCGCAGAGGGCAAGAGCATTTTTGCTTACGACAAAAGCGGTAAGGTTGCCGCAGCTTATGAGCAGTTCGGAAAGGAGGTGGCAGAGATTGGCGAGAAGCAGAGAAACCAAAATCGAACTGACCGCTTACGATGACCTTTTTCAGACAGATGAAAGCCGTGCAGAAGCAAAGCTGAGTAAAATCAGAGATATTCCCTTATCGCAGATTGACGAGTTTCCAGACCACCCGTTCAAGGTTTTAATGGACGAGGATATGCAGCAGCTTGTCGAGAGCATTAAGCGAAACGGCGTAATGACCCCTGCTACCGTTCGGCTTAAAGAGGACGGACGGTATGAGCTTGTAAGCGGACACAGAAGAAAAAAGGCTTGCGAGCTTGCGGGGCTTGAAACGCTGAAATGTGAGGTTAAAGAGCTGACCCGTGATGAAGCCATTATTGTAATGGTAGAAAGCAATTTACAGAGGTCAACGATTTTACCGAGTGAGAAAGCCTTTGCCTATAAAATGCGGCTTGAAGCAATGGACAGACAGGGACAAAGGAACGATTTAACTTCGACACCAATGGTGTCGAAGTCGAGGTCTAATGAAGAACTTGCCGATAAAGTGGGCGAAAGTCGTGAGCAAATCCGCCGTTTTATCCGCTTGACTGAGCTTGTTCCCGAAATCTTGCAAATGGTAGATGAAAGGCAGATTGCTTTTCGTCCTGCTGTTGAAATCTCTTATCTAAACGAAGAACAGCAATACACCTTGCTTGAAGCTATGAGCTACAACGACGCTACCCCGTCGCTTGCACAGGCTATCAAAATGAAGAAGTTTATGCAGGAGGGTAAGCTGACAGGCGAGGTTATCCAAAGCATTATGGAGGAAGAAAAACCCAATCAAAGGGAAAAGCCTGCTTTCCGTGACGAGAGGATAACCAAACTCATTCCTAAATCTGTTCCCAAAGGACAGGAAGCGGATTTTGTTGTAAAAGCGTTGGAGTTTTACAACCGACACTTGCAGCGAAACAAAGCTCAGGAACGATAGCCGCACACCGAGGGCGAGGTCTGCCCGTTTTCGTGGATAGCCGCTTTTTCGGCTTCCCCCTCTCCACACCTCACCCCCTTTTCTACTACCAAGACTATCCGAAAAAAGAATATATGCAAAACTCTTTGTTTGAAAGATTTTCTACCTTTGAGAGCTTCTGAGGTTTTTCGTATAATGAAGCCGCAAAGGAGGTCTATGCTATGCGAAAAAAGATGATTGCAATGCTATTTGTGCTGATATTGACATTAAGCGGCTGTGCCGATGTTTCAACAGCCCCCAAAGAAAGTGATAATTATGAGCTTGTAACGGAAACAGAAGCCGCCGCCGAAACAGAAAGCACAGAAAGCAGTTCTTTCTCGGAAAGTAAAGAAAGTGAAAGTGCCAAAACGGATACTGAGCTTGAACGCAATGCCGAAGTTACAGAGTATGAGCTTGTTGAAAGCGAAACTTCAAACCAGAACGAGCCTGTATCGCAAGGAAAAAATCAAGTATCTGAAACAAAACCTGCGGTAACAGAAAGCAGCTCTGCTCCTGTCGAAAAGCCAGAGAAAACAGAGCCGCCTGCGGAGATACCACCGCAGACAGTCCCCGAAGATACAAAGCCTAAAACCGCCTATGATTATGAATTTGACATTGAAACGGTCAAGGAAGATTGTATCGGCATTGGTCTGGATATGGGGCTTGCCTTAGACAGCTCACTCACTCCGAGTAATTCTACTTGGTGGAAACCTGTAACGGCATCACAGAACAATCAGGGCGAAGCATTAAAGCAGAGCCTTGAACGCTATATCACATTCCATACTGTCGAAAATCTCGGCGCATACGGAATTGATGAAATCACAGCTTTTAATATTTATTGCGAAGCAAGAGGAAACGGCAGCTACTCGATTTATTTCCTCTTTGCGTGAGCAGCTATCAGGCTTTTCCCTCTGTTCAAAGACAGAGGGATTTTTTATGCCCAAAATCAAGAAAGGACGGTTTAACAGCCTATGAAAACTAAGTTTACAAAGAAAGGCAGGCGTATCCTGTCGGCGGCTCTCTGCTTGCTGATGATGATAACAGCTCTGCCGATGTCTGCCTTTGCGTGGACGAGCGAGGAAGGTAAAAGCTGCACATCTTCCTTTGGCGATTACTATGTCGGCTCTGACGGCGAGTATTACCGAAGCAAAGCGACCTATTCCTTTATCGTTTATGACAGTAAAGGCAACATTACCGTGCAAAGCATTAACGCAGGTAACGCCAAGCGAAAATATCTGATGACAGATAATAGCGGAACACATCAGGTTTACTGCGTGGAGTCTGGCGTTGATTTCAACACGGGCAATTCCTATGTGTCCAAAAGCGGAAAGAACAGCTCGTATTTTCAAAACCTGCCGACTGACGCTCAGTTCGGTATTATGATGGCTTTGATGTATGGCTGGCACGAGGGTAAATCCTCTCCCGTTGCAGGCACAAATGTAGATGATTATGCTTTTGCGACCCAGACAATTATCTGGGAATATCAGCAGCAGCTCCGCACAAGCCCCTCAAACCGCCAGAGTGCAAACGGGATTGACGGGGACACTTACTACTATTCCCTGAAAGGCAGACCCGCCGAGAAATGCTACAACTGGATTTTGTCGCAGATGTCAAAACACTATACCATTCCGAGCTTTGCAGCAAGAAGCCAGAGCAATGCGGACACCTACACTCTCAAATACAATCCCGATACAAAGAAATACAGCCTGACGCTTGAGGATACCAACAACACATTGTCCGATATTAAGTTTTCCGCAAGCGGTATTTCCGTAACAAGAAGCGGCAACAAATATACTTTTACGAGTGATAAGATGATTACTTCTCCCGTAACAGTATCGGCACAGAAAAATGTCAATCTCGATTGCGGAGAAATGCTTATCTGGGGCTGTGTTGGTAAACAGACAATGGTTTCTGGAGCTTCCGACCCCGTATATTTCTATCTTAAAATCGACACAGAAACCTACGGCACAGGGCAGATTAAAAAGACCTCTGAGGACGGTGTTGTGTCTGGCATTAGCTTCAATATTTCTGGAAACGGTGTAAATAAAACCGTTACCACAGGCGCAGACGGTACGGTAGATGTTCAGCTAATGCCGGGGGTTTACACCGTCACAGAGCAGTCCATTGACCGATACGAGCCGCAGAGCGTTCAAAGGGTAACGATTGTAAGCGGTCATACTGCTACCGTAACCTTTAACAACACCTTGAAGCGTGGCAGTCTGGAGATTATCAAAAACTCTGAGGACAATCTTGTGGAGGGTGTGAAGTTCCACCTTTATGGCACATCTCTTAGCGGCTTGCCCGTTGATGAGTATGCTGTTACCGATGAAAACGGTGTGGCAAGATTTGAAAATGTCCTAATCAGCGGCGAAACACCTTACACCGTAGAGGAAGTAGATACGGCTATTCGCTATGTTGTTCCCGAAAGCCAGACAGCTCCTATTGAATGGGAAAAGGTTACAAGCCGCAGCTTTACGAACATTCTCAAAAAGTTCAATGTGACCGTGACGAAATCCGATGCGGAAACAGGCACGGCACAGGGCGACGCTTCTCTTGCAGGTGCAGTTTACGGCATTTATAAAGGCGAAGAACTGATTGACACCTACACTACGGACGAGAACGGGCAGTTTACAACAGACTATTATATCTGCGATGATGACTGGACTATCCGAGAAATCAGCCCGTCCGAGGGCTATCTGCTCGACACCACCATTCATCATATCGGCGCAGAGCCAGAGCTTTATACCGTAGAGCGCAACAGTACCGCAAACGATGTGAATGAGCAGATTATCAAGGGCAATATCGCCATCATCAAGCATGCCGATGACGGAGATGACACAGCGTTCGGCACGATGGAATACGCCATCGTGCGCAACAACCTTTACCAACTGACTGTCACGTCGGTAAGCGGCATAGGTGACCCGCAGCCCGGTGACAGTGAATTGACGATAGAAGTGGCCGTGAGGAATTGGCAGGCGATGGACGAAGAGAATGTGGATTTACAATAAAGAAAGGAAAAAGATATGACGAAGAAGGTGCGCTATATGTATGAGGCGGTGTTGACCGTATGCCTTTCTATGCCGATAGGCTGCGTGCAGGAAAGCGGCACGGAGTATCCCGGGTCGGAAACGGACGGGGCGGCTACGGCCGTGGTGACTTTACAGGTCGGGGCTGCGGGTAATGTGCAGACCCGGGCTTACGGGGGTGACGGTGCGGCCATCGCCGGGGAATTCATGAACACCTTGGAGCTTTTCATCGTGGACGGCCAAGGCGTGGTGGAGAAAGTCATCCGCGCCACGGACGATGCGAATTTTGTGCCGGAGGACAACGGGCGGGGCGGTTGCGAGACGGACTATTCCACCACCGTGACACTCCGCACGGGGGCCAAGACCATCTATGCCTTTGCCAATCTGGACGGCCATGCGGATGTTGAGGGGAAAAATTTGGAGGAGGTGTTAGGCGGCATCAAGGAAGGAAGCCTTTGGGCGGATGCCGGGATAAACGACGGTACGGCTGTGGCTGACCCCGCTTCGAAAATAAATTTGGCAGACGTTTTTATCCCCATGGCAGCGCGGCGCGAAGTGAGCATACCTGTGAGCGACGGGACGGTGCGCCTCGAATTGGTGCGCCTCGTCGGGAAGGTGCGTCCCCGGTTGACGAACGACAAAGGAGGGGACGTGCGTGTGACTTCGCTCTCCATCGGGGACTTTGCCGACCGCGTCGCCTTGTTCGAGGGCGGGAGTGCGGGCACGGTGTCGTTCGACAGGACACGCCTTTTCACACTCGACCGCACAGTGGGGGCTGCTCCCATGGATTTGTACGGCACGGGGGACGACGGACAGGCTGTGCTCTCGTCCGGAGGAAAGGGGATGCCGGAAATTTATGTGAACGAAACAGACGGCAGTACCCCGTTCCGGATTACGTTGACGATAGACGGTGACGAGATGGCGGGGAAGACTGTGGCCACAGCCGTGCCGCGCAACCATTACCTGCCTTTGGCCTTGAACCTGTCCGATTTCCGTTTGGCGGTGACGGCCTACGTGGCTCCCATCGGCGGTTACCCGGTGGCGGTGATGACGGAGCCTTCGCTGACGGACCATTACGAAGTGGACGTGCCGGAAGGTTGCCATTTCGAGGTGGAAGGCACGTTCGGGCGCACGGAGACCGCAGACATGTCGGTCACATCGTGGGCGTGGACCGTGCCGCAGGCATCTGCCGGCCTTGTGGCGGTAGAGGATGAAACGGCCATCCCTCTGGTGGGTTGGCTGACGGCTTTGCCTGGCAAACAGGCCACGTTGGAGTTCAGCGTCACCGCGCCCCGCGTCAAGAAAGGGACACTGACGCTGACCACCGTGCCGTTGGGCGACATGGACGGCTACGGGCTTGTGAACCGGCGCAGTTTGCCGGGGTGGACAGAGAATGCACAAAAATACGAAAGGGTAAACCTGAGCTATAATTAAATAAGGAGGAGATTCGGTTATGAAAGAACTTCGGATTTTATATAAGGTCATCGTGGGGATTGTGGGAACAGCTTGGCTTGCCGTGCAACCGGCAGCCGGTCAGGTTAATGGGAATAGATATAATACCAATTATTCAGACCGTACCATCCAGCATAAGGCGACCGGCACGACCAAGAATAAATGGTTTCAAACGCGTGAGGCCACAGGAATGTCCGCTTCGGCCAAGGCCATGGATACGTTCAACGACGAGGTATGGTCTTTCAACGTTTACGGGCACGACGTACAGGCCGCCCATACCTTTACTGACACGTTGTATGTACACAAGGGGCGTTCGGTGACGTTGAACCTGCCTACAGTCTCGAGCGGGGAAGACCAAAACAGTGCGCAGAAATACCAACGATGGTACAACTTGGCGACGGACAGGCTTTTTCGTACGGGGAATACAGGGAACGGGCGAGTCCAGGATTTGCTTACCCCGTCGAGCGGAACGGTTTACCGCCTTGCGAACGGTTACGTGGGCGGACATGGTTTGTTGGGTTCGAGCAGCATTATGTATAATGCGAATTTTTATTATCCGGAGGACGCAGAGTTTGAGCAATGGGATGTTGAGAACGGCGAGTATGGTAACGCGATGTATCTTGTGGCATGCGACCTTTCCGGCTATATGGATTTTACCGATACCTTTAAGGAAGGACAATCAGGGGGGCTGAGTTTTATGCCCAACAGGGGAAATCCCATAGAACCGACGTTGTCCTTGCGTGCCGTGTATGTGATAGTGGGGGTGGACAAGGTGGATGCGGAAAAGGACTTTCCCGACAACCCGGATTTCTGGACCAAAGGGCACGGGAGGCTGTTGAGCACGGAATACCAGGGAGGCAACGCCACCGGAAAGAAGTTTCTGGAAGAATATGACATCACTTTCCCTTGCGACCATATTTCCAACCGCACGGACGAGGTGGTGACCTTGAGCAAAAGTGCGATGGGATATGGATTGCCGGGCGTGTCAGGCAGTTCTGATGTGAACCTCTCTGTGCAACTGGCCGACAATGGGGCCGGGTTGAGTCTCCAAACGAAAAACCTGTCCGATAAAGACCGGGTTATCAAATTCAGGAAGCAAGGCGTGGGCGGAAATACCCCTTGGAGCGTGACGGACGGAAGCAAGGCCACCATCGTGGTGACGAAGACCGTGGACGGTACGACATACAATATCGCCAAGTTCAACCTCACCTTCCGCAAGGACACGCGGTTGTTGACGCAGCACCAGTTGGAGCGGATTGACACGCGCGACGGGAATGTGGCAACACAGACTTGGTACATGCCCACACGCACACCCCGTTATTTAAGGGAAAACTACCAGTTGCTGACCTCGCGTACGTTCGATTACGACCCGGCGGTGGCTGCTGATTATGGGTCGGATATGTATTATCCTTATCCCTTGGAATGGGGCTACAGTTCCTATGCGTTCTTCGACGGGTCTCTCAAAACTGATTTTGACGGGTCTACAAGTAATAATTCTAATTATGGAAACCAACCTTTCGTGGAATGGGGTAGTTATGCCATTACCAATTCGTATGTGGGGTATAATGATATGGTTAATTTAAAAGGAACCACTCCGGATCCCTATTTGGGTGGTCGTGGGGAAGAAGGCGACAAATCGGAATATTTCCTTTATGTGGATGCGGCCGATTTGCCAGGTTCTATTGTCACGCTGCCTTTCGCGGTAAACCTTTGCCGGGGATCAGAGTTGTTTGTCAGTGCATGGGTAAAAGGAGCCGGAGCAGCAGGTACCGAGGATGCGGCCATGCTTTTTACCATCAACGGCATCGATGCGGACGGGAACAAGACTCCGCTGTACAAGCAGTCCACGGGGCAAATCAGGACTACGACGTATATGACGACGGCAAGTTCTACAGAATATACGAGGAATAACGGCTATGGGGCAGGTACGAACGACTGGTATCAGATTTTCTTCTCGTTTATCAACGATGATGAAAAGAACGCGGGTTTCGTGTCATACGAGTTACAGGTGGACAACAACTGTGCCAGTACGAGCGGCGGTGACTTCTACCTGGACGACATCGAGGTGTTTATCGCCCAACCTACGGCAGAGGTGGAACAGTTGGAATACACCTGCGTCAACGACCGCACGCCCTTGAACATCACGTTGGACTGGAACCAACTTTGCGAACGCCTCGGCATCGATGAAAGTTTGACGCATGGCAATGCGGCTGAAGGCATAGATTTCTGTTTCATCGACACTGTGAAGTATGCCCGGTTGTTGGCCGATGCCGGAACCCGGCAAGACAGTATCGAAGCACTGAAGGACGCGATAGTAAACGTGGGGGCGGCTGATGACGAATCGGAAGGTTACGACGAACCTATAGTTTCCTTGTTCTTTTACCTCGATTGGGAAAAAAATGACCCGTATCCGAAACATCAGGTCGGGGCTGACGGTCGTAAAATATATAACATCGCATACAAGCATAAAAAGGACGACGGAAATTCCTATTTCTATGCCATGGGAACAGAGGCGGAAAGTAACCGCAAGTTGTCTGTCGACTTTTACTCCGCCCTCTCGCCCAACCGTCCGTACCTGATGCTGATTATCGACCGCGATCCACAAAAGGGACAGGCCAAGGCAGAGGATTTCCACGACATGATGGACGACCCCTGTGGCATCAATACACTGTTCTACGTGACCTCCCAAACCATGGTGAAGGTGAATGGTGAGGTGCTCGACCCACAGACCGACTTCTGCGAGGGGCAGGTGTTCAGCTTCGGGGCACAAATCCGAGTGCCGACCGGTTTCAATGACGAAGGGGAACAACAGTTTGTCGTGTTGAATGAAGGCGTGTATTTCGACTGGTTCTTCGGAACGGAGGATGAATTTACGACAGGCAACATGGAGTATGGCAATGTGTCTTTATATGTTGCGTTGGCGCATTTCCGCGGGCATTATCCCGATGCGGAGACCTTGGAGGGCGTGGTGCCTCAACCAGCAGATGGGGATGCGGGTACGCCGGAACTGACGCAGGAGGATATCGACCTCATCCGCCATTACCTGACCGTGGAAGGCGATGCGGGCGGCCTGAACCATCCGCTCGTCTTGCACCGCGAGAACTTGGACATCCGGATATTGGAGACGGGCTTGCAGTTGGTGGTGTATCCCATACATAAGGATTTCCCTCCTGCGGAAGCAGGTATTACCGATGAACAATGGACAAGGGTCTGTACGAGCTACGTGCCTTTGGAATTGCATGCCAACGGGAAGGCCCCGACGCTGTATGCCGGCTTTAACCATATCATGGACTATCCGGCCGGTTACAACCCGGCCTTGCGTATCGGGTTGGACCAGATAAAGCGGGTGAAATGCGACGGAGGGCAGAGTACGAACACGCTGCGGATAGACCTGCGCGATGCTTCCTACGTGAGCGACGGCGTGGATCGGTTGGGCCTGATAGACTATAATCCGGGTACGGACGAGGTGGATTATACGCAGGTGTATCTCGTAGACACGGATGACCCACAGTATGAACGTTACTTTGCCAACACCACGCCTGAAAACTTTAACGAATTCATGCTACCTATCGGGAAGTTGTCGGCTCTCGTAGGCGAAGAGTATGAGGTAGGGGGAGGCTTTGACAACCATGCCGACCTTGGGTTCTTCTTGGATGAACAGCAACTGGCGGATGGGACTACGTTCACCTTTGCTCCACGTGAGGGATTCTATTATACTTTTATCGTGCATTTCGAGGAAAAGACCGGTGGTGGAGAGGCCACGACCAGTTGTTGGGGTTCGTTCCCGGTGACAATGAAGGTAGTGCCCGAATATCTCGTGTGGGATGACAAGCAGGCCGGGGAAAATGGAGTGGCCACGGGCAACTGGCACGAAGACGGTAATTGGCGGCGCGCAAGCAAGGGTGACTTGCACAAAGCGCAGACTGACAATACTTACGAGGAATATGCAGACGGAGACGGACGGGCGTTCACGCCGATGTTGTTTTCCAAGATCGTCATGCCGAGAGGCTCGAAAGTGGAACTGTATGCGGCGGGTTTGTCGCATTCGGGCAACGGACAGGAATGGGTGACGCAGCGTCCGCAGCATATCGGTGCACCGACAGACAACATCCAATATGACCTGATGGCTTACGACCATAAGGCAGATGGCAGTCAATTGGAGACCGAGCCGTTCCGTGTGAGCATGGCGGACGAGATTCATTTCGAGCCGGAGGCTGAGATGTTGCATGCCGAATACCTTTATTATAATAAGGCTTACACGGACGTGGAACTGGAGGGCGGACAGTGGTACACTTTGGCTTCGCCCTTGCAGGAAGTGGTGGCCGGGGATTTCTATACGAAACGGAGCGGGCGAGAGGATGCCGGATACTTTACGGGAATTTCGTTCGATGGCTCGGAGAACGACCGTTTCTCCCCGTCGTTCTACCAACGGGCGTGGAAGGATGATGCGGAGACGGTTCCGCTGCAAACGCGGCAAGACGGCGTGAAAAATGTGGCTGTGGCCGGAAACTGGAGTGCGCTTTACAACGACGTGGACGAGCGTTATCCTTCGGGGTGGGGCTTCTCGTTGAGAGTGCAGGACCTTGCGGACGAGGCCGGAGGCAAAGTGTTGGTGCGTTTGCCTAAGGAGGATGACTCTTATCGGTACTACAGCCAGGACGGCGCGGCATTTGGACATACGACCGGAATAAGAAGGAACGAGTCCGCTGTGGGTAAACTGAAGTCGGATAGTTTGTTCGTGAGGAAACTTACACCGGATTATGGTTGGGGGAGTACTGTGGATGGGGCACTCGAAGTGGGGCTTGGGACTTCTGCCGCAGGTGGTTATTACTTGGTGGGCAACCCGTTCATGTCGCATTTGGACGTGGCCGAGTTCCTGACGGTCAACAGCGATGTCTTGGAACGGAAATATTGGTATGTGGAGAACGGAGCGCAGGATGCGGCCGTGGCCGCTGCGCAGGGCGATCAAGGATGGATTTCTGTGGCGGAAGGTGCATCGGGTACTGCCCTTGTGCCTCCCATGCGTTCCTTCTTCGTGAAAAAAGCGGAGAACGCCGCAGGCCACACGGTGAAATTCACGGCGGGCATGCAGGCCTTTGCGCCGGAAGCAGCCGGAGGGAATGTCAATGCCAACCTGTTGCGCTTGACGGCCACGACGGAAGACGGGCGCGAGAGCCGTGCCGTGGTGGTCTATGCGGACGGGGCTTCCGAAGACTATGTTTCAAGCGAAGATGCCGAACTCTTCCTCGATTCCAACTTGGGCGATGTGCCTTCCGTCTACACTGTGGGCGGCACGCAGGCCCTGAGTGTCAACGTGACCCCGGCTACGAAACGGATACCGTTGGGCGTGCACGGTGCGGAGGACGAGGCGGTGGCCTTGCGCTTCGAGGGTACTGACGTTTGTAACGGGGCAGAGCTATACGATGCGCTGACGCAGGTTCGTACCGCACTTTACGACGGTATGGAAATCACAGTGCGCACGAACGAGGACGGGCGTTATTACATCGTGCCTGCGGGGACGGGGCTTGAAAAGGAAAAAGAAGCCGGTGATGAGTTTGCGGTCTATTCCGTGCGTTCCGGTGAAGTGGTCGTGGCTTCGTCTGTGGGCAGTCTGGCTTCGGTGAAGGTCTATACGGTCGGTGGTGTGCTGATGGCGGAGGAAACATGTGCGGAAGGTACAACCATGTGCAGGCTGGCCGTGAAAGGAAATGAGAATTATGTGGTGCAAGTGACGAATGTCTACGGAAAGAAAGCCGACGTGAAACTCCACGTGAAATAACATGAATATGTTTAAGGGGAAAGTGTGTTTTTTCCCCATATAAGTAAAAGCCTCCCTACGTTATAAAACGTGGGAGGCTTTTTGGGCTGTATAACCATGCGATAACAATGTGGGTCAAATCAGTATCATGCCGGCTTCCTTGCATTCCCGGCGCATTTCTTCAGGCCAGATGCTCGACTGGGTTTCGCCTACATGTGCTTTGTGGAGCAGCACCATGCACAGGCGGCTTTGCCCGATGCCGCCACCGATGGATTGGGGCAGAGTACCATCGAGCAGCCGACGGTGGAAATAAAGGTTCTTACGGTCTTCCTTTCCGCTCAGTTGCAGTTGTCGGAGTAAAGCCTCTTGGTCTACGCGGATGCCCATAGAGGAAAGTTCGATGGCGCGGCTCAATATGGGATACCAGATGAGCAGGTCTCCGTTCAGTCCAGCCAAGCCGGTACGTTCGTCAGTAGTGGAGTAATCGTCGTAATCCGGAGCACGTAAGTCATGCTCTTTTCCGTCGCCCAGCTTCCCGCCGATGCCGATAATGAATACGGCACCGTATTCCCGGCAGATGGCATCCTCACGTTCTTTCGGGGTGAGGTCGGGATAACGCTGGCGAAGTTCCTCGGCATGTATGAAATGTATGTCCTCCGGCAGGAATGCTTTCAATTGTGGGTAGGTCTCGCAAATAAAGAATTCCGTGCGTAGGATGGCATTGTAAATGCGGTTGACGATTTTTTTCAGGTATTCCGTGTTGCGGCTGTGGGACGGCATGACACGTTCCCAATCCCACTGGTCTACGTAAAGCGAATGCAGGTTGTCCATTTCTTCGTCCGCACGGATGGCGTTCATGTCGGTGATGATGCCGTATCCTGGTTCCACATTATACTCAGCCAGTGTGACCCGTTTCCATTTGGCCAGCGAGTGAACCACCTCCGCTTGTGCCTCGTTCATGTCTTTGATGGGGAAAGTGACAGGACGTTCCACTCCGTTCAGGTCATCGTTCATTCCTAACCCTTTGAGTACGAATAGGGGAGCAGTCACCCTACGTAAACGCAGTTCGGTGGATATGCTACTCAGGAAGAAGTCTTTTATTTTCTTAATGGCAATTTCTGTCTGCTGCAAATCCAACAGCGCATGATAGTTTTCCGGTTTGATTAAATGACTCATTGCTTTATGACGTTTATTGATTTCTTTCAGAATGTTCTGCAAAGATAGCGTATTTTTGTTAACGTGGAAGCGGATAAAGTGTTTTTTGTGTCTATATGATAATTTTTATTCTGCGGATTAATTTTTTGAAATAGTTTGGTGCGTCTTTGTTTTTTTCTTAATTTTGCATCGTTTTTAAGGCTCCGTAGCTTAGCTGTATAGAGCGTCAGATTCCGGTTCTGAAGGTCGAGGGTTAGAATCCCTCCGGGGTCACGAGAGGAAAGTCCTTCACAATCTATGGATTGTGAAGGACTTTTTTTATGTTTTGTATTTGGGGATTTTTGTATGTTTTCGTTTTCTGCTTTCCAACGGGTTCGGACTAAAAAAAGATAGCCGTCTTTCACAAGACAGCTACCTTTACATTAACCTAATTTCAATAATGAAAAACAATTCTTATTCCGTTCATGCTCGCTTGCATGATTGCTCTCTTACTAAGAGAGCAATTGATATATCCATTGCGCTAATTTATAGAGATTTATGTTTTCGGATGGAACGATTTCATCAACATTTGGAAGCGTTTGCGAACGAAAAAAACAATCCTATATTTTGCAGGTTCGCTGATTTTGCTTAATTTTGTCGGTGAAGAAGGTTTTTTATTCCACTTGTATATCTCTTAGTAAGAGATATATTTTTTTCTCCCTGATAGATAGTATTTTGTATTTTTTTGATGCCTGCTTGTTTTTGTTTGACCTGAAGGACGGGGTTAGGTGTTTAGGTATTTATAGAAAACCGGTTTGTAACGCCTGAAAAGTTGTAGTATTTTCTCTGTATATAAGGACTGGGGTGTGGGTTCTGGCTCCCGGATGAGATGTTCGATAAGTAAGTTGACATTATGAACCCAGAAGATGAATGTACGGTTGGGGCGGAAGGTCGAACTGAATTCTAATAAACGGTCCAAAGAGAAACTGGTGGAGATAATACCAGCTCCAGCACACATGGCATCGTAGGCATTGCATTCCTGTTCGATATGCGCCGGAACCATCAAGACAGGCTTGCCCATGTAAATAGCTTCGCAGATAGATTCGAATCCGGCGGTACTGGCATAGGCACGACATCCGCTCATTTGTTTCAGGAAGGCGTGGTCGTCCAACGGATAGAAACTCAGTGTGTCGTCGATGTGGCAGACTTCCGTTTCGTTTTTGCGGTCCCAAAAGAAACGAAGAGGAATGTGGGGATACGCTTTATGCCAGGCCATGACTTGGGACGAGAATCCGGAATTCACCATGTAACCATGGATGTAATGGCCTTCGGATACCGTTTGTTGCAGAACTTCTTTGCGCAAGAGAGGGGGGACGACGTAGATATGTTGCTTTTTGTCATCGGCCATCCTGCTGAAAGAAAGAGCCAGCATACGGTCTGAACCGATAGCCGTAAGCCGTGTGAACATTTTCAGAAGTCCGAGTTGAGTACGGTTTACCCGAGGAAAACGAAAGTCTTTGTGGAGGAAAAGATATTGGTGTCCGATACATATCTGTCGGGTTTCGGGACGACAGAACAGGTAGGTCAGCCCGGTCAGCAGTTCGTAAAAGTTGATTACGATGTCCGCGCCGGAGGCTTTGATGCGTTGGCGGATGAACAGGATGCTTCGGGAGAATGCCGGCAAGCACACGATATTATAAAGTATGCTTCCCGTCAGGTTGTTTTTGCGGTTGGCAGGGGTAGGCAGGAAGTTCGGACTCTCGAAACGACTGAGGGGAGCTTTGAGTTTTTGCCGGAAAAATGTCGGTAGTTCCCGGTTACGGCTCTTGCCGACAAGTACTTCTACTACCTCGTGCCCTTCGCGTAGCAGATGTTCTTCGAGTGTGAGAGCTTGCGTCAGGTGCCCCCTTCCTTCTCCTTGCACGATAAACAGGAATTTCATGAGGCTATGGTCAGTAAATTGGTGGCCGGTGTGTCTTGCGGGAGGCTGTCGGCGATGTCCGTATAGAAAATGATGTTCCAATGTCCGTCTTCATCTTCGGCCAGTGCGGAAAGGGTCTCCACCCAGTCGCCGGAATTGAGGTAATGTATGCCTTCGTATTCGGTATTATCCGGATGATGGATGTGTCCGCAAATGATTCCGTCGTATTTGCGGGCACGGGCAAATTCGGCCAAGGTGTGCTCGAAGTCCGAAATATAGTTGACGGCAGACTTCACTTTTTGTTTTACATGCTGCGAAAGCGAATAATAAGGTTTGCCGTGTCGTACGCGGTAACGGTTGTAGAAACTGTTGAAAGCCAACAGGAGAGTATAGCCGAGGTCACCCAACAGGGCGAGCCATTTCATTTGTGTCGTGACCCGGTCGAATATATCACCGTGAGTGACGAAGTAACGTTTGCCGCCGCTTTCCAGTTCATAGTCTTTCACGATGCGGAGATTGGCGAACGTGAGAGGAGCCAGATTGTCCAGGAAATCATCGTGGTTCCCGCGGACATAGATGATTTCGGTGCCTTGGCGTTCCATCATTTTCATCAGTACTTTAAAGAAACGGGTGTGTCGGGGCTGCCATTTTCTCGTACCGCCTTTTTTCAGATGCCATCCGTCTATGATGTCGCCGTTGAGAATCAGGCGGTCGCAATCGACGTGGCTCAGGAAATGGCTGACTTCTTCTGTTTTGGAATGCGAGGTACCCAAATGAATGTCGGAGAGCACGAGCGTGCGGTAATGCCTTCTTTGTTCCATGTGCTTCTGTTTTTTTAGGACGCTACAAAGTTAGGCGTGGGATATGACAACCCGGTTTCTTTTCGGTGAGAATACGGTAACAAAGCGAAAAGAGACTTATTCCGTCGGGAACGAGTCTCTCTTTCGAACAGTTGAATATTGAGGTTAATGTTGGATAGTCTTTTTATGTCCTACGATGTAAATGCCTTTAGACAATCCCCTTGTGGCTTGCCCGGCGGGGACGTTGCTACGCAATTTCATGCCTTGCAGGTTGTACACATCGACATTTTCTGTATCCGCTTCGCCGAGGATTCCCGATACGTCGTTTATGATTTCGTCTTTGCTGTATAGTTTTACCTGATCGATGTATAGGCGGGTGTTGTAGGCAGCTCCTACTCCGGCTGTGGTTTCGAGTCCCATGCTGACGGTCACCTGCGTTTCCGTCTCAAGCGAAAAAGGGCATTCCACAGTTTCCCAATGGTTGGCTAACCGGGGATATTTGTATATTTCCGTGTCGCCGAAACGGATGCCGCAACGGGAATAATTGAGGTTGTCGCCGGTCGTGGCGATGGTGTAATCGTTGATGTGCCGCATTTCGTTGGCGCACACGTATTGTGCCAGAAAACTCAATTTGTATTCGCCTTTGGGCAAGGTGAAGGTTTGCGAGATGCTGTTATTGCCGCTGTCCCAGGAGTTCAGGATGCTCAGGCAGCGTTTGCCGCAGGCATCATCCGTGGCGGGGGCCGCCATGATACTGGCCGAATTGCCCACGTTGGACGGAGATACGCAATACATGGTGGTGCTGTAAGGCATGGAATACAGTACGGCGAAGTTGGAGCCGCCTTTCAATCCGTTGCCGGGTGTCCAACCTTGGATGGGCAGGACTTGCGGCCATTTGCTGTCGGCAGCTTTGACCGTATTAATGTAGCAAGGATCGTAGACCACTCCATTCAATGTCACTTTGCTTTCCGTTCCATAGGTCTGGTCTTCTTCAAAACCGGGATTGGAGAGAAACTGTGCGGTGACATCGAAAAACTCTTCCTGTTCTTCTTTGAGGTCTACGGTTTCGATGAGGATTTCGTTCCCGACAGCTTTGACGGATACACAAGATTCATGTTCCACAGTGACCGGTGCGGTCAGTTTATTCCCGTCAGCCCAAATCGTGACTTGGGCTTGTTGCTTTTGTCCGCTATAATTATAGAGGTAGGCACCGCAAGAGTCGTTTTCCATCTGTCGGGCGGAAAGTCCGTCGCCTTGGATGAATACACGGAGCGTATTGGCTACGCTGTGGTTCACGTCGCAGCGGAATGTGGCCGTGGCACCTTGTCCGTTGACGGCAGTCATTTCCGTGAAGACCGGTGCTCCGTCTGGCAAGAGGATGTCTTTCAGGGTGCAGGCCGTTTCTCCGAGATAGTTGCTCAACAGTAGATAACGCGCACTGTCAGGGTCGCTGACGATGACGCCGTTCCAACCTTCGGCTACTTGTGCCGTCAGGGACAGTACGTCAGCGGCCAACTGTTCCGTGTCGGCCGAGTCCACATTACTATAATATATAATGTGTCGGCGGTCTACGATGCTTCCGTTGCTGAAGCTACGTCCGTCGGCCGAGTAAACCGGATAAATCTTGGACAGGAAGATGGAACTGTTCAGTTCACGGTCTCCGAAGGCGATGGACTTGTCGGTGGCCGTGTTCACGATTCCTACTTCATTGTCGATATTGACCCAATTTCCCATGAATGATTTCAACTGGCTGCCATCGGTTTGCAGGCGTCCTTTGCTATGGTAGAGCGTACGTTTCTCTTTGGTGAACGGATCGGTGCTGATGGCCATCAGACCGCCTTTCTCTTCGGTAATGGTTCCATTGGTTTTGCCCACCACGTAATCCATGTAGATGAAAGCATTGCCCGGAGTGGAGAAGAGAGTGAAGTTGTTTTCCAGACTGTTCCCGTTGGTCATCAACTTGCCGTTCATGGTGTAACTGTTCCCGTTCAGGTCGTAGATGCCGCTGATGACGGGCGAGGCATCTGTGGCCTTGCCGCTTACGGTGTACCAACCCAGGATGTTTCCCGTGTTGTTCTTCTTATAGGGCACGATGATTTTGTTTTTGTCAGGTTTGTTGGACGCTATATATCCGGTATAGCTCTTCAGTCCGCTACTCCACGAGAATACGCTGAAACGGTCGGGCGTATTGGCCCGTACGATGTTTTGCGGGGTGAAGATGTAGGCTTGTTCCTGCGATTGGCTGAAGTCTTTCCAGGATGTGGCCTGTATGTCGGCCGTAGAAGCCAGTTCATGCATCAGGTAAGTCATCATGACGCGATGTCCTTCCACACCCATACGTCGTGGGCCGATGTCGCTGTTGAGCAACCAGCTTCCGTCCTGTGTCGTGCTCTGTCGGGCCTTGATATGTTTGTAAGCCAGATTTTCCAGCATCAGAGCATTCGGGTCGCGCAGGAAACAGGCAGCCGTGGTGTAGCTGGTGATTTGGTCGTAGAGGAACATGCTCCAGTCGTTGCCGTTCGGCATAGCCAGTTCTCCATCGGCCAACGCCAGACGGCAGAGCACTTCGTCCATGACTTTCTGGTTGTTGTGCATCAAGGCGTTGGTCTTCCATTTCGGGTTTCCTCCTTGGAACAGATGGAGAGCCAGATGGGATTCGCCTAGCTCCTGCATTACGACATTTTGGTAAGAAGTATGAAAGTAATTGTGGTTTTGCAATGTATAGTCGTCATACAGGTTTTTGCCGATGTACAGGTCTTGTACGGTGGTCTCGTCATATTCAGGGTCGATGACCGTAGTGTTTTGGGCGTCATCGACGTGCGAATAGCAATTGATGGCAAACGCACGCAGGCGGTCGAACCATTTGGGGGCCAGTGCATCGTCGGGGTATAGCCCCAAAGCACAGGACAAGATATTGGTTTCCCAACCGTTTTCTTCGGCTTTCGTATCGCCGTTGTACCCCGTGGGAATGCTGCGCTCCAGTTCGTAATTGCATTCCGCCTTGATCATGTTGTAAATATAAGTCTTTTGGCTCTCGTCCAATTCTTCGTTCAGGAAATAAGAGGCGTATGCCAATGACGTGGCCCAAAGCGAACTTTCCCATACGTGGTCGGCATTGCTGACGGAACCCCAATATTTGTTGTCCGAAGTAATTTTGAATTTATTGGCTTTATGGGTGGAATAACCGAAGACGAGCGACTTCATGGCCATGTCCTTCACCATGTCCCAAGTGACGCCTTCCGGAAGGGTGACTTTACCTTTGCCATATTTACAAAGGAAGGCGCAAATCATGGAAAAGTCGGCATTTGTGCGCACTCCGTCCTCGTTGCTTTGCCCGGCACTGTTCGCCTTGAAATACCCGCAAGTTTCCCCTTTACTGTTGGGTGCCGCGCAGTCGTACCATATATTATGGGCGTATGTCAGAGAGTTGGCCAACATTTGCAACAGATCCTGCTGCATGGCGGATTCTTCCACGAATTCATGGGATATGACACCTTCGGTGGGGGAGGACACTTGGTCTTCCGTGCCGCCTTCAATACTCGGTGCGTTGGGGTCGAGGCTGCCCTCCGGCAGTTGCGTCAGCGTAAAATGGTCGTATGCGATGCAGCTTCCGCCGTTGCCCCAACTCATTTGTGCCGACAGAGTAATGGCGGATTCTTCCTCCAGTTTGAATTTCAGGGAATTTTCCGTCCATGAGGAAGTTCCCATGATGCCTGCGCTTCCGTTCGTGCAGGTTATCGTCAGTTTATCCAGCGATTTCAATGCTTCGTCGCTGACTGTGACGGTCGCACTGGTCGCGGCATTGTTGGCGGCAAAAGCCTTACTGAAGAATTTTAGTTCGTATTCTCCGGCCGGCAAGGGTGTGGATGTGGTTTGCCGCATTTCCGAATTTGCACTGCCCCAACCGAAACGTTGGTAGTAGGCAAATTCTCCGTCGGCTGCTTCCGTTTTGCCGAAACCGTTGTCCGTGGCACATTCCTTGTTGATGAGAAGTGCTTTGCCAGGACTGGTGGTTTGCCATCCTTTGGGCGACAGGTTCCATCCCCGCAGTCCTTCGTTGCCTTCATAAATCGCGTCGGGGGAATCCTGTGTACACGCCGTTGCGTCCTCTTCGAAAGAGGGATTGGCCAAATAAATGGATGTGATATCCTGTTGTCCGTATGTAGCCGCACAACCGAGTAACATGCTGTAAAATCCTAATACAGTTCCTTTCATGGTTTCATTATTGATGAGGTCAATTATTTGGTGTCAAATATACAATAAAAGTGTGCGTGCACAAAAAATAAATCTATTTATTTTAGAGAAAATCGCCTTATCATGTTTTATAACATAAAAAAAGGACAAAAAAGTAGTCCTTTATTGCGAAAAACTGTAGGATTGATTAATTTTACGACTTAGATTAAACGAATGATGAATTATGGAACTGATAGAACGATTTTTGAAATACGTGAGTTTTGACACGCAGTCGAGTGAAGAAGGAGAAGGTTGTCCGAGTACTGACAAGCAGATGGTGTTTGCGCGATATTTGGAGAACGAATTGAAAGCGATAGGGCTTGAGGAGGTGTCGTTGGACGAACATGGATATTTGTACGCCACGTTGCCTGCAAACACGGAACGCGAAGTGCCTACAATCGGCTTTATAGCTCATATCGATACTTCGCCGGATTACTCGGGAAAGGATGTGAAGCCGCGAATCGTGGAGCAATACGATGGTGGGGACATTGTATTGTGCGCTGAAGAGGGAATTGTCACCTCGCCGAAACAATTTCCCGAATTGTCGGACCATGTGGGAGAGGATTTGATTGTCACGGACGGCCATACCTTGTTGGGAGCTGACGACAAAGCCGGTATTGCGGAAATCGTACAGGCTATGGTCTACCTTCAGGAACATCCGGAAATCAAGCATGGCCGAATCAGGGTGGGCTTTAATCCCGATGAAGAAATCGGTATGGGAGCGCATCTTTTTGATGTGGAGAAGTTCGGCTGCGAGTGGGCTTATACTATGGATGGCGGAGAAGTCGGTGAACTGGAGTTCGAGAATTTCAACGCTGCGGCGGCCAAGGTGACGGTGAGAGGGCTGAACGTGCATCCCGGATATGCCAAAGGCAAGATGAGGAATTCCATGTTGGTGGCGGCCGAGTTCATCCGCAGAATGCCTTCGGACGAAACCCCGCAAACCACGGAAGGCTATGAAGGCTTCTACCACCTGACGGGTATGAAAGGTACGGTGGAGGAAACCGTCTTGTCTTATATCATACGCGACCACGACCGGCAGAAGTTTGAAAACCGTAAGGCATTCGTGCGGCAGTTGGCGGAAGAACTGAATGCGGAAAACGGGGAGGGTACGGTGACGGTCGAGGTGCGTGACCAATATTACAACATGCGCGAGAAGGTGGAGCCGGTGATGCATATCATCGACATTGCGAAGAAAGCCATCGAGGCATCCGGCGTGGAATGTCGGGTGAAGGCGATTCGCGGGGGAACAGACGGGGCGCAGCTTTCATTCAAAGGATTGCCGTGCCCTAACATTTTTGCAGGAGGACTGAATTTTCACGGGCGCCATGAGTTTGTTCCGGTACAAAGTATGGAAAAGGCGATGATGACCATTGTGAAGATAGCAGAGTTGACGGCCTTAAGATAGTAGAAAATGGAACAGATTCCGACGTTGATTCAAGATTTGGCGTTGATCTTGCTGATTGCCGCTGTGGTTTCTCTTTTATTCAAGTGGTTGAAGCAGCCGGTAGTCTTAGGGTATATTGTGGCGGGTTTTATTGCGGGGCCTCATTTCATTTATACCCCGTCGGTACATGACTCGGGCAGTATCGACATTTGGGCACAAATCGGTGTCATAATCTTGTTGTTTACGTTGGGATTGGAGTTCAGCTTCAAGAAAATACTCAAAATGGGGGCGGCACCGGTCATTGCCGCCCTTACCATTATATTCTGCATGATGTTTCTGGGCACGTCCGTCGGGCATCTGTTCGGATGGAAGAGCATGGATTGCATCTATCTGGGCGGAATGTTGGCCATGTCCTCCACTACCATTATATACAAGGCTTTTCAGGATTTGGGTGTTTTGCAGAAGAAGTTTGCGGGAGTCGTGCTCAGCGTACTGATACTGGAGGACATACTGGCCATTGTGTTGATGGTGATGTTGTCCACTTTGGCTGTGAGCCATAATATAGAAGGAGAGGAAATGATAGAAGGATTGCTCCGTTTGGGCTTTTTCCTGATACTTTGGTTTGTGGTCGGATTATACCTCATACCTATTATATTAAGGAAAAACCGGAAGTTCCTGAATAGCGAGACCTTGTTGATCGTGTCGTTGGCGCTTTGCTTCGTCATGGCCGTGGTGGCTGTGGAGTCGGGTTTTAGTGCGGCGTTCGGTGCCTTTGTGGTAGGTTCCATCTTGGCCGAGACGGTAGAAGCCGAGCGGATAGAAAAGCTGGTGGCTCCGGTGAAGGATTTGTTCGGTGCCATCTTCTTCGTGTCTGTGGGGATGTTGGTAGACCCGGAAGTATTGGTTGAGTATGCCTGGCCGATAGCGGCCTTGACCTTGACCATCATCGTGGGGCAAGCTTTTTTCGGGACGTTCGGTTTCGTATTGGCCGGGCAGCCGTTGAAAGAGGCGATGAAGTGCGGTTTCAGTATGTCGCAAATCGGGGAGTTTGCTTTTATCATCGCTTCTTTGGGGATGTCGCTCGGCGTGACGAGCCATTATCTCTATCCTATTGTGGTAGCCGTTTCCGTAGTGACGACTTTCACTACGCCTTATATGCTGAAAGCCTCCGGTCCGGCTTATTGCTGGTTGTGCCGCGTGTTGCCCCACGGTTGGGTGGCGTGGTTGGAACGCTATACGCCGGGCACGGTGGTGCAGAGCCATTCCGGAAATTGGAAGAAACTGATTTCCGCCATGTTGAGGCAGATTGTGGTCTTCACGATTCTTTCCGTGACGGTCATTGCGCTGTCTTTCCGTTTTTTGTTACCCTTTACCCGAGAGATACTGCCCCATTGGTGGGCGAATGCGCTTTGCGGAGTTGTCACACTGCTTTGCATCGCTCCTTTTTTGCGGGGTATCATGGCACGCGGCCGCCGTTCGTCTTTGTTTCAGGCCTTGTGGAAGGAAAGCCGTTACAACCGTTTGCCGTTGGTCTTTACGCTCATTGTAAGGGCGGTGGTGGTCTGTATGCTCATTTTTTATATCATTCGCTTTTTAGTGCCGTTTGCCGACCCCTTGTTGCTGCTATTGGCCCTGTTGATTGTCGGGGGCATCTCCTTGTCCAGTCCGTTGCGCCGGAATTCCATCCGGATGGAGAAAGTCTTTATGGACAATCTGCATAGTCGGGACATGCTGGCGCGTCGCGATGGTAAAGTGCAGCCCGGTTATGCCGAACGGCTGCTGTCTAAGGATTTGCATCTGGCAGACTTTGAAGTTCCGGAAGAGTCTATTTGGGGAGGTCGTTTACTGGGTGATTTAAAATTAGGGCAACGTTATGAGGTCAACGTCGTTTCCATTATTCGCGGAACGCACTATATGAATATTCCCAACGGCAATGACCGTATTTATCCTCGCGACCATATTCAGGTGATAGGTACGGACGAACAGATAGAACGTTTTTCCGGTGCATTGGCGAATACGGTCATTGTAGAGGCGGAATATCAGGACCGTGAGATGCAGTTGAAACAGTTCCTGATTACCGAGGTGTCCGGATTCGTAGGGGTGAAAATAAAAAACAGTGGCATCCGCGACCGGTACCACTGTATGATTGTAGGTATTGAGACCCCCGACGGTATATTGGAGAAGCCGGAGGCCGAGAGGGTTTTCCGTGTCGGAGACATCATTTGGCTAGTAGGGGAGAAGGAAGCCCTTTCCCGGCTTTTTTCCGGTAAGCCTTAATTGTCTTCCCCGCCTTCTTCGTCCTCGACATCGAAGTCGAACAACAGGTCGTCCAAATATTCGGGTGTGGTGAACTCCTCCAAGCTCCGGCGGTCTTTCTTCGTAGGGCGTCCGGTTCCACGGGCGCGGCCGACGAAGCCGCTCAGGCGGCTCATCTCCAGAAGTTCGTATTGTTCCGGCGGAGTGACGTTTTCCAGTATTTCCGGAATCAGCTTGGCACCGACACGTTTTTCTATGGTCTGCTTGACCTTAAAAGAATAAGTGACAGGAGGTTTGCGCACTTCAATGACATCGCCGGGTTTGACGGTACGTGAAGGTTTCAGTTGCGCCCCCTTCATGGAAACCTGACCTTTCTTGCAGGCTGCGGCGGCCATCGAACGTGTCTTGAAGATGCGGGCGGCCCACAGCCACTTGTCTATTCTCGCTTCATTCATACGTTCTTCTACTTCTTGTTGAATTGGTTCATGGTAATCTGGATACCGGCCAGACAGAAGCTTTTTATCATTTCGCAAGCCAGTCCCACCCGTTCGTCCATGGTTTTCAAGTCCTCTTCCGTGAATTGTCCCAGTACGAAGCCGATTTGTCCGCCCCGGGGGAAATCGTTACCGATGCCGAACCTTAGACGGGCGTATGCCTGTGTACCTAAGACGGAGGCAATGTTTTTCAATCCGTTATGACCGGCATCACTTCCGCTTGGTTTCATACGCAGGGCACCGAAGGGGAGGGCCAAATCGTCTACGACCACCAGGATACGTTCAAGAGGAACGTTCTCTTTGTTCATCCAGTACCTGACGGCGTTTCCGCTCAAATTCATGTAGGTGGACGGTTTCAAAAGCACCAGTTGCTGCCCTTTCAGCGAGAGGGAAGCCACAGCGCCGTAGCGTTTGTCCTCAAAAACAAGATTGGACGCCTTAGCCAAGGCGTCCAATACTCTAAAACCTATATTGTGACGGGTTCCGGCATATTCGCTTCCGATATTGCCCAAACCGACAATTAAGTATTTCATTCGCAGTTTATGGATTAATTGTCAGCAGATGCGGCAGATCTTGCACCACGCGTCATCTTAACCTGGCAAACGACAACTTCTTTGCTGGTAACCAATTCCAAACCTTCGAAATGCAGTTCGCCGACTTTGATAGTCTTGCCCAGACCCAAGCTCGTCACGTCGATGTTCAGGCGTTCGGGGATATTGGTATAAACAGCTTTTACTTTCAATTTACGTACGGATGCAGCCAGACGACCACCGGCTTTCACACCTTCAGCCAAACCGTTCAGTTTGATGGGCACTTCCATCACGATGGGCTTCGTGTCGGTGATTTCATAAAAATCCACGTGCAGTACGTTATCTTTTACGGGGTGGAACTGAATTTCTTTCAGAATGGCTTTACACTCTTTGCCATCGATATTCAGGTTTACGGCATAGATGTCCGGAGAATAAATCAGATTGCGCAGTTCGTCGTTTGTTACGGTGAAGGGCAATGCGACCGGTGCACCGTTTTCGTCTTTTGCTTCTCCATACAAGTTACAGGGTACGGCGTTAGCTTTACGGATCTCATGCGCAGCCTTCTTGCCGAATGCAGCTCTTGCTGTACCTTTTACATTAATTTCTTTCATTGCATTAATTTTTTTGTGTTACTCTAAATTAAGTGATTTATGCTTAATCTCACCATCACACGATGTGTGCATCTTTCGATGATGCTGAAAAGCGGTGCAAAATTACGGCTTTTCGTCGGAATGGCCAAATGTTGCGGGCGTTTTTTCATATTTCTGCCACGCGGTACCGGTTTCCGTAATGTGTGTGTATTTTCTGTACTCCTGCGGCTACGAGGGCTTGAGCCAGCTTGGGCAGCGTTATGCTTGCC
>ENA-OOWN01000613-OOWN01000613.1-human-gut-metagenome-genome-assembly--contig:-NODE-613-length-29839-cov-2.579741_pt1 | contig 29839 bp, 25 predicted proteins | sample MGYA00241406_ERZ501319 | MGnify/ENA primary metagenome ERZ501319 (study PRJEB25962, sample SAMEA2042734) | human gut metagenome | biome: human gut; feature: human-associated habitat; material: faeces... | reverse complement strand
TTTCCCGTTTTCTTGACGGTATTATGATTCGTACCTTTGAGCAGAAAGAAGTTGAGGCTCTTGCAGAGTACGGTTCAATCCCGATTATCAACGGTCTTACAGACTATTGTCATCCATGTCAGGTTCTCGCAGACCTTATGACAATTCGTGAATTCAAGGGCAAGCTTGAAGGACTCAAGATGTGCTTTATCGGTGACGGCAACAACATGATGAACTCGCTCATCGTCGGCGCACTCAGCACAGGCATGAGCTTCTCTGCCGCCTGTCCAAAGGATTATATGCCGCCTAAGCATATTATCGAGTTCGGTGAAAAGTACGGTAACGGCAAGTTTGAAATCGTAACAGATCCGCTTGAGGCCGCTAAGAATGCCGATGTTGTTTATACAGATGTATGGGCATCAATGGGACAGGAAGAAGAAAAGAAAATCCGTGAAGCAGCATTCGCAGGCTATCAGGTTAACAAGGAGCTTATGGCTGTTACAAACAAGGATTGTATGGTTCTCCATTGTCTCCCCGCACACCGTGGCGAAGAGATTACTGCAGATGTATTTGAAGAACACGCAAATGAAATCTTTGAGGAGGCAGAAAACCGTCTTCACGCTCAGAAAGCTGTTCTTGTTGAATGTATGGCAGATGAAATGCCTGAAAAAGTTTGATGACAGTTTGATTCTTTAAAACTTCATAAAAAGCAAAAAAGTCACATTGTACAACAGTAAGACAGCTGTTTTGTGCAATGTGACTTAATTTTTATTGCAAAACGGAGTATAATTCCATTGGGGGATAATAGCAAAATCAGAATTGCAGGTGTATAATTATGTTAAGCAATTACACGTTTTATGGCGAAAAAGGAAGTCTTTAAAATGACAAGAGAACAAAAACAGTATATTCTGCATTTTGCAGTCAGCTCTCTGGGCGGATTTATGGGCGGATATGCAATTTACAATCACTGTGATGTGTTCGGTAACGCACAGACAGCAAATATGATTCACCTTGTCAGCAAAATTTTTACGGGTGATTTTGAGGGCGTTGTGTTTATCGTCATCGCTCTCCTTACATATATTCTCGGCAATGTTTTCTTTGTAATTGCCGACCGTTTTATTAAGCTTGAAACCAAAACCGTCAGCCTTATTGCAAGTGCGGTTGCACTTCTGATTATCGGAATTTTTCCGAATATTTCAAACAACTACCTTGCAATTCTGCCGATTCTGTTCGTAACTCCTGTTTTGTGGAATTCATTCAGAACAGCCGGAAGTTATGTTACATCTCCGATTTTCTCGACAAACAACCTTCGTGTTGCAACGGTTTCAACATTCACGGGTATTATTGACAAGGACAAGGATATGAAGAAAAAGGCTAAATTCTATTGGCTTACGCTTGCAAGCTATCATATAGGTGTTGTCCTTGCCTGCGTTCCGAGCGTTTTTATCGGTGTGAACAGCATCTGGTTCGGCTTTGTAAGCATTACCCTTTCAACAGCTTCATATATGTGGCTCTGCGGTGTGTTTGACAGAGAAGAATCCTTTGCAGCATCCGAAGGCTTAGCAGCACAATCGGAAATAATTTAAAATAAAAAAATAATGTCGGCGATACACCTCCGACATTATTTTTTTGTTTATAACTTTCAATCGGCAAAGTCACATTATCAACATCAAAACACCCATAACAACAGGCTGGTGGGCAAGATAAATCCACAGGCTGTATTTGCCGATTTTGTCAAACAGCGGAATTTTGAATTCAAAATATTTTGCAAGATTTTTTTGTGCGATGAAATTCCAAAGATAAAAGCCTGCCGTAAAGAGGAAAATCCACGGAATAATCGGGAAATAGTCTGCTGACACAAAGTCGGACGAAGGGAATCCCAGAAATGCAAGGTACTTGCACGAATAGAGAAAATCGGGCAATTTTACGATATCCAGCCCGAAAAATCCGACACAGCCTTTTTGCAAATCATATGAAACCGCATACAACAAAAGTGAAATCAACGCTCCCGACAGTGGGCTTATTTTTTTTAGGTTATCCGAAAGAACGGAAACAATCATCATTGAACAGCCTATCAGATTCAGTACACCGAACCATACCGCCTGATTCGGTTCGGCTATCACGGTAACGCAGGTAACGGCAAAGCCTACAAGATTCAAAAGAACACCTCTTTTTATGCCGTTTCCCGAAAAGTTAAGGCACATTCCCGAAAGCAGTATAAACACTACGCAGATACTGCGTTCCCAGACCGCAGTCAGGGGATAAAAGTACCAGCTTGTGTTAAGTCCGTACATCATAAAAATATCATAGCATAAGTGAAACGCAACCATACTGACGGTTGAAATTCCACGCAGAGAGTCGAGAAGATAATATCTTTTGTTTTCTTTTAACAAGGCTTTACCGTTTGGATTCATCAATTATTTATTCCTTTTCATCATAACGGAAAAGACGACCACAGCCAGAACAAGCAACACAACCGCATATCCGCAGACAGGGATAAGTTCGGGCATAATGTCCGAATAGTTGCCCGAAATTGCATCCCTTGCGGCGTTTACGGCATGGGCAAACGGAAGTGCGTTTGCAAGGTTTTTGAACCAACCGCCGACCATTGCAGTATCGAACCAAATGTTTGAAAACCATGCTGAAAGGTTTGTGAGCAATGCACCGCAGATTCCGCCGACAGCCTTTTCATTCAGAAGTGTGCCGAGCAGAAGTCCGAGCGAGATAAACACAATTGCAATCGGAATGTTTACCGCAAGCATAAGCAAAATGTTCACGCTGACCTCAAGTCCGAGGAAGAACGCAACAACAACACATACGGCACTCTGCAAAATTGCCATTGGCAAAAGCGGAAGTGTGTAGCCGATAATAAACTCGTGTGCTTTGAGCGGAGATGTGAATAATCTCATCATAAAGCTTGTTGTTCTGTCCTTTGCAATGAGCATTGACGAGAACAGCGAAATAAAGCTCATTCCGAAAACCGTAATACCGGGCGTCAGCTTGTCGATGTTGAACATTGTCATCTGAGCCTGTTCGGGGATTGCTGAATTTATTGCCGACAACAAAAGAAGAAGTACAACGGGAAATCCGAGTCCGAAACAGAATGTCAGCGGATCACGGAGAATTTCTTTTGTATTTCGTGAAGCAAACGCAGTCAATCTCATTACAACGCACCTCCGTTTGTCAGCTTTACAAAAGCCGACTCAAAATCTTTTCGCCCGAAAGGGCAACAAGCTCATCGGAAGTACCCTCAGCCACAAATTTGCCGTGAGCCATAATACCGATTCTGTCGCAGAGTGCAACAGCCTCTTCGAGATAGTGCGTTGTGAGAATAACAGTGATTTTACCCTTGAGCTTTTCAACCCAAAGGCTGTGTCTTGCAATTACATCAAGTCCGAGCGTGGGTTCGTCAAGAAAAAGTATTTTCGGCTCTGAGATAAGTGCCATTGCAATGCTCAATCTTCTCACCTCACCGCCCGACAGCTTTTTAGCCTTGCGGTTTTCAAATTCCCGCATGGAAAAGCGTTCGATAAGTTCGCTTGCTTTGGCTTTTGCAACTTTCTTTGAAAAGCCGTAAACCTCTGCCATGAGTTCAAGATTTTCTCTTGCGGTAAGGTTCATTGCCGCCGCACTTTCCTGCGGTGAAATTCCGATAATCTGTTTTACCGCTGCTCTGTCGGTTTTTATGCTGTGACCGAGAAGCTCTGCCTCACCCGATGTCGGCATAATAAGCGTTGTGAGCATTTTCATTGTTGTTGTTTTTCCTGCACCGTTGACTCCGAGCAAACCGTACATTTCGCCCTCGTTGATTTTAAGGTCAAGGTCGGAAACAGCCGTTTTTTCCTTATATTTTTTTGTAAGTTTTTCTGTTTTTATTGCGTACATATTTTCTCCTCAATTCAGGATAAAAGGGATTTAAGTCAAATTTTACTTCATTAACTTATCAAAGGGATTTTTTATTTTTGCAAGTGCCATACCTTTTTTCTCGTCACCGAGAACCAGAAGTCTGTCGCCTGCCTCAATTCCGAACACCTTTCTGGCGTGTTTAGGGAGTGTAATCTGTCCTCTTTCGCTGACCTTAACAATGCCGAAAATGTACTTTCCGTCACCGTCGGGAGTAAGTGCGTCAGATTCTTCCTCGTAAAAAGGACACACAAGAAGCATTTCTACCGTAGTTTCAAAAATCTGCGCCATCGTCACGCATTTTTCGACATCGGGAAGAGCTTCCTCGTTTTCCCACTTTGCAACAGACTGTCTTGACACCCCAAGCCTCTCCGCAAGGTCCTCCTGTGAATATCCGTACTTTTTCCGAAGATACTTCAAATTCATACCAATCATACTTTTCATACCTCCTGAGTTAAGTATATTTCATATGTAACGCAATTTCTACCAACCTGATTTTACACTTTATGTAAAAATCAGTTGCATAATCCCTTTATGTTTTATGATAAACTCCCTTACGAATTTTGTCAAACAAAAGGCGATTGCGTTTTTTACGCCTTGTTTACATTATTCTAATGTACATATCATTGTTTGTTCACAAAACTGTCACATTTCAATGTTAAACTTAAACCAATATCGTATGTACGGAGGACATATTATGAAAAAACCTACTAAAAGAGATACAATCAATCTGTTTTTCTCTGCATTTCTGATCATCGCATTTATCGTTTGCGCACACTTCTTCTCACAGTACGCATCAGCCCTTTCACAGCCACTCGGTTCAATCATTCCGATTCTTGTGTATGCTGTGTTCGGTCTTTTGATGTTCTATGCAACCCGTGTCGGTGACGGCAAGGCGGTAAAGCGTTTTTCGCTCGTTACACTTATTGTAATGGTGCTCCCGTCACTCTACATAATCGTTGCTTCCCTTGCTCCGGGACTTCCGCTTTATGATGTATTTTCAAATGCAAACGGCTCGGGATTAAGCGTTATTGTAACGCTTGCAAGTATCGCACTCGGTTACGGAATTCCTTACTCATTCCTCAGCGGTTTTGAAGTTGCCGATGATGAGGCTGTTGAAGAAGAAACAGGCAACCCTGTTCAGGGAGGCATTGAGGCTGATCTTGCAGATGACGAAAACGCAGAAGATACTGCATTTGAAGAATCCGAAGAGGTTGAAACAGAGGAAGCTTCCGAGGATGAAAGCGAATCAACAGACGAAACCGATAACGGTGAAGACGCTTGATTCACTGCTGATTTTTCTTAAATCGACAAGTACCTGCACGGCTTGTGCGGGTACTTTTTGTATATGGCAAAAATTATGCTTTTAAACTTAACAGTGCTAATATTCAGTTGACAAATTGTCACGGCTGATTTATTATTTTGGTACGGGGTGTGCAGAATAAATGCACCGTATTTTTCTGTTTCAAAATTTTTCTTTCAAAGGAGAATTACATAATGGACGATAACAATAAATATAATAGAAACAAGGATTATGAGCCTGACAACTTTGATGACGAAGTTGCGTTTCCTGCAAGAAGAAACAACGCCCCCGAAAGATCTTCCGATATTCAGGAGGATTACGGCGATAACTTTGACAATGATGTAAAATTTGTCGGCGATTATGACGAAGACGCCGTTCAGATGCCGGAAATCGACTTTGAGGACGAAATGGAAACTCCCGTAAAAATGCCGTCGGAAAGAGATGACCGCACACAGACTCCCGACTATGGCGACAATTTTGATTCTCAGACAGGGGATCAGGTGTCAAAGGCTACAAAGGATTTTCAGTATGACCTTTCATCTGACGATATTGGTAACTACTACACAAAATCAACGATACACCCAAAGCGTAAAAAGGTTGTTAAAAAAAAAAAGAGAGGGAGCCGTAATGTGGCGGTTATCTTAACAATTGCGGCGATAATCTGCCTTATTGTTGCCGTTGTTTTTGCATTTACACAATGCAGTTCACAGAAAAATGATAACAAGACTTCCACAGCACCGTCAACGGAACAGGTGACAACGGTACAGCCTACAACGGAATACGGCGATGACAACTATGTTCCCGTTTACACGGAAGAATCGACATATGAACCGCCGACTGAATATCAGCCTGAAACAGAAGCGCCTGTTCAAACCGAACCGCAGACAGAGTATCAGCCTGAAACAGAGCCGCAGCAGAGCAGTTTCGCACCGAGGTAGAGGCGGAATTCCCCGGCTACGATATTCATATCGATCCACTGTCCTTAAGTGTTGCCTGCCACATCGGCCCCGGTGCCCTGGCACTGGCATGCTGTAAGAAAATCACGGTATAATAATATTTTCTGGAGGTGCCATATGGTAAATCCAATGCAGTTCAGCTTATTGGAAAACATTTTAACTGTCCTGTTTTTAATAGCAATCGTCCTTTGGATCTGTTATTTATGCCTGCGGCGTCGCAGCAAGGGCGCTTTTCGCACACAGACCATGGAAAAAGCGGTCGTGCTTTCGAAAAATACAAACACCGATACCTCCCAGACGGTTTACCTCCAGAACACCAATGCGGCGACGGGACTGGTAGAAACAGAAGCGGTGCATCAGATTACTTTTCAGGACATGGAGCATCCGAAAAAATGCGTCACCTTGGAAACAGATGATACTGTTTTTTCAACGTTGAAAGAGGGAGAGCAGGGGAAATTAGTGTTCCGTGGCAGCCGGCTGATGTCCTTTGGAGCATTGCAATCGCAAAATCATAAGGATTATAAATTCAAAGGGATTTCTTAACAGACCATTTTGACCACCAGTTCCGGATTAGGGAACCGGTGGTTTTTTATTTCCGGCAAAGCCCTATCCCTTGTATTTTTTCCTTTTCCAAACACAAAATCTATGGTATACTTAAGACAATAATGTGTTGATAAGGAGTTCCATTTCATGGCAAAAGACAATAATTATGATGCGTCAAGTATTACCGTTCTGGAAGGTCTGGAAGCGGTAAGAAAAAGACCCGGAATGTATATCGGCAGTGTCTCCACCAAGGGTCTGAACCACCTGATCTACGAGATCGTAGATAACTCTGTGGACGAGCATCTGGCCGGATATTGTGATACGATAAAGGTGACACTGGAAGCCGACGGCTCCGCAACCGTGGAAGATAACGGACGTGGTATTCCCGTGGGAATGCACGAAAAAGGGATCAGTGCGGAACGTCTGGTATTCACGACCCTGCATGCCGGCGGTAAATTTGACAACTCCGCTTATAAGACCAGCGGTGGTCTGCACGGTGTAGGTTCCTCTGTAGTAAATGCACTTTCTACAAGGTTGACTGTCAGAGTCAAGAGCGGTGGCTGCATCTATGAGGATCATTACGAGAGAGGTATCCCCGTCATGGATCTGGTGGACGGTCTGCTTCCCGTAGTGGGCAAGACCAGAGAGACCGGTACGACCATCAATTTCCTGCCGGATGATACCATCTTCGACAAGACCCGTTTCAAGGAAGATGATGTTAAGAGCCGTCTCCATGAGACCGCTTACCTGAACCCGAAGCTTACGATCATTTTTGAAGATAAAAGAAAAGAAGAGCCGGAGAAGGTCGCCTATCATGAGCCGGAAGGTATCATTGGCTTTATAAAGGATATGAACCATTCCAAGGAGACCGTACATGATGTCATTTTCTTTTCCGGCGAGAGCGAGGGAATCTCTGTGGAAGTGGCCTTCCAGTATGTGAATGAATTTCATGAGAATGTACTGGGCTTCTGTAATAACATTTACAACTCTGAAGGCGGTACCCACCTTACCGGCTTTAAGACCCAGTTCACCAATGTGATCAATACCTATGCCAGAGAGCTGAACATTTTAAAGGAAAAGGATGCAAACTTTACCGGAACAGATGTAAGAAATGGAATGACTGCCGTTATTTCCGTGAAACATCCGGACCCAAGATTTGAGGGGCAGACGAAAACCAAGCTTGATAACCAGGATGCGGCAAGAGCCACCGGAAAAGTAACCAATGATGAAATTCAGATGTACTTTGACCGTAACCTGGATACTTTAAAGGCAATTATCGGATGTGCAGAAAAAGCAGCAAAAATCCGTAAGACAGAAGAGAAAGCGAAAACCAATCTTTTAACCAAGCAGAAATTTTCCTTTGATTCCAATGGGAAATTAGCCAACTGCGAAAGCCGTGATGCCTCCAAATGTGAAATCTTTATCGTGGAGGGAGATTCTGCGGGTGGTTCTGCTAAGACTGCAAGAAACCGGATGTTCCAGGCGATTCTTCCGATTCGTGGAAAGATATTAAATGTAGAGAAAGCAAGTATTGATAAAGTATTGGCTAATGCAGAGATAAAAACCATGATTTATGCATTTGGCTGCGGATTTTCCGAAGGATATGGAAATGACTTTGATATCAGCAAGCTTCGTTATGATAAGATAATTATCATGGCAGATGCGGATGTGGATGGAGCACATATTTCAACGCTGCTTCTGACTTTGTTTTACCGGTTTATGCCGGAACTGATTTACGAAGGACATGTCTATATTGCGATGCCGCCTTTGTATAAAGCGATGCCAACTAAGGGAGAAGAGGAATATCTTTATGATGATGCAGCCCTTGCCCGCTATCGTAAGACGCACAAAGGTTCCTTTACCTTGCAGCGTTACAAAGGTCTTGGAGAGATGGACGCACAGCAGCTTTGGGAGACAACCTTAAATCCGGAAACAAGAATGTTAAAACAGGTAGAAATCGAAGATGCCAGAATGGCATCGGATGTAACAGAGATGCTGATGGGAACGGATGTACCGCCGCGTCGTAAATTCATCTATGATAATGCAAAGGATGCAGAACTTGACATATAAATTTCTATGAATCCGTAAGGAATTGCTGACAGCATATTTTTATGGATGTATGGGAAATGATAGAAGCAGAAAATCAGGAAGGAATTGGATAGATTATGGAAACGAAAGAACAGATTATCCGCACCGAATATTCGGAAGTAATGCAGAAATCTTATATCGATTATGCCATGAGCGTTATTATCGCAAGAGCATTGCCGGATGTCAGAGATGGTCTGAAGCCGGTACAGCGAAGAACACTTTATGATATGCACGAACTTGGCATCCGTTATGATAAACCTTATCGTAAATGTGCCCGTATCGTGGGAGATACCATGGGTAAATATCATCCGCATGGTGACAGCTCCATTTATGATGCACTGGTGGTAATGGCACAGGAATTTAAGAAGGGACTGCCACTGGTAGATGGTCATGGTAACTTTGGTTCCATCGAGGGAGATGGAGCGGCGGCAATGCGATATACCGAGGCCCGTCTGCAGAAGATTACCCAGGAAGCGTATCTGGCAGATCTGGATAAAGATGTAGTAGATTTTGTGCCAAACTTTGACGAGACAGAAAAAGAACCGGAAGTACTTCCGGTAAAGGTGCCGAACCTTTTGGTAAACGGAGCAGAGGGTATTGCCGTTGGTATGGCAACCAGCATTCCACCGCATAATTTTGGCGAAGTCATTGATGGTGTCAAAGCATATATGAAGAATCCAGATATTACAACGGAAGAAATGATGAAATATATCAAGGGACCGGATTTCCCGACCGGTGGAATTGTGACCAACCAGGACGAACTGCTTTCCATTTATGAGACTGGAATCGGTAAGATTAAAGTTCGTGGAAAAGTAGAAATTGAAGCAGTAAAAGGCGGAAAAGAGCGCCTGATTATTACGGAAATTCCATACACCATGATTGGAGCCAATATTGGAAAATTCTTAAATGATGTCTACAGTCTGGTTGAGACCAAGAAGACAAATGATATTGTGGATATTTCCAACCAGTCATCCAAAGAGGGAATCCGTATTGTCATTGAGCTTCGAAAGGGAGCAGATGCACAGAACCTTTGCAATCTTCTTTATAAGAAGACAAAATTAGAGGATACCTTTGGTGTCAATATGCTGGCTGTAGCAGACGGAAGACCGGAGACTCTGGGACTGGTTCCGATTATCCGTCACCATGTAAAGTTCCAGTATGAACTTGCTACCAGAAAATATAAGACATTACTGGCAAAGGAACTGGATAAGAAAGAGATTCAGGAAGGTTTAATCCGTGCCTGCGATGTCATTGATTTAATTATTGAAATCTTAAGAGGAAGCCGTAATATCAAGGATGCGAAAAACTGCCTGATGAATGGTGTGACAGAGAATATTAAATTCAAAACGAAAGAATCCGAAAAGAAAGCTTCGAAGTTAAACTTTACAGAACGTCAGGCAACAGCAATTTTAGAGATGCGCCTCTATAAGCTGATTGGTCTGGAAGTGGAAGCATTGATGGATGAGCATAATACCACATTAAAGAATATCGCAGAATACGAAGATATTCTTACCAACCGCAGTACAATGGCGAAGGTAATTATGAAGGAATTAGATGGTCTTAAGAAAAACTATTCCAGAGAACGCCGTACCCGTATCGACAATGTGGAAGCTGCTGTTTATGAAGAAAAGAAGATGGAAGAGATGGAAGTGGTCTTCTTGATGGATCGTTTTGGCTATGCGAAAACCATTGATGTGGCGGCTTATGAGCGTAACAAAGAAGCAGCAGACAGCGAGAACCGTTATGTACTTCATTGTATGAATACCGGAAAAATCTGCATCTTTACCAATACCGGACAGATGCATCTGCTGAAGGTAGTCGATTTGCCGTTTGGAAAATTCCGTGACAAGGGACAGCCGATTGATAATGTAAGTAATTATGACAGCTCTAAAGAGCAGTTGATTTATATCACAGATCTGGCAGCACTGTGTACGCAGAAGCTTTTATTTGGAACGAAGACAGCCATGTTAAAACAGGTGGATGGGAAAGAATTTGACGTAGCAAAACGTACCACAGCTGCCACGAAGCTTGCAGATGATGATGCAGTTATATTCGTAGCACCGGTAGAAGAAAATATGACTATTGTTATGCAGTCGGCAAAGGACATGTTCCTTAGGATTGCAGCAGATACGATTCCTGAGAAGAAGAAGGGGGCAATCGGAGTCTGCGGAATGAAGCTTGCAGCAGGGGATGAACTGACCAACATCTATGCACTGGGTGAGGAAGAACCGCCAGTGGTCATGGTAAAGGATAAAGAAATTGCATTGAACCGGCTTCATATTGGAAACCGTGCAACCAAAGGAGTAAAGAAATAAATTGACATATCAGCAGGCACTTGCATTTGTAGAAGAAACAAAAAAATATGGCAGTATATTAGGACTGGACAGTATCCGGGCACTGATGAAAGAATTGGGCGATGTGCAGGAAGACTTATCTACCATTCATATTGCAGGAACTAACGGAAAAGGTTCCGTTGGAGCAATGCTTCAGGCAGTATTGGAAGAAGCCGGCTTAAAGGTAGGCAGATATAGTTCCCCGGCAGTCTTTTCTTATCGGGAAATCTGGCAGATAAACGGAAAAGCAGTTTCCGAAGAAGCATACGCTGCCTTGATGGAAAAAGTAAAGACAGCCTGTCTTACACTGACAGAAAAAGGACTTCCGCATCCGACCTCCTTTGAGGTAGAGACTGCAGCAGCGTTTTTATATTTTAAAGAAGAAGCCTGTGATGTGGTGTTATTGGAAACCGGCATGGGGGGAAGAGAGGATGCAACCAATCTGATTACCCATCCCATTTGCAGTGTCATTACTTCTATCAGCATGGATCATATGCAGTTCCTGGGAAATACGTTATCAGAGATTGCATCTGCAAAGGCTGGAATCATAAAAGAGAACTGCCCGGTGGTATCTGCCTGGCAGGAAGATGCTGTGAAAGAGGTTCTTGTCAAGGAGGCAGAAAAGCTTAAGACACAGTTTTATCAGCCGAAAAAAGATGCTATAAGAAATCTTTTCTATGATATGAATGGAATGCAGTTTGATTATGTAAGGGAAGATAATTCACAGTGGAAGATAAAGCTTCCGCTGACCGGTGCCTATCAGGCAGCCAATGCAGCCTGTGCGCTTAAAGTAATAGAAGTATTGAAAGAGAAAACATTTCCGCAGCTTACTTTATCGGTGATACAAAATGGCTTTCAGAAGGTCTGCTGGAATGGGCGTTTTGAATGTGCTTTAGAGGGACCATTATGCATTCTGGATGGTGCCCATAATGAGGGCGCAGCACTGCAACTTGCAAAAACGCTGGAAAACTGTTTTACAAATCGTAAGATAACCTATATAATAGGAGTGCTTGCTGATAAGGCACATGAGAAGATTTTAAAGATAATGCGTCCTTATTCGGAAACTGTATATGCGGTAACGCCGCATAATGGCAGGGCACTTCCGGCAGAGAAGCTGGCGGAGGAAGCGAAGGCAGCAGGCTATCAAACAGTAATAACAGAACCTTTGATTGAAGATGCGGTAAGACATGCAATTGCTGAGAGCTCGAGAGAAGATGTGGTGCTGATATTTGGCTCCCTGTCATATCTTGCAGAGGCAAAACAGGCTGTCATACAGTATCGGGAAGGACAGAAGAATGATAGATAAAGAGAAAGTGGAAGCAGGTGTACGGCTGATATTAGAAGGCATCGGCGAAGATGTGAACCGGGAGGGATTACTTGAGACTCCGGATCGTATTGCACGGATGTATGAAGAAATCTTTGGCGGAATGGACATGGATGCCGCAGAGCCTTTAAAGAAAAGATTTCATGCCAGCAATAATGAGATGGTATTAGAAAAGGATATTACTTTTTATTCTACCTGTGAACATCATATGCTTCCATTTTATGGAAAAGCCCACGTTGCTTATATTCCAAATGGAGAAGTAGTCGGCATCAGCAAGCTGGCAAGAACCGTGGAAATCTATGCAAGACGGCTTCAGATTCAGGAGCAGCTTACGGCACAGGTGGCAGATGCACTGATGGAGCAGTTAAAGCCGAAGGGTGTCATGGTTATGATGGAAGCAGAGCATATGTGTATGACGATGCGTGGTATTAAGAAGCCGGGCAGCAGGACGGTTACTTATGTGACCCGTGGAATCTTTAATGAGGATGAGCGTCTGGTAAATAAATTTTTCCAGATGGTGCGTTAGATATGGTGATGAAATGGAATATGTAGCGAGACTTTTGCATCAGGAGCAATACCGGAAAACCGTAAAGAAAATTGCCCGTCTGGAAGCGGACAGAATCTATTGCAGACATAATATGGAACATTTTATGGATGTGGCACGTCTGGCACAGATTCGCAATTTAAAGGAGCAGCTTGGTTTGGATGAAGAGATGATATATCTTTATGCCCTGCTTCATGATATTGGTCGTATGAAAGAATATGAACAGGGAATCTCTCATGCAGCGGCATCTGCCGAATTTGCAGGAGAGATTTTTGCGACTATAGACTATCCGAAGGAAAAAGGAGATATCATCTGCCAGGCAATTCTGGCTCACCGCAGGGAGACCTGCGGTGAGCTGTACGGGGAGAAATTATGGCAGACAGCATTTACACAACTTATGAAATGGGCGGATAAGGCATCCCGTATGTGCTTTGCCTGTGAAGCAGCAGACAGCTGCAAGTGGAGTGAAGAAGAGAAAAATAAACCGGAGACCTGGTTTTAAGTTGCCAGGCATCCGTAAGAAGCTGCCGGTAGCAGGTTCTACAGGCAGCATAAAAGGAGAAGAAAAATGAGAATAGGCAATCGGACATTTGACACAGCAAATCATACTTATGTAATGGGAATCTTAAATGTAACACCGGATTCTTTTTCGGATGGGGGAAGTTATAACCAGTTAGACCTTGCATTAAAGCATGTAGAAGAAATGATGGCACAGGGGGCAGATATCATCGATGTGGGTGGAGAATCCACAAGACCGGGTTATACAAAGATTTCTGATGAAGAAGAAATTGAGCGTACTGTTCCGGTGGTAGAAGCAATTGTAAGCCGTTTTGATGTGCCGGTTTCCGTAGATACCTATAAAAGTAAGGTGGCAGAGGCTAACCTTGCGGCAGGAGCACATCTTTTAAATGACATCTGGGGACTGAAAGCAGATGATAAAATGGCTGGCGTGATTGCAAAATATGATGCCGCATGCTGTCTGATGCACAACCGCAACGAAGCAGATTATAAGAACTTTATGGAAGATATGAAAAATGATTTACGGGAAACATTACGTCTTGCAAAGGAAGCGGGGATTCGTGAAGATGGTATTATGACAGACCCGGGTGTAGGATTTGGCAAGACTTATGAGAATAATTTAGAAGCTATCCGATGCGTGGGAGAACTGAATGAACTGGGCTATCCGGTGCTGCTTGGCACATCCCGGAAGTCGGTAATCGGTCTGACGCTGGATGTTCCGGCAAAGGAACGCGATACAGCCACAGCAGTAACCAGTGCTTATGCCGTATGGGCACATTGCGGATTTGTCCGCGTACACAATGTGCGTGCTAATGCAGAGGCAATTAAGATGGCAGAAGCAATCAGGGATGGAGGATTACATGGATAAGATTATCATAGAAAATCTTGAACTATTTGCAAATCATGGAGTGTTTCCGGAGGAGACAAAGCTTGGACAGAAGTTTCTAATCAATATGGAACTTTATTTACCAACCAGAAAAGCAGGATATTCGGATGATTTGACAGAATCGGTAAATTATGGAGAAGTCAGCCATTTTGTAACAGAATTTCTGACGACACATACCTATAAGCTGATTGAAGCTGCAGCAGAGCAGACAGCACGGGCAGTGTTATTGCATTTTCCGTTGATTCAGAAATTAAAATTTTCCATACATAAACCATGGGCACCGGTGGGACTGCCTTTATCAGATGTGGCAGTGGAAATAGAACGGGGCTGGCATAAGGTATATCTTGCCTTTGGTTCTAATATGGGCGACCGGAGAAAATATATTGAAGATGCCATTGAAGAACTGCGGAACTTAGAAGACTGCAAGGTCGGTCGTATATCCGATATTCTTGAGACAGAACCATACGGCGGCGTGGCGGAGGGCGCATTTTTCAATGGATGTCTGGAACTTCGAACCCTGTATACACCGAAAGAATTATTGGAGAAGCTTCATGCCATAGAAGCTCATGGCAACCGGGAGCGTAAGATGCGCTGGGGCTCAAGAACGATAGACCTTGATATTTTATTTTATGATGATGAAGTGATATCTACCCCGGAACTTACGATTCCGCATATTGATATGGCAAACCGCCTGTTTGTGTTAGAACCGCTGTGTGAAATCGCACCGTATCTCTGGCATCCGGTGTTAAAAAAGACGGTGCTTCAGATGAAACAGGAACTGAAGGGCAGAAAAGACATTGTTTTATTTGATTTGGATGGAACCATTACCAATTCCAAGGAAGGAATAACAAAGTGTGCCCAGTATGCCCTAAAGGCATATGGTATTGACGAACCGGATGCAGATAAGCTTGAATTCTTTATCGGACCGCCACTTAAAAATACTTTTATGGAACATTATGGCATGGATGAAGAGACCGCAGTAGCGGCAGTAGCCAAGTACCGGGAACGCTATCATCCAACAGGTATCTTTGAATGCAGCCTTTTTGATGGCGTTGAGGATGCTTTGAAATCTCTCAAGCGAAAAGGCTATCGTATCGGACTGGCATCCAGCAAGCCGGAAGAATCCTGCCGGCGTATTTTGGAGCATTTCCACATCCTCTCCTATTTTGATGAAGTGGTGGGAGCCACAATGGATGGCAGAATAGACAGCAAATATGAGGTGCTGCAGGAAACGATAAAGCGGATGCATATTTATGATACCACCGAAGCAGTATTGATTGGAGATACCAGATTTGATGTGTCAGGAGCCAAAGAAGCACATATGGACTGCATCGGTATCACTTATGGATTCGGAACGAAAGAAGAGTTGCAGGAGGCTGGTGCAAAAGCAATCTGTGACAGTATTGAGGAGGCGGCAGAATATATTGAAAGATTATAAGCTACTTCGCATCTGGGAAGTGATTTATCCCATTGGTATTTATTTTGTAGTAACCAACGTTGTGATGTTTGTGTTAAATCTCATGCATACAATGACCAATGAAAATTATATGATTTATCAGATTATTGCAACGGTGATAGCATTTCCCTTTATCTATGCTTTCTATCGGAAAGAAGATGGCGGGAAAATGGCAAATCTGCCACGAACCATTTTATTTGCAGCAGCCGCAGGCTTATTTGGCGTAGTGTTAAATAATCTTATCGGATATACCGGCTTAAAAGAAACATCGCAGAGCTATCAGGAAGTAAGTGCTGCTTTTTACGGCAGTACTCTGGCATTAGAAATCCTTGGAACCTGTATCATAATTCCGTTCTTAGAGGAACTTCTTTACCGTGGCATCGTTTACCAGCGTTTGAAAGCGTTTTTGGGAGTGAAGACGGCAATTGTATTATCGGCAGTAATATTTGGAGCCATGCATTTTAATCTGGTGCAGTTCCTATATGCCACAGCGGTAGGACTCTTTCTGGCAGTCATCATGGAGCAGGAAGGGCTTGGCGCAGCCATGGCAGCCCATATGGTAACGAATCTGGTATCGGTACTTCGAAGCGAGACAAAGCTGTTTCATTTCATGGATGCATCCATGACGGGAAGCGTCATATGCACCGTGGTGGAGAGCGTGCTGATAGTGGTGTTGCTTGTGCTGGCTTTCCGTGGTGGAAAAGAGAAGTAAAATCTGGTTAATTGAATAAATTGTAAAAATAAAAGGAATCTAATTTTGATAAAATTCCCCTTTGGTAGATAAGGTAAATGTTCTTAGTCTACTTAAGGGGAATTTTTTTGAAAAAATGGAGAGAAACTGGAAACATGAGAAGCTAAAAAGGTAGAAGGTATTCGCTGATAGATATGACAACTATCCTGGATTGCTTGTTGACAACTGTACCCTAATAGGGTATAGTATGGGTAGAAAAATTATTAGAACTGGAAGGTACACTATATTATGAAAGAAGATACAATACTGGTGGAAATAACAAAGATGAGAAAGGAAACTGGATTAAGTCAGAGCCGGTTTGCAGCATACTTTGGAATACCAACAAGAACGTATCAAAAATGGGAACAGAAAGAAAATACGCCAGCTCCATATATTCCGGAAATGATGAGTTATATACTTCATCTTGAGAAAAGAGTAAAGGAGTTGGAGGAGAGACTTTCTAAGTATGAAGAACCGGGGAAAGATGTTGCAGAGGTCCAATAGAATAGAAAAATTTGTGGATGATGTAAAAAGTATTACAAGATTGGATGATTTTGGAAAGTATTTAACTTTTTTATTGGAATTAAATATTTATACATTAAATGTGAACCGAAATTTTTTCGATATTTCGTTAATTCGGAAAGAGGATGGATGTTATTTATATTGCCCGATATTTAATAACGAAAAAGCATATCTTTCGGATACGCAAAACAAATATCCATTAGAAAAGAATATTAATACACTTATAGCCGAGGTATGTAATAAAATCTATTCAAGAATATGTGAAATAGATGAACATCAGAAAATAATACATCCAGAGTTTTGCTGGGATGATGTCAGAACAGAATGTTTTTAATGGCAAGGTATAAAAGGCATATATGTGAGTGCAACTAATTTTAGTTGCATCTGCTGTGAGCAGGGAGTATAATATAAAAGGAGAAGAAATTTATGAGCAGAAAGGATAAATTATTAGAGAAACTTTTGCAGAAGCCAAAAGATTTTACCTTTGATGAAATGGTATCATTACTTTCCTATTTGGGATATGAATTAAAACAGGGAGGCACTGGTTCAGGGGTAAAATTTATAAAGGATGGTTCTAATGAAGTGATAAATTTTCATAGACCTCATCCTAATGGGACATTAAAACGCTATATTTTAGACCAGGTGATTGAAAAACTAAGAAAGGATGGCGTATTATGAGTGACTTACTATCATACAAAAATTATAATGGTACAGTAGAGTTTTCGAAAGAAGATAATTGTTTATTTGGTAAAGTAATCGGTATTAAATCGCTGATTTCCTATGAAGGGGCATCCGTAAAGGAATTAGAGCAGGATTTCCATAATGCAGTGGATGAATATCTTGAGGATTGTAAGGAGAGAAATATTGAGCCAGAGCAACCTTATAAGGGGACTTTTAATGTAAGAATTAGTCCGGAATTGCATAGAACTATTGCAATCTATGCTATGGAGCATGGAAAAAGTTTAAATGCTGCGGTGGAAGAGGCAATCGACAATATGGTTAAGCTGTAGTGTTTGTTATATTATAATTGACAAAAAAGAAAAGCTGATGGGAGGAATCATTATGAAGAAAAGATTAGCGATGATTGTAACAATGTTGATGGTAACAGTAAGTATGGCAGCCTGCGGCGGGAAAAAAGATACTACCGCTGATAAGGAATCTGTTATAAATACAGAAGCTACCGAAGAGGTGGCAGAGACAGAAGAGCCGGAAACGGAAGAATTGGAAGCAGCTACAGAGACAGAAGAGCCGGAAACAGAGGCAGTTGCAGAGCAGGAGACCACTGGAAAACTGGAGAGCAATACTTCCAGTGCAGAGAATACTGCAGCACAGCCATCTGACAATAATACAAGCAAATCAAATAAGAGCAACAGCAATTCCGGCAATAAGGCAAGTGCAGGCAGCACTGCATCAGCCGGAACAACGACCAGTAATGCCGGTGGAACAACTGGAAGCAGTAATAACAACACCAATACTTCTGACAATAGTGCAGCTCCGGCACATGTCCATACCTGGGTGTTGCATGAAGGCAGCGGTCATTATGAGACACAGGTTGTTAAAGAAGCCTGGGACGAGCCGGTATATGAGATGCAGGCTAGAGATATTTGCAATCAGTGTGGAGCAGATATAACGGATGACCCAACTGGTCATTTTAAAAATGCAATAAAAAATGGACTGGATTGTGGAGGATATCATACAGATTGGGTACAAGTTCAAACAGGAACACAACACCATGATGCAGAAACAAAGCAGGTATGGGTACAGGATGTGGCACCTTATGCACAGTGCAGTGGATGTGGAGAAATCGGACCGGTAGGTTCCGGCATATCCATTAATTAATGAAATAGATTTTGTATAAAGATGGTAAGAGAAGGATTCAAGGTAGTTTTACTTTGAGTCCTTTTTTTATAGATACTTGTACCGGAATCCGGTACGTATAGCTTAGTGGAAGGGAGGATAGAAAACAAAATACAAGGGTAACTGAGAACTGATAATAGTATCGGTTCTTTTTTTATGCTTTCTTTTAGCAAATGGAAGGAGGAAAACGGAAAGTATGAAGAAATTTAGCGTAAAACAGAAGTTAAAAGCGTTCATGGCTGCAGCATTATGTGTCTGTATGGCAGCCAGTCCGCTGACTGCTTTTGCGGAAAGTTTACCGGAGCAGGAAGAATCGATTCTTTCAGATAACTTTGATGAACTGGTACGCAAGGCGGAAGAAGAAAACAAAGAGCATGAAGCGGAGCAGATTGCTCTTAACAGTGCCGATGAGGGATTGGTAGTTAAAACTTATGCCTCTGGAAACTATGATTTTAATGTAGATTTAACCGTAGGAAAGACGATTAATTACAATGGCTATCAGACACACCAGTATAGTCTTTCGGATGGAACTGTAGTTTATTGTCTGGAACCAAGTAAAGCAAATCCGAGTAATGGACAGTATACCGCTTCTGTGTCCAATGATGCACTGCTTTCAGCAGTAGCCTACTATGGATATGGTGGACCGGGATATGAAAGTGATAAGGGTATGTATAACATGCTGCAGGAGAATGTTCGTCCTTATGCTTATGTAATTACCCATATGGCTTTATCCTGGGTGTATGATGGCTGCAGTGATGATTCTGATGCCTTTAAGGGGAATGCAGCTACTGCAGATGGTATTAAAAACATGGTAAATCTTATGGATATTGATGCTTATTTGCCTTTTCATCGAAATACAGATATATAATAAGGGCTGTTAGGGGCACTTGGAATTTCGTTTGATATACTGGCAACGCTGGCACAGGGATGTGCCGGCGAGGTGCATATGAACATGGATGTGAATTTGCACCGGTTGCCGGATATATCGAAATTCCCAGTGCCCCTTACAGTCCTTATGTAATATCCGTATTCGATGAAAAGGCAGATACACTCAAAACCTTCCTAAGAAATTCCAGAATAACATAGAAACAATTCAGACACAATTTAAAATGGCAGGAAAATTCAAAAGGCTTATGAAAAAGTATTTTCAACAAATAACACGTTGAATTGTTTTGATAAGCCTTTTTTATATGCAAAAAACCGATAAATATAAATACAATAAAAGAATGTAAAATGAATTGTCTAATAATCAGACAATAGCAAGAAAAAAACTATTGCAAAGCATATTGCGCCGGGTGTAAACTTAGTTCAGAAAATAAAAGCACTTTAAAGCAGCAGAGTGCAGGTAACAAAGTAAGACAGAAAATAAAGAGAAAGCAGAAAGGGAACGATTATGACAGAACAGTGGAATGAAAGTACAGCAGTAGCACAGGGTATGTATAATCCGAATTTTGAACATGATAACTGCGGTATCGGAGCTGTGGTAAACATCAAAGGTATCAAATCCCATGCGACGGTAGAAAATGCTTTAAAAATCGTAGAGAACTTAAAGCACAGAGCTGGTAAGGATGCAGAAGGAAAAACCGGTGACGGTGTTGGTATTCTGCTTCAGGTATCACACAAATTTTTCTCCAAGGTAGCAAAGGAATCAGATATTGAACTTGGTGGAGAAAGAGATTACGGTGTCGGAATGTTTTTCTTCCCACAGGATGAGCTGAAACGGAATCAGGCAAAGAAAATGTTTGAGGTTATCGTGGAAAAGGAAGGAATGAAATTCTTAGGATGGAGAAAAGTTCCGACTGACCCGGACAAACTGGGACAGAAAGCAGTAGACTGTATGCCATATATCATGCAGGGATTTGTAAAACGTCCAGCTGAAGTAGCCAAGGGACTTGATTTTGACCGCCGGTTGTATGTGGCAAGACGGGTATTCGAGCAGTCCAATGATGACACTTATGTAGTATCCCTTTCCAGCCGAACCATCGTATATAAGGGAATGTTTTTAGTAGACCAGCTGCGTCAGTTCTTTGCAGACCTTCAGGACAAAGATTATGAATCTGCAATCGCAACCGTACATTCCAGATTCTCAACCAACACCAATCCAAGCTGGGAGAGAGCACATCCGAACCGTTTCATCGTACATAACGGAGAGATTAATACCATCAAAGGTAATGCAGATAAGATGCTTGCCCGTGAAGAGACCATGGAGTCCGAAGAACTGAAAGGGGAACTGCAGAAAGTCCTTCCGGTTATTAATTCCGAAGGTTCTGACTCAGCAATGTTAGATAATACCTTAGAGTTCTTAGTAATGAGTGGAATGGATTTACCACTGGCAGTTATGATTATGATTCCGGAGCCATGGGCAAATAACAATACCATGTCCCAGAAGAAGAAAGACTTCTATCAGTACTATGCAACCATGATGGAGCCGTGGGATGGACCAGCCTCCATTCTTTTCTCAGATGGAGATGTCATGGGAGCTGTTCTTGACCGTAATGGATTAAGACCTTCCAGATATTATATTACCGATGATGACCAGCTGATTCTTTCTTCCGAAGTCGGAGTACTTGATATTGATCCGACCAAGATTGTTGTAAAAGAAAGACTTCGTCCGGGTAAAATGCTCTTAGTAGATACCATCCAGGGAAGAGTCATCAATGATGATGAATTAAAAGAGTATTACGCAAGCAAACAGCCTTATGGTGAATGGCTTGACCGTAACCTGATTAAACTGGAGGATTTAAAGATTCCAAATCAGCGTGTTCCGGAATATACCAAAGAAGAGCGTCAGAGAATGCAGAAAGCATTCGGTTATACTTACGAATCACTGCGTGAAGCAATCCTTCCGATGGCATTAAACGGAGGAGAAGGAACTTCTGCAATGGGTATTGATACTCCGCTGGCAGCACTGGCAGGAGACCATCAGCCACTGTTTAATTATTTCAAACAGTTATTTGCACAGGTAACAAACCCGCCAATTGATTCCATTCGTGAGAAAGTGGTTACATCCACTACCGTATATATCGGAGAAGATGGTAACCTGCTGGAAGAAAAGGCGATTAACTGCCAGGTATTAAAGGTAGATAACCCGATTCTTACCAACACAGATTTGATGAAAATCAAAAATATGAAAGTAGAAGGCTTTAAGGTTGTGGTTCTTCCTACTACATATTATAAGAATACAAGCCTGGAAAAAGCATTGGATCATCTGTTTGTAGAAGCAGACCGTGCATACCGTGACGGTGCAAATATCCTGATTCTTTCCGACCGCGGTGTGGATGAAAACCATGTTGCAATCCCGTCGCTGCTGGCAGTTTCCGCCGTACACAAGCATCTGGTCAAGACGAAAAAATGTACGGCACTGTCCATTATCCTGGAATCCGGCGAGCCGAGGGAGGTGCACGATTTTGCGGCGCTGTTAGGCTACGGTGCGTGCGCGGTCAACCCGTATCTGGCCCATTCCACCATCGCAGAGCTGGTAGAAGACGGTCTGCTGAACAAGGATTATTATGCGGCAGTAGAAGATTATGACCATGCGATTTTGCAGGGCATCGTAAAGATTGCGTCCAAGATGGGCATTTCCACGATTCAGTCCTATCAGGGCAGCCAGATTTTCGAGGCGATCGGCATTTCGCAGGAGGTCATCGATGCATACTTTACCGGAACCGTCAGCAGGATCGGCGGTATTACCTTAAAGGATATCGCAGCGCAGACGGATGCGCAGCATTCCAAGGCGTTTGATCCGCTGGGACTGGCAACAGACCTGACGTTGTCCTCCATGGGCAGACATAAGATGCGCAGCCAGGGCGAGGAACACCGTTACAATCCACAGACGATCCATATGCTGCAGCAGGCGACAAGGGATGGCAGCTACGAAAAGTTCTGCGAATATACAAAGATGGTGGATAAAGAGGAAACCGGTTATCTGCGCAGCCTGATGGACTTCAACTTCCCGGAGACTGGTGTTCCGATTGAAGAAGTAGAGAGCGTAGAGTCCATCGTAAAGCGGTTTAAGACCGGTGCGATGTCTTACGGTTCGATTTCCGAGGAAGCGCATGAAGCGCTGGCAATCGCCATGAATAAACTACACGGCAAATCCAACAGCGGTGAAGGCGGCGAGAGCGATGAGCGTCTGGAATCCGCAGGAACCGATCATGACAGAAGCTCTGCAATCAAGCAGGTGGCAAGCGGACGTTTCGGCGTAACGAGCCGGTATCTGGTCAGTGCAAGAGAGATTCAGATCAAAATGGCTCAGGGTGCAAAACCCGGCGAGGGCGGACATCTTCCTGCCAAGAAGGTGTATCCCTGGATTGCAAAGACAAGACATTCCACACCCGGTGTGAGCCTGATTTCTCCTCCGCCTCATCATGATATTTATTCCATCGAGGATCTGGCACAGTTAATTTACGACTTGAAAAATGCGAATAAATATGCACGAATTTCCGTTAAATTGGTTTCGGAAGCCGGTGTCGGAACCGTTGCAGCCGGTGTTGCAAAAGCAGGTGCACAGGTAATCCTGATTTCCGGTTATGACGGCGGTACCGGTGCTGCGCCCATCAGCTCCATCCATAATGCAGGACTTCCGTGGGAGCTGGGACTGGCAGAAACCCATCAGACTCTATTGCAGAATGGTCTGAGAAACCGCGTTGTCATCGAGACAGACGGTAAGCTCATGAGCGGCAGGGATGTTGCGATGGCAGCGCTTCTGGGAGCAGAGGAATTCGGCTTTGCAACTGCTCCGCTGGTAACCCTTGGCTGTGTCATGATGCGTGTCTGCAACCTGGACACCTGTCCGATGGGTATCGCAACCCAGAATCCGGAGCTGCGCAAGCGCTTTATCGGAAAACCGGAATACGTCATTAACTTCATGACCTTTATCGCGCAGCAGCTGCGGGAGTACATGGCAAAGCTTGGCGTCAGAACGGTAGATGAGATGGTAGGGCGTACCGATCTGTTAAAGAAAAAGGATGGTCTGACCGGAAGAAAAGCGACGATCGATTTGAGCAAAATCCTGTACGAGGGCGCAAAGGCGGAGAGAAAGGTCAGTGTTTTCGATCCTGCATGCGCATACGATTTCAAACTGGAAAAGACAAAGGATGAATCCGTTTTATTAAAGAAGAAAGAAGTAAAGGCAGCCATTGCGAACGGAACAGAAATTTCCTGCAGCGTGAAGCTGACCAATACCGACCGTACCTTCGGCACACTTCTGGGCGCAGAAATCACAAGACAGCATCCGGAAGGACTGCCCGAGGATACCATCACGATTCACTGTGAAGGAGCAGGCGGACAGAGCTTCGGTGCATTTTTGCCAAAAGGTCTGACCTTATCGCTGTGCGGTGACAGCAACGACTATTTCGGCAAGGGACTTTCCGGCGGCAAGCTGGCAGTCTTTGCACAGGAAAAAGCGAAATTTAAACCGGAAGAAAATATTATTATCGGCAACGTTGCCCTTTACGGCGCAACAAGCGGGGAAGCTTATATCGCAGGTGTGGCAGGAGAACGGTTCTGTGTCCGCAATTCCGGTGCAACTGCTGTTGTAGAAGGCGTCGGAGAGCATGGCTGCGAGTATATGACTGGTGGTCATGTGGTTGTACTGGGACCTACCGGCAAAAACTTTGCGGCAGGTATGAGCGGCGGCATCGCTTATGTACTGGATGAAGAAAGCTGTCTGTATAAAAACCTGAACAAGGAAATGGTACTCATGGAGAAGGTGGAGACCAAGTTTGACCAGGAGGAGCTCCGTGCCATGATCGAGGCGCATGTGCGCAATACCGGTTCCAAAAAGGGACAGGAGGTACTGGATCACTTTAAAGAGTATCTGCCGAAGTTCAAAAAGATTATTCCTGGAGATTACAAGCGGATGCTGCAGCTGTCCTCCCAGTTTGAGGAACAGGGCATGAGCCGCCAGGAAGCGCAGATTGAGGCATTCTATGCGAGTGTCGGCAGCAGAGCGTAACGGGAGGAAACAGTCATGGGGAAACCTACAGGTTTTTTGGAATATGAGCGTAAAGACGGACCGGTGACGGCTCCAAAGGAAAGAATCAAAAATTTTAAGGAATTTCACGGACAGCTGCCGGAAGAGGAGCAGCGTCTGCAGGGAGCGCGCTGCATGGAATGCGGCGTTCCCTTCTGCCAGGCGGGTACAATGATTGCCGGAATGGCTTCGGGATGCCCGCTGCATAATCTGGTGCCGGAGGTCAACGATCTGGTCTGGCACGGCAACTGGGAACAGGCTTATGTCCGTTTGTCAAAGACTCACTGCTTCCCGGAATTTACTTCCAGGGTCTGCCCCGCGCTGTGCGAGGCGGCCTGTACCTGCGGGCTGCACGCAAAACCGGTTTCTACGAAGGAAAATGAACGTGCGGTCATTGAATATGCTTACGCGAATGGTCTGGTAAAAGGCGAAGAACCAAAGGTACGCACCGGAAAGAAGGTCGCGGTCATCGGCAGCGGTCCGGCCGGATTGTCTGCAGCCTGGAACCTGAACAAACGCGGACACAGCGTAACGGTCTATGAACGTCATGACAGAGTCGGCGGTCTGCTGCGCTACGGCATTCCGAATATGAAGCTGGACAAGAGCATCATCGACAGAAGGATCGAAGTCATGAAGGCTGCCGGCATCAAGTTTATCTGCAACGCAGATGTTGGAAAAGATATTTCCGGCAAGGAGCTGGAAAAAGAATACGACCGCGTGATTCTTTGCGGCGGGGCCTCCCATCCAAGAGATATCCATGTGCCCGGCAGGGATGCAAAAGGCATCTGGTTTGCGGTGGATTTTCTGGGAACCGTAACAAAGCAGCTCCTGGATACGAATTTTGAAAAAGTGCCCTATGAGCTGGCAAAAGGAAAAAATGTGCTGGTAATTGGCGGCGGAGATACCGGAAATGACTGTGTCGGAACTTCAATTCGGCTGGGTGCGGCAAGCGTGACACAGCTGGAGATGATGCCGAAAGCGCCGGAGTGTCGGGCAGCATCCAATCCCTGGCCGGAATGGCCGAAGGTCTTAAAGACCGATTACGGTCAGGAAGAAGCAATCGATGTATTCGGCCATGATCCGAGAGTTTACCAGACAACAGTAACAGAATTTAAAAAGAAAAAAGACGGAACCGTATGCAGTGCGGTGCTGGTAAGCCTTGAGCCGAAGAAGGATGAAAAGACCGGACGGCTTTCGATGGTTCCCATCGAGGGCACACAGAAGGAAATTCCGGTGGATCTGGTGCTGATTGCAGCCGGATTTTTAGGCAGTGAGGGTTACGTTGCAGAGAGTTTTGGTGTAAAATTAAATGCGAGAACCAATGTGGAAACCGTAAACGGCTCTTACCGCACCGGAAAAGAGAAGATTTTCACTGCGGGAGATATGCACAGAGGTCAGTCACTGGTCGTATGGGCGATTGCCGAAGGCAGGGAAGCCGCAAAGGAAGTGGACAAGTCGTTGATGGGATACACCTACGAGTGACACCACACCGGATCTCCAGCCCAAAAGCCGACCGTGCTTGCACGAAGAAGGCTTTTGGACTGGAGACCCGCCGAAGCATTCGAAAATTCACAACAACAATTCAGGGAACAGGCGGACAGAATGTCCGCTAAAGAGGAGAGAGAAGCATGAAAACCAGAGAAGAAATTCTGCAAATGGTAGAGAATGAAGACGTTGAATTCATTCGTCTGCAGTTTACAGACATGTTCGGCACGCTAAAAAACGTTGCCGTGACCGCTACCCAGCTGCAGTATATGAAAGACAACCGCTATCTGATTGATGGTTCCTGCATGTACGGAGAATTGAGAACCGGGGAAGAGGATATGTATCTGTGCCCGGATTTGGATACCTTTGTAATCCTGCCATGGAGACCGCAGCAGGGAAAAGTTGCAAGACTTTTGTGTGATGTCTGCAGGGCAGATGGAACACCGCTTGCGGTCAGTCCGAGAGAAATCCTGAAAAAGACGATAGAAAAGGTCGAAAAGGAAGGATATACGTTTCAGATTGATCCGGAATGTGAATTTTTCCTGTTCCACGAGGACGAAAACGGCGTGCCGACAACCGTAACCCATGAAAAGGCCGGATATATGGATATCAGCCCGCTGGATCTGGGAGAAAATGCCCGCCGTGATATGGTGATGACGCTGGAAGATATGGGGTTTGAAATCGAATCCTCCCATCATGAAAAAGCGCCCGGGCAGCATGAAATTGACTTCCGTTATGCGGGTGCGATGGAAACCGCGGACCGGATTGTGACGTTCAAGACGGCAGTGCGTTCCATTGCAAAGCGGTTCGGTCTTTATGCGACTTTTATGCCGAAGCCAAAGGCTGGTACAGCGGGTTCCGGCATGCATATCAATATTTCCCTGTTTCAGAATGGAAAAAATATCTTCAGCGATCCGGAAGCGGAAGATGGTTTAAGTCAGGAAGCAAAATGGTTCATGGGTGGTGTTATGGCCCATGTCAAAGGCATGTGTGCTGTGACGAACCCTCTGGTCAACTCCTATAAGCGTCTGACCTCCGGCTGTGACGCGCCAAGAGATATCATCTGGACAACCAAAAATCATAATACCCTGCTTCGGATTCCTTTTATGCGGGGAGAGGATACCAGGATCGAGCTGCGTTTTCCCGATCCGTCTGCAAATGCGTATTTGACGATTGCACTCTGCATGGCCGCAGGGCTGGATGGAATCGCAAAGCATCTGGATCCCGGAGCGGAATCTGCGCGACTGTTTGCAAGCAGAACGGAGGCGGAAAAGGCCGCAGCCGGTATTGATCATCTGCCGGATACGCTGCGTGAAGCAGTTGCGTTCATGGAAGAGGATTCTTTTGTAAAAATGGTTCTCGGACAGGAGTTCGTGGATCTTTATGTAGAAGCAAAAAAAGCTGAGTGGAATGAGTACATGTCCCAGGTATCCGAATGGGAAGTAGATAAATATCTGTATCGCACTTAAAGGAGTGACAGGATGAGCAGCATCATAATTGTTTTGCCGAAGCTCGAGGACGCAAAACATATCAAAGACATCCTCGCCCGACGGGGACTGACGGCTGCTGCACTCTGCACAACAGCTTCCATGGCGCTTTCACAGGTACACCAGCTAGACAGCGGTGTCGTGATCTGCAGTTATCGGATCAGGGACATGCACTATACACAGCTGGCGGAATATCTGCCCGATTATTTTGATATGCTGTTGCTTGCTTCTACGTCGGAACTGGAAAGTGCGCCGCACGATATGGTGACATTGACATATCCGATTCGTCCAAACGATCTTGCCAGTACTGTGGAGATGATGCTGACACAGCTGGACAGACGGTTAAGGAAGCGCAAAAGCCAGCCGAAAAAGAGAACGGAACAGGAACAGAACTATATTAACAATGCAAAATGGTTGCTGATGGAAAGAAATCATATGACAGAGCAGGAGGCGTTCCGCTATATTCAGAAAAGCAGCATGGATTCCGGCACGAACATGGTTGAAACCGCGCAGATGATTCTGCTGCTGATTTATGACGGATGAGGAAAAAGAACATGTTTACAATCAATGAAAATTACTTAAAACTGCAGGGAAGCTATCTTTTTTCCACAGTAGCAAAAAAGGTGGCTGCCTACAAAAGCATGCATCCGGACAAAACAGTCATCAGTCTCGGGATCGGAGATGTGACGCTGCCGCTTGCACCTGCGATTATCGAGGCGCTGCAGAAAGCGGTTGCCGAGATGGGCACAAAGGAAGGCTTTCATGGCTATGCACCGGAGCGGGGCTATGATTTTTTATTAAACGCGATTGCAAAAGAGGATTTTGCAGCACGGGGCTGCGAGATTTCTCCGGATGAGATTTTTGTATCGGACGGTGCAAAGTGTGATGTCGGAAATATTCAGGAGATTTTTGGAACCGATAATCTTGTTGCGGTCTGCGATCCGGTTTATCCGGTCTATGTGGATACGAATGTCATGGCAGGCAGAACCGGTGTATATGACAAAGCGCTGGGCACATATGAGGGACTGGTATACATGCCCTGTACCCAGGAAAACGGCTTTGCACCGAAGCTTCCTGATAAGACACCGGATCTGATCTACCTGTGCTTTCCCAATAATCCGACTGGTGCGGCGATTACAAAGGAAGCACTGCAGAAATGGGTCGATTATGCAAATGAAATTCATGCGGTCATTCTTTTTGATGCGGCATATGAAGCCTATATCACGGAAGAGAATATCCCACACAGCATCTATGAGTGTGAGGGTGCAAAGACCTGTGCCATCGAGATGCGCAGCTTTTCCAAAAACGCGGGCTTTACCGGACTGCGTCTCGGTTACACGGTTGTTCCCAAGGAACTTGTCAGCAATGGTGTGTCCTTAAATGACTTATGGCTTCGACGTCACGGCACGAAATACAACGGCGCGCCTTATATCGTCCAGCGCGCAGGTGAGGCGGTTTATTCGGAGGCAGGAAAGGCGCAGATCAAGGAGCAGATTGCCTACTACATGGAAAATGCCCGCCAGATACGCGAGGGCTTAATTGCAGCGGGTTATCAGGCCTTTGGCGGTGTCAATTCTCCCTATGTCTGGTTAAAAACCCCGGACAACCTGACCTCCTGGGAGTTCTTTGATAAGCTCTTAAACGAAGCACAGGTAGTCGGTACGCCCGGCTCAGGATTCGGTGCAAGCGGCGAAGGGTATTTCCGCCTGACTGGCTTCGGAACACATGAAAATACAAAAGAAGCGATCAAACGGATTCAGGCTTTGAAGACGAAATAAGGATTCAGCTTTTGATCCGGAGAAAAGAAATAAAAAACAACAGAATGTACGATCTGCGGACACTCTGTTGTTGAAAATTGAGAGGTTGTCGCACCTGCGGCAGCCTTTTTTTTATCGTATAGGAAACTTCGTTTCTATACGATAAAAAACGCTCCGCGAGGATGCGCACTCG
>ENA-OOWN01000604-OOWN01000604.1-human-gut-metagenome-genome-assembly--contig:-NODE-604-length-30036-cov-4.751443_pt1 | contig 30036 bp, 27 predicted proteins | sample MGYA00241406_ERZ501319 | MGnify/ENA primary metagenome ERZ501319 (study PRJEB25962, sample SAMEA2042734) | human gut metagenome | biome: human gut; feature: human-associated habitat; material: faeces... | reverse complement strand
ATCCCGGCTGCCGCGCGTAGCCGCGGCGCGGTGCTCACGATACGTCTGTTCAAACCGGGCGTCACTGTACGCCTGCCGCTCCTCCACCTTCTTGTCGGCCTGGGCGCCTATAGCGCCGCCCACGACGGCACCGCCGGCCATACCTACCAGCGTGCCTACGTCACTGCCGCGCGGCCCTCCGGTTATTCCACCAATAGCCGAACCTATGACGGAACCGAACGTAGCCCCTGAAAAAGCGCCGCTGCCGGCATAAGAGCCGCAACCGCCCAACAGCGTTACCGCCGCCAACGATAATATGACATATCTTTTCATAACCGCCTCCTTTGCTTTGTCTACACCGCAAAAGTAAGCATTTCCAATGAAAACGGAATATGAGAAAAGCCTAAAATAAATAGGGAAAACCCTATTTTAAAATTAAAAATGAATAATTAAGAATGAATAATTCAACGGCTGCCTGCGGCATCGTTGTAACTTATTGATAATCAGTTGGTTGATAATGCCGTTCCAAAAGGCCGTCTTTTAGCCTGCGAAAGACGGCCTTTCGTCTCCTCAAAGACGGCCTTTGGCAGACCTGTTTGCCGTATTTCGCAAAGCGACGGTTTATATTGCTGTTAACGGGCTGTGCTTTTGCGTACATTAGTTAAAGATGTTCAACGGCATGATTGTTTATTATAGAAAACTTGTATTTTTGCAGATGCTCCCCTAAAAGCGCACATGCAAGGCGCGTGAAGGGTAAAGTACTTCTAATTTGTGACATTTGTGACAGATTTAAACGACATGACAATGACAGTAAAAGATTTCATAACCAAGTACAGGGAGGCGTTCGGCGAGAGCGTGCCCCTGCCCGTAGCCTTCGGTTACAGCGACAAGGCGGCTACAGAAGTGAGGAAAATTCCGCGCTGCATGGTTGGCGCGATACGCAAGGTTTGCGACGGGCAGCCGCTTACTCTGTCAACGGACAACGTGCTTTGCGGCGGCGGAAGCCTTTATACAGCCTTCGCCCCGATGCCCGGGCGCGTGCCGGGCTTTGTCTCGGAAGTGGAGCATTACAAGCAGACCAAGGAGCAAGTCATTGAGTATATAGACCGTCTGGGCATACGCCTGACGGAAAAGCCGTATCTCAATTTTACGCGCCTTGACACTTTGGAAAGCCTTGAAGGTGTTGAGGGCGTGCTCTTTTTCACCACGCCCGACGTACTTTCAGGTCTGTGCTCATGGGCTTTCTATGACAACAACAGCGACGATGCCGTCAGCGTACGCTTCGCTTCGGGCTGTTGCAGCATCGTAACCTTCGCCGCGAAGGAGAACGCCGAGGGCGGCCGCCGGTGCTTCATTGGTATGCTTGACCCGTCAGCCCGTCCGCTCATACCAAAGGAAGAGTTGACATTCACCATACCCATGTGCAGGTTCATGGAGATGACCGACACGATGGAGCAGTCGGCCTTGTTCAAAAAAGCCTATTCGGTGGTGAGGAAACGTGTCAACGGAGAAATACAGAAGTGAACATTTCAGACAAAACATTGCTATGGAAACTTTTAACGATGTTATATCAGCCGACCGCCTTGTGCTGGTGGACTTCTACGCCATTTGGTGTCAGCCGTGCAAAATGATGCACCCCGTAATGGAGCAGTTGAAGGCGGAGCTGGGCGACAAGGTCCGCATAATCAAGGTGGATGTGGACAAGCACAGGCAAACTGCCGCACTGTATGGCATACGGTCAGTGCCAACCTTCATGCTGTTCCGCACCGGCCGCACGCTTTGGAGGCAAAGCGGCATGATGCAGAAGGCCGCTTTGCTGTCAGTCATAACCAGTCATCTATAACGTTTACGCCATCAAGCATGTTTACGTAACATGCCCGTTGACAGTTTTCCGCCTTGTAGAAAGCTACAGGTGCATGTCATAATGTCATAATATCATGATATATTTATATACCATTGGCGGCCTTTCAGACCGCCAATGGTTTTTATTCGCAGATACTTGGATTTTTATCGAGCTATAAACTTTTTTCCGTTTTTGATGTATACTTGCCCCTTTACCGTTTCCATTACCTTCCGTCCTCCGATGTCATAAATAGGCGCATTGACGCCGTTGGAGTTTACCGTTGGCGCATTGATGCCAGTCGTTGCGCCTCCTTGCAAATGCCAAAAGTTTTTCCATACATCAGCCTGTTGGTATGCTTCCAATGCCTCAGTAGGTACGATAACTTTTAAATTTAAATACTGATTATTAGAAAAAGAATCATCAATACGTGGCGGTTCTAAAGATAAGGATACTAATTCTTCAAGATTCTCAAAATCTTCCCACTCTTGGTCCGGACTCCAATAATAAGAGTCGTCGTAAAAAACATTTGATACTAATCTTTTTAGAGTTCTTGGATTTATACGTAATTCTAAAGGAAAAAAGTTATCTGTTATAAGTTCCTCTATATTAGAGCCTTCAAAAGTATATAGATAAATACCAAGAGAACCACAACCATCATATATTGTAAGCGATTTTATCGAACAGTCTGCAAATGCTGCATCTCCTATAGGCTTTGTTCCATTGGGTATAACTATTGAGCTCAATGAACTGCATCCTTTAAATGCTTTTTCCCTAATATCGAGGGGATTACCAATTTTACATTTGAAATTACCGTAATCATCTTCTAAAGTCCAAATTTCTTCAAAAGATGAGTTCCAGTCAAAATCGTACGACTCGTCGTATGAAATTATAGGTTCAGAGAATTTTATTGAAGAAAGTGACGAACAATTTTCAAAAGCACTTTCACGAATGAGCCTAAAGCCTACCCCATTCTGTGTCTCTACAGATTCCAAAGAAGTACAACCTTTAAAACACTCAGGAGGAATGGTGCCTGTATCATTTGGTAATACAATTGATGTTAGAGAGCTACAGTTTTCAAATGAGCCGTCATCAATAAAACAATTAGTAGGTAGTTTTATGGATTGCAATGCTATACATCCTTTAAAAGCGCCAAGACCAATACCACTAATGGTTTCAGGCAAAATAATAGATGTTAATTCTGTGTTTCCCATGAAAGAACAATAATCTATTCCAACAACCTTTAGTGTTCTGCCTTGGTGTGTAACAGTTTCTGGTATCGTGATGACTCCTCTGCACGAAGTGCCATCAGAAACACTACATGTCAAATTTCCTGTAAACGATACGACTGTATAGCCTATTCCGTTAACATAAAAATCTGCTGAAACAGAAAAAGCGTTTATAGAAATCAAAGTCCAAAATATGCCAAAGATTATTCTTTTCATAATCATGATATTTTTAATATTAAACAATTTGTTAATTCAATCTTCGCCTGTCGCATCATCTTCATCGATCTTATCTACAATAAGCCAGTTGCTGTCAAGGCGTGCTATTAGGCGTGCATTGCTGTACGCCCAGTCGAGCGGCAATATGGTATGTCCCAGATAATTGCCTGATTGCGTTTTTTCCACAACTAAGGCCAAATCGATTTGTGACTCGTTCATCAAAGATAATGGTAGCAACAGTGATATGGAATTGCGGGTAGGATAATATATAGGTATAGATGTCCTAAAGTTCCATTCCACACGCTTTAAAGCAAGGTTTAGACTTTCTTCAAACCTGTTTTTTATTGCCCTATATGTTCTTTTATCACATTTGATGGCTTGCGCAAGCGCAGAATAATACTCTATTTTTGCAGCTTGCTCCATTCGTGATGTGTCTTGTAACAGGAAATCAGCAGGTTTGTTTTCTTGTATGAAATCAGTTGGCAACCTTTCCACGTTTTTTAGTATTATATGTTCCCAGTCAAGCTGTGGCGGTTCTGCCTTGCTGTCATATATTAAGTCGGAAGGATTGTTAAAGTAATGCGCACGTTCTGGCAAATGTTTGAAATTAGATGAGAGTATTTTGCCATCACGACCTTGGCCTGCGATACAGAAATTTTTGAATTGCCATTTTTGGCTTGCCTGTCTATCATTTTTCACAAATAATGCATATATCGGCTCATATAATTCATTTACTAAGCCCGTATTGAACGAAGCATATTGATCGCAAGTCAAAATTTTATTACCTTCTTTTAATAGTCTAATAAACGTATATTTCAGATAATTTGTCAATATAGGATAAGGGTTTGCAGGATCTTGCCTCTTATAATACCAGCGTTCTTTCAAAGCCATATTTTTCAAGTCAAGAATTACCTTCTTAAAGTCACCCATATATGCCCATTCCATAAGATTTGTCGGATCGACTTTACCTGTGGTCTTCTTCTTAGTTGTGACCGTACTTATTGCCTCTGTTTTTTCATTCACTTTTACATAATAAACATTAAGGCCGTTAACTTTTTCTGTTTTAAGTTCAAAATATTCGGTTATGTCGTCTTCATCAAAAAGGTTCTTTAATTTCAAATACCCTAATGCTTTATAATTCAAGCCGATTTCATTGAGGGCTTTTCCTAATTTAGCCAAATCTGTCCAACCATTGTCTTTTTTCAGTTTGTTGACTAATTCTTTAATTTTATTAATATATAATTTTTCCATTTTATTAACCTAAAAAATTCATTACAGCTTCAAAAGATAAAAATCTCTATGATTGTTTACAAAAAAATCAATTAGAATTTGTCATAAGCATATTATTTATTTTGCCTATAACACCTCTGATTCGGCTTAAATATCTGTGTACGAAAAAGCGTGGGTGCTGTACCTGTTGCCCGTCCCGTACATAGAGGCTCTCGCATTGCCCTTTGAAGTAGAACGGACAACGTAAGAGACCCACGCCGATGACGGTATATAAAACATCTTTGCGTATTGTATAAAAACAACACACGCAAAGGATGCGTATATATACATACATCCCATGGGCGTTAACGCTGCCTCGTCTTTGACTTCAAAGTGAATTTGCGAGATTCCTATGCACCAAAGACAAGACGCCGGATAAACGCCTTTTCCAATATGTATTTCCCACCCTTCAGCCAACAAGTTCGGCTCCGGCGTGAGCATTTGTTACAAAGGTATTGATTTTATTTTAAAAATGAAAAGGTTTTTGTAAGAACTTATTGATATAAGTGAGTTCAGCATAAGAAATTCATGCGATAAACCTACTTTTGTCAATGAGGTCAATATTGAGCAATGGTCTCTTGTAAATATACGCGATGGGTTCTACAATTAGATTTGGCAAGAGGTAACCAATTGAACTGTACATTGTATGCTTATGTTGCAGACATTCTTGAGTTCGCTATTGATGGTCTCAACAAATGCCCTTATCCCAGAACTGTATTTTGTCGTATAGGTTCATAAGCGAGTTCTTCATGTTCTTCCTGAGCGTCGTTACAATGTTATGTCATCGACAAAATACCGAACTCACGGTAAAACGAAGCGTCTTAACGGAGTAAATCCATACTTGAACTGTCAAAGTATCGATCATCGGCAACTAATCCCCTCCCCTTTTTATAATCATTTTGTTTTCAACAAGTTATGCATAGTTATGCGAAAAGCCATGTTTTAGCTCGTAAAACATGACTTCTCTGTCTGTTTGACCGTTTTTTGAAAAGCAAACGACTGCCAAACAAATCATACATAACAAACGGTCAGCTCACATAATGCGCCAATATATGAAAAACTACATATCGGCATCATCGTGCGGCTATATCATCATATAGTTTTTGCAGATATGCTTTGCCCTGCATAAGTAATACATTAGCATCACTACCGGCAGTAAACACCGTGCGTCCCGCTTGATTATCATACACAACACGTCCATCGGTCGAGACTAATCCGAATGCATCAGGGAATGTGAAAAAAGCAAAATGGGGCGATGCCGGGTTCATCATGTCTTTACTGAAAGTAAACTCACCATGCGGCAAACCTAACTGCGCCAACAGCGTGGCGGCCAAATCCTGTTGGGAACCATATACGTCTATGCGGCGAGACGACTTTAATGCACCGCCTATCATCAACAACGGTATCTCATAACGTGCTGTTGAAAGATTGTCAATGCCTTCCGGATAAGCCCCCAGATGATCCGGAACGAACACAATTACCGTATGCTCCCATTGCGGCATACTGCGGAAACGACGCACGAAATCGCCGACACAACTATCCGTATAAGCGAAAGCGTTTAGGCGTGCGTTTGCCAAACGATGAAACGGAACCTCAAAAGGCTCGTGACTGCTTGATGTCTGAAGCACACGAAAACACGGCTTATCACGCCTTACCGGCTCAGTTTTCATGTCGTCAAGTAAACGCCTAAAAACTAAATGGTCATGCACCCCCCACTTGCTTAAACGCTCGGATATAGGAAAATCACGGTCTGACACAATCTTCTGAAACCCTGACGACATTAAATAAGAACGCATATTGAAAAAATCAGCGTCACCACCATAATAAAACTTAGTATCATAACCGACCTTGCGCAAAGCTCCCGCCAGCGACGGAATACTCTGCGTCTTGCGCGGATATTTTATGATACTTGTGGTAGGCTGTGCCGGATATCCGCTTAAAATCGCCATCAGTCCACGATCAGTACGGAAACTGTTAGCATAAAAATTTGTAAACAACACTCCTTCATGCGCAAGACTGTCAAGGTTGACTGCAACTCCACGAACACCTCCAAGCTCTTTCATAAGGTGTGACGAGAAACTCTCAAGTATGACAACCAACACATCAGGACGTGGTTCTTTAAATAGTAATTCAGAAGAATCACGCTTTAAAACATACTGCTTTCCTGCACGCATGGCTAGTACGGCAGGATCAAGCATCTGTGTAAAACGTCCATCAGCCTCGTCCTGCTGCATAAAGCGATATTGTGAAGCGAAATCATTTTGCTTTAACATCGACTCCATCAAACTGAACATTGGGTTGATAGCAGCATGATTAAGACGTTGGTTTGAGCTAAAATACACCTTACCTGTGTTCATTGTAGAAACAGTAAAACCACCGCGAATAGGAATAAAAAGCAAGCCAGTGGCTATAAGCATCACCACAGAAACAACTATACGCCTATAAGGAACCGTCATTGACAACCATCTGCTTTTACGCAACAACACAGCATTAAATACCGCATACAACCCTACTGCATAAACAGCCATAACCAACAGCCCAGCAACAACCAACCAGATACTTACGCTGGCGAACACATCTTTAGGCGAGGTGAAGAAATAAAACAGTGGTGTTGAATCTAGACGGAATCCCCAATACTCATACAGCACAGCATCTGTTACAGCCACAATTGACATCAGCGCTGATACAAAAACAAAATAACCACGCAAGATATTGCGTAACACTGGAGAAACTGTCCATACCGACACGATAAGCAACAACGCCGGAATAGCCGTAAGATAACCTGCTAATGAAAAATCAAGTGCAAGTCCATGCCACATAACCTCAAACCATCCAGCTAATGCAACATCGCTGAAAAGTGTATGATAAATGCACATAAACAACGGCTTCTGCACAACAAAAAGACAAACGATAATAACGTATGTCTTAATAAAAATTATCAATCTATCCTTCATTACGTTATTTTACATAATAAAATTGTCTGGCAAAAGTAAGACTATTTTTCAAAAATAACAAGTTTTACAGCAAAAGACTGACTGCATAATAAAGATTATAAACCATGCAAAAAAATAAAAACGGGTAGACAAGACTAAATTCCTTATCCACCCGTAACTCGTTTATTTATATAAAAAACTAAGCCGCCATCTCAATCCAATCATAGAAGAAGCTACATACACCAAAGAGCAGGATGCCCGCTGTGCATATTGCAAGGGCGAGCTTGGTATTGCCGTCACTCTTGAATGCTGGCAACGGATTGTCAGAGTTCTTGATGTACATCGCCTTGACGATAAGCAGATAGTAATAAAGACTCACCACAGTATTTACCAAAGCTATGAACACTACAAGATATGTAAGCGGCGCCCCCTCTTGCGCGGCTGCCATAAAGACAAAGAACTTGCTGAACATACCGGCAAACGGCGGAATACCAGCCAGCGAGAACAGCGCAAACGTCATCAGGAGCGAGAGTTTCGGGTTTGTTGTATACAGACCATTGTATGCGTCCATGTCTGTAACTCCACCGTTATTCTCCTCAACAACGCCAATTACGGCGAATACCGCAAGATTGGCAACAACATATACCAGCACGTAATACGACAGGGCGGCTACGCCCATCGTGCTATCACCAATTACGGCAAGCATGATATAGCCGGCCTGCGAGATTGAACTGAACGCCATGAAACGCTTGAGATCTTTCTGGCGAATGGCAAAAAGGTTGCCGACTGTAATTGTCAGTACGACAAGGATGTAAAGCACGTATGTCCAATACTGTGTCATCGGAGCGAAAACCTTCATCAGAATAGCCATCAACGTAAAAGCGGCAGCTCCCTTAGAGATTACGCTAAGATAACCGGTAACCGTGGTAGGAGCACCTTGGTAAGCGTCCGCCGTCCAGAAGTGGAAAGGCACAAGGCTGATTTTAAAGCCCAGTCCGCTAAAGAAGAGCACCATACCCATAATGGCCATGGTAAGATTTTGCTTTGAAGCAAGCACCGTGGCTACATCATCGAAATAGAGTGTTCCTGCGGCTCCGTAGATAAACGAAATACCATAAAGCATAACGCCGCTTGAAAATGTTGCTGTAAGAATGAACTTCGCAGCACCCTCGGCTGAGTTGTGACGATACTTGTCTAAAGCTACAAGGCAGGCCATAGGAACTGAAGCCATTTCAAGTCCGAGGAAGAACATAAGGAAGTGACCGGCGCTCATCATCATGTTCATACCAAGCAACGTTGAAATTACAAGCATATAAAACTCGCCTTCCTTGAAACTTGTATCCGAACGGCTAATCCATTTACGGCTTTGTATAAGCACAATTAGAGTACCTGCGGCAAGTATTGCCTTCATCACATTAGCGGCAGCAGTAGTTACATACATACCTCCGAAAGCTACTGTCGGTTCTTGTGGCCAAACGCTGACAAATACCTGAACAAGCATAAGCAGGCAAACTAGCGGATTGAACCATCTACGCTCACCTTTACGCGATGACGCGAAATCGGCAATGAAAACGATTATAAGGATAGCCATCAACGTGGCTTCCGGTATCATGTTTAAAAATTGACTGTAATTCATTGTTCTATATTTTAAAGGAGTTAAAGAAGTTAAAGAAGTTACCGCTCGCTATGCTCGCTCAGAAGTTAAAGACAAATGCCCTGTTGATTCTCTAACCGACAAGGATATTGGCTTTAGATTCTATAACTTCTCTAAATTCTTTAAATTCCCCGATTATCATATTGCCGCTATAGCTGAAACATTATTGATATGGTCGATAATAGGTATCAATGCATTGTCGATAACTTCGCTTGCCCAAAGAGGAGCTATACCGAGTCCTGCCACACAGAAGATAAGGCAACAAACGGCCACGCGCTCGTCCCACGTAGCGTCAGTGAGCTTCTCGTAATGCGGATCGGCCACCTTGCCGTACAGAATCTTGCCGACAACGCGCAGGATGTAGACAGCCGTCACGACGATACTCGTACAAGCGATTATCGTAGCGGTGCGGTGGAACGTGTCGTTGTTAGCGAACGAACCTACGAAAATCGTCATCTCGGCAACGAAGCCCGAGAAGCCTGGCAAGCCCAGGTTGGCCAAACCGGCAACGACGTAACCTACGCTGAGGAACGGCATGATCTTCATCAAGCCGCCGAGCTGGCGCACGTCACGGGTGTGCGTACGGCCGTAAATCATACCTATAAGGGCGAAGAACAAGGCCGTCATAAGTCCGTGGGAAAGCATCTGGAGTATTGCGCCCGTGCATGCAGTCTTGGTCATCATGAGCAGCGCGAACAGCACAAGGCCGCAGTGTGACACTGAAGAGTATGCGTTGATATACTTAAGGTCTGTCTGAACGCATGCCGACAAAGCTCCGTAAACAACCGAGATGGTGGTAAGGATGAGGAAAATCCAAGCCAGCTCGTGAGCGGCCTCGGGCAAGAGGAACATTGCGATACGGAAACAGCCGTAGCCTCCAAGCTTCATGAGCACTCCGGCGTGGAGCATTGACACGGCGGTAGGCGCCGAAGCGTGACCGTCGGGACTCCATGTGTGGAACGGGAACAAAGCTCCCAGCACGCCGAAGCCGATGAACACGAACGGGAAGAACACCTTCTGCAGGTCAACCGGGATGTTGTGCATGTGGGCAATCTCAAGCACGTTCATAGTTGTGGCTCCGCTACCGAAGTAAATGCCGAGGATACCGAGGATGAGCAAGGCCGAACCGCCCATAAGCATAAGCGTCAGCTTCATGGCCGAATACTCCTTGTGGCCGCTGCCCCAAACGCCTATCAGCAGGTACATCGGGATGAGGGCTACCTCGTAGAACATGAACATGGTGAACATGTCAATGCTGATGAAGAAGCCGTAAACACCCGTACTCAACAGCGTGAACCAAAGGAAATACTCCTTAGTCAACGGCTTCAGCTGCCATGAGGCAAACGTACCGGTGAACACGATAATGCTCGACAGGAGCAGCATGACAACCGAAATGCCGTCAACACCTATGGCGTATTCAATGTTCAAAGGCTCGAACCAAGGAATACTGTCAGTGAACAACATCTCGTCGGTATTGCCGCCGGCCCTCATCTGGATGAACGTTACGGTCAGCCAGATGGACAGGAGCAACAGGCACGAGGCTCCCGTAACCATCACGCCGCGCACTTGGTTGATGTTGCGGGCCAGCCACAGGCCGAGCAACATAAGCGCGGGAATAACTACAAATAAACTTAATATATTCATTTTACCTGTTTTCTTTTATAGACAAATACATATCAGGACTAACGCAATAGTTCCCGTGAGGAACCAAACAGCATACTGACGGACATCGCCGCTCTGCCATCCGCGGATGCTCTCTCCTCCCTCGTTGGCACCCCAAGCCATGAAATTCATGGCTCCGTCAACTACATGACGGTCGAACCAAGCCAAAGGACGGCTCACGCAACGGAAAATGATCTTGTGCGTAACGAACATCCAAACCTCGTCGAGATAGAAACGACGATAAGCAGCCTCATGCAGGCGCGGGAACTTCTTTGCCAGCATGTCGGCAACGGGAGTTTCCTCACCTTTATACATATATGTCGCAAGAGCTATGCCGCAGAGCGCAAGTATCGTGCTCGAACCTGCAATGGCCAAATCTATATGTGTTCCGAAACCTATACCGTTTGCTGAAACGAACTCGCCGAACTCGAATACGTGCAGCGTGCCGAATACTCCGACAAGCATCGTTATAACCGACAGGACGATAAGAGGTATCGTCATGGTAGCCGGAGCCTCGTGGGGCTGATGTGCGCCTTCAGCCTTATGGGTTTCGTAATAGCTCTTGCCCCAGAAGATGCAGTAATACAGACGGAACATGTAGAACGCCGTCATGGCAGCAATGCCGCTCATTATGACACCCATCACAGGTGAGAAATTGTAGCAAGCGACAAGTATCTCATCCTTAGAGCAGAAGCCCGAGAAGAACGGAATACCGGCAATCGCAAGACAAGAAATCAAGAATGTCCAATGGGTAACCGGCATGTATTTACGCAAACCGCCCATATACATTTTCTCATTAGAATGTACGGCATGGATGATACAACCTGCGCCGAGGAAGAGGCAAGCCTTGAACATTGCATGAGTAAACAGGTGGTACATGCCTGCCATATAACCCAAGCCGTTAGCATCGGCATATTCCTCGGTCATAGCGACCTTTCCAAGCTCTGCGTCGGGCATGCACACGCCGAGGGCAACGAGCATGAAACCTATCTGCGAAATTGTAGAGAAGGCAAGGACACGCTTGATGTCACTCTGGCAGCAGGCAACTGCTGCTGCATAAAACGCAGTGAACGCTGCAATGTATGCAACCCAATGCAATGCTTCGGGAGCAAACTCGATGAACAGCGGGAAGAGGCTGGCCACAAGATATACACCTGCAACAACCATCGTTGCCGCATGGATAAGGGCGCTAACAGGCGTCGGGCCTTCCATTGCGTCGGGCAACCAGATGTGCAAGGGGAACATCGCACTCTTACCGGCACCACCGATGAACATCAAGAACAATGCCGTCGGCATAATCCATCCTGCCTGCTGCAAAGCCGTCATGTTGGCAGGCGACATGGCCGTAAGGTCATAGTTGAACGTGCCTACATAGAAACTGTAAAGCAGAATACCGATGAGGAAGAACAAATCGGCAAAACGCGTTACGATGAATGCCTTCTTTGAAGCGGCAACGGCTGCTTGCAACGGATAGTAGAAACCAATGAGCAGATATGAGCTGACACCTACAAGCTCCCAAAAAAGATACATCTGGAAAATGTTAGTAGCAACAACCAATCCGAGCATTGACATTGTGAAAAGGCTCAAGAACGCGTAATAACGCTGGAAGCCTTTCTCTCCGTGCATATAGCCGAACGAATAGATGTGAACCATAAAGCTGACCGTAGAGATCACGATAAGCATCATGGCAGATATAGGCGTTATACGGAAACCAAGATTGAAGGTCAGCAGCTCTGAAAAGCGCAACCATGTGAAATCAAACACGGTCACCGTAGGATAAAGGCCCGTAGCCACGTCCCGTCCTTGTACAAGAAAATACTCGAACGCAGTGTAATAACACAACACGGTAACGACAGCCAGCGAACATGTTCCGATAAGGCCTGCAACCTTATGGGACATCTTCATTCCGGCCAATCCTAACACCACAAACGTGATAGCAGGCAGCAAGAGTATTAAAAATGCAAAACTATAATCCATAACACATTAATTTTTCATGTTTTCAATACAGTTCACCTGGTCACTGTGGAAATTGCGGTAAACATTAATAATAATAGCCACGGCTACGGCTGTTTCGGCCGCGCTTACACCTATGCTGAACAGCGTGAAGAAAAATCCCTCAAACTGCCCGGGGAAGAGCAAACGGTTGAAAGCCGCAAAATTGATATCAACCGAGTTGAGTATCAACTCAACGGAAATCAGCATGGCAATCAAATTACGCCTCGTGACGAAACCGAACACGCCAATGAAAAACAACAGTGCGGAAAGCACAAAGAAATATTCAACTGGTACCATACTTTACTCCTTTCTCGAAATTACTATTCCACCGATGATACATGCAAGCAAAAATACCGAGATAAACTCGAAAGGCAGTACGTACTGGTATTTCTCAGAACCCATAAGAGTCTTACCTATTATGCTCATCGGAACCTCAGTATCAGCCATCTGCATTGACATGTCGATAAACTTATTCTTGAAGAATATTGCAACAACAGTAACAAGTCCGACAAGCGACATCAAAGCGCCGAAAGCCACGCGGCTTCCCTTAAAGCGCTCGACAAGTCCCTGAAGGGTACGCTTGCTGACGAGTTGTATTGCAAAAATGTAAATCATAGTTATACCACCTGCGTAAACGCTTATCTGGGCTGCGCCCAAGAAAGTATAGTCAAGCAGGAAATATAAGCCAGCTACACCTAAGAGAACGAACAACAGGAAAGTGGCCGCTCTCATAATCCGCTTCGTCATCACACACATAACGGCAGAGCCAAGGATGACTACGGCAAGAATTAAAAACATTACCATATTTGCCATATTCACGTTCTCCTTTTACTTTATATCAGTATTGAATTTGCCGATTTCAAGAGGAGCGCCTCCGTCTGTAAGATTAGGCAGCGGTGTTTCAAACTTCTCCTTGTCAAGATGTTGCACAAGGCTACCACGGCTGAACGTTGCGTTCTCGAAGTCGTTAACGAACTTTATCGCACCGTGCGGGCACGCGTTCACACACAACTCGCAGAACATACACTCACCCAAGTCGTAAATATAATCCTCAAGGACACGTTTCTTCTTTCCATCCTCGGTTTCCACCATCTTCGAAACGATCTTAATCGTTCCGTTAGGACAAGCCATCTCACAAAGCTTGCAGGCGACGCACTTGTTATTGCCTTCAGCGTCCTGCGGCATGATAAGGCGTCCACGGTGGCGCGGCGATACGTGAAGGGTTGTCTTCCTGTTCTCAGGATACTGCTCGGTGACTTTCTTCGTGAGATATTCACGGAAAGTGACGCCAAGTCCTGTAGCCAAAGACTTCAGTCCATCCCTTATTCCGCCAAAATATGAATTCTTATTCTCTTCCATTTAATTAAATGTCTTCAGTCTTAAAACAACATTTTCATCCCATTAGAAATGCCAGCCAAGGGCAACCACAATGGTCATTATCACAAGGTTGAGCAGGCTCAGCGGCATAAGATACTTCCACTCAAGCTTGAGGATCTGGTCGATACGCAAGCGGGGATACGTCCACTTTATCCAAAGCAGTATCCAAATAAGGAAGAACGTCTTAGCCAAGAACCACACAATACCGGGGATGTAATCCATCACGGCGTTAAACCCGTCAAGGCCTGCTATGTGAAGCGGCATCCAACCACCGAGGAACACAGTAGCAGCAACGCCTGCGATAATGAACAGGTTAAGATACTCGGCCAAATAGAAGAAGCCGAAGCCCATACCTGAATATTCCGTATGGTAACCGGCCGTAAGCTCACTCTCAGCCTCGGCCAAGTCAAACGGGCCACGGTTAGCCTCAGCATTACCGGCAACAAGGAATACCAAGAAAGCGATAATCGCCGGGATATGTCCCTTGAAAATCAGCCAGCCGTCATTCTGCGACTCGACAATGCCTGAAAGACTCATCGTGCCGGTCAGAGCCACAGCCGTGATTAAGCAAAGGCAAAGCGACATTTCATACGAAATCATCTGCACGGCACCACGCATAGCCGATACCACAGAATATTTGTTGTTAGAACTCCATCCGGCAAGGAAGATACCGACAACGCCAATGCTTGAAATGGCAGTAAGCAAGAATACGCCAACATTAAAATCAAGTATCTCTGCACCCTTGTTCCAAGGCATGAACGCAAAAGCGCCCACACTGCCAATGATAACAAGGAACGGAGCGATAACATAGAGCAACTTGTCTGCCTTGTCCATAGGGAATATCTCCTTTATGAGCATCTTCAACACATCGGCGAAGACCTGAAAGATACCCCACTTGCCGACACGCATCGGGCCAAGACGGCACTGGAAGAAAGCGCAGACCTTACGTTCCATATATATGAGCACGATTGCCAACATAGCGTAAGCCACAAGGATTAGCAGTCCGACAATGACGCACTCAATAAGGATTGACAAGAAATTGCCCAACCCGAGGGTATCCCTGAGCAGGCTGTCAAACCATGTCGTTACTATACTAAAATCGAACACTTTTCTTTAAAGTTTAAGTTATTAAATAAGAGGAGTAAAGGAGTAAGGAGCTAAGGAGTAAAGACAAATGCTTTGACTTCGTCCGGCCTTCTCACCTTCTCACTTTCTCGACATCTCACCTTTTTATTATCTGTCAATATCAGGAATCACATAGTCGAGCGTAGCACCGATTGAAATCAGGTCGGCTATCTTCTCGCCACGACAGATAGTGTCCATAGCCGAGACGAGCGGCAAGCCCATCGGGCGGAACTTCAGTCGGCAAGGATTCTTGCCGCCGTCGCTTCTCAAGTAAACACCTATCTCGCCACGGCTACCCTCGCAACTTGTGTACCAAGTTCCTTCGGGAACCTTGATGATAGGCTTCTGCTTGATGTAGAATTCACCTTCGGGGATATTATCTATCAGCTGCTCAAGTATCCTTACGCTCTGGCGCATCTCGTCAAGACGAACCTTATAGCGGTCGAAGCAATCGCCGTGGGTGTAAGTAATCTCGTCGAAGTCAACCTTGCCGTACAGGTCATAAGGATGGTTCTTCCTTACGTCGTTGTGCCATCCGCACGCACGTCCCGTACCACCGGTGCAGCCGTATGAGATTGCGTCTTCCTTAGACAATACGCCAACGCCCTTGAAACGGTTCTGTAAGATCACGTTGCCGGTGAAGATATCGTCATATTCCTTGAACATAGGCTTGACGTATTCGCAAAGTTTCTTTACGTTCTTAACGAAGTTCGGATCGATGTCAGCCTGACAACCACCTATTCTATAATAGTTCTGGATAAGGCGGCCTCCGGTTGTTTCTTCCATCACGTTGAGAACCTGCTCACGGTCACGCATACCATAGATGAACGCGGTCAATGCTCCAAGGTCCTGGGCGCAGCATCCGAAGTAAAGCATGTGTGAGTCGAGACGCTGAAGCTCGTCCATTATTGTGCGGATATACTTTATACGGTCAGACAGTTCTATGCCCATACCCTCCTCGATTACCGACACGAGGGCGTGGCGGTTCATCATGGCCGAGAGATAGTCAAGACGGTCTGTCAGGGCCAATGTTTGCGGATAGGTGTAGCTCTCACACATCTTCTCGATGCCGCGATGTATGTATCCACAATGCGGATATATCTTGCGCACGTATTCGCCGTCGAGGATTGTCTGCAGGCGGAGCACACCGTGGGTGGCTGGGTGCTGCGGACCGATGTTGATTACGTAATCGTCGTCAGTAAAGAGCTTGTGCTGTGTTGCAACGAGCTTGCCGTCGCTGTTAAGGTTGTATTCAACGGTATAGTCTGTCTCCGGGTCGTCCTCAAGTGTGTACTGGTTGTTCTCGGGACTCATGTCGTAGTCCTTCCTGAACGGATAGCCCTTGAAGTCTGAACGGAGGTACAAGCGGCGCATGTCCTTGTTGCCAAGGAACTTTATGCCATAGAAGTCGTACACCTCGCGCTCCAGCATTTCCGCGCCTTTCCAAAGGTTGCTAACCGTAGGGATGTAAGCGTTGTCACGGTCACTGTTTACAGCCTTGACGCTCATACGCTCGTGCGTTTCTGTGTTCTCAAGGATGTACACGGCACCAAGACCTTCTTCTCCGAAATCCTCACCTACGATAGTAACGAGGAAGTCAAAATGCTTCTCATTCTTTAGCTTCGCCATTTCTGCAGCAAAGCTGTTCAATTCGAATATCTTGTGTTCTAATTTCATCGCGTCACTTTATTTAATGTTTCACGAAGACGCGCCAAGCATCCCTTATCCGCATTATCGTCGTTTACGATGATGGGCTTCTTCTCCTTGTGGTTCACTCCGCCAAAGAACTTCTCCACCTTCACCTTACGCTGTAACTGCATCATGCCGTACAATATAGCCTCTGGACGTGGAGGACATCCGGGGATGTACACGTCAACCGGCACAATCTCGCCTATGCCTTTTACGACATGATAGCTACTCTTGAACGGACCACCGGAAATGGCACACCCGCCCACGGCAACCACATACTTAGGCTCGGCCATCTGGTCATACAGACGCTTAAAAGCCGGAGCCATTTTATGCGTAATCGTACCAGCGCACATGATAAGATCAGCCTGTCGTGGAGAGTTACGTGTAACCTCGAAGCCGAAACGGGCGAAATCATAACGGGCGCAACCTACGGCCATAAATTCGATACCGCAACAGCTTGTAGCAAAAGTAAGCGACCATAGCGAATTGCTCCTACCCCAGTTAATCATGCTGTCGAGAGAGCCTACCACTACATTAACACCTCCCTCATGAAGTTCTTCTACTATCTTCTCAAGGGATCCATTGTCCTTAAACTCTGAGTAAGGAATACTCTTAATGACGGGTTTTCTTACTTCCATTCCAGCGCTCCTTTCCGCCAAGCGTAAGCAAGGCCAAATACTAAGACTAACAAAAAGAATCCAATGCTGACCATTGCCATTACGCCGAACTCCTTAACAACGACGGCCCACGGATAGAGGAATACCGTCTCCACGTCGAACACGAGGAAAAGGATTGCGAAAAGATAATAGCCCACGTGTACAGGTATCCATGAAGACCCGTGAGTCGGTATACCGCACTCGAACGGTTCTCCTTTCACCTTGTTATACGTACGCGGCCCCATCAACTTAGCGATGACAAATGCAGCCACTACCAAGAAAACAGCCGTTATCAAAACGGTAATTAACAAGATAAAATACATATATATTTTATTTAATAAAACGTAGTACTACAAAACGTGTGCAAAGGTACAATTTATTTTGTAAAGTTTCACAAAAATACTTATATTTATTTCCATTGAAAACCACATTGTAACCAGCAACATTCCATCAAGACAGCAAAAGGCGGCAAACGGCGTTGTGAAAGACGGCATTTCAGCCTGCAAAAGGTGGTCTTTTGCGCTGTAAAATGTGCCCTTTTACAGCGCAACACACAAAGTATTGACTTACAACAGATTACGCAAGGCACAAAAAGAGCCGTCCAAACACCACGTTTGAACGGCCTAAATGACAAGCATCGAACGCATTTTTCCGTCTTATTTTTTACCGCTTTACCTTTTTACTTTTTTACCTTCCCTCCCTTACCAGTCCCTCCATCGGACTTTTTATGACTTTTCCGACCTTATAGCCCTCGGCCTCCGCAGCTTCAAACAGCTCCGACTTGTAATAAAAAGCGATACTGCCAACCGCCCCAACAGGCAAATCCCTGTACCCGTAAAGGTTTACATTACGCTTGAAAAAGCTCTTAAAATTATCTACAACCAAGCCTCTTAATGCTTTGTTTTCCAAATGATTACGGATAAATACAGAAGTACTTGCAAGGAAGCGGTTGGCCAACGGTTCGCGATATACCTTATTTATTATGTCCGCCAGCGTAAGACCTGTTTCAGAAAGAAACTCATCACGCATGGCCGCAGGCAGTCCACCCTTGAACAACGCGTTAATGAACTGTCGCCCGAGCACCGCCCCACTGCCCTCGTCACCAAGTATATAGCCAAGCGGAGGCACGTTGGCCATTATCCGCCTGCCGTCATACAGGCACGAATTTGCACCAGTACCGAGTATACAGGCTATGCCTTCCCTGTCGCCGAAAAGCGCACGGGCCGCACCGAGAACATCCGAGCAGACCTCCACCCTGACGGCATTGACGAACAGCTTGCGCAACAACCACTCCATGTGCGACACCATCCCGTCGCGACATCCTGCGCCGTAAAATTCGATTTCGGCAATTCTTTCAACACCATCAAAGCTGCTTGTAAACTCGTTATTGACAATGTTTTCAACCTCAGCGTCATTCTGCTGGAACAGATTTATGCCATGTCCTGCCGTGCGGAATACAACCTCTCCACCATCAACCACGCACCAGTCAGTCTTCGTACTGCCACTGTCTGCTATAAGCTTCATAATATTTTATTATTTTGTAATGTGCAAAATTATTCAAACGCCGCATTTATTCCAAATCAAGGTAACAATACTTTGCCACGCCACCTGCGACCTTTCCTTCATATTCACGGCAGTACCTGCCTTTCATCTTGAAATCAACAGTACGGCGGAATATCGACCCGTCGTAAACAAACGAATGGTATTCGCCGCGCTCACCACAAACATCTACGCCTGCGGGAAGGGCTGAAATGAAGCCGTCGTCGATGGTTCTGCCAACAAAACTCTCGTCGAGCACGGAGCAATCAACGCACGTTACTACGGCCTTGAAGCCAAGTCTTATAAATTCCCCGACGGCATCCATTGGCGGAACATGCCACAAAGGGAACTCTGCCTTGACACCGTTCATGCTGCAATATTCCTCCCTCCGCCTGCGCAAATCAGCTAAATAAAGGTCGCCGAACAGGGTTGTGGCAATGCCTTGCTCCCTGAACAGATTAACGGACTTTGACATGTTAGCCGCATATTCAGCGTCAGTCCATAACGTGTCGATATAAAACGGATAGAAAGGTATGCCTATGGCATCCGCCTGACGACACAACAGGGTCTCCCCTACTTCGTGCATCGCAAGTCGTCCATCTGTCTTTACAACCGAGAACAACGCCCTAACACCATACAGCCCCGACGCAACGGCCCGGTATAAGGCCAACGCAGAGTCCTTGCCACTGCTCCAATTAAAATACGCTTTCTTCATTCGTGTGGCAAATATGGATTATTTCCACTTTTATAACCGCAAAGTTAATAATACCACATCGATTAACAATATTTCTCTTACAATATATGTAAAATAACGTAATCCAATATGAAAATTCACGTTGTAAATAGAATTTCACATTGCCAATAAGACAAAACGATAAAAACGGCGGAGGAACAATCCACCGCCGTTTTATTGCATACCATTAAAGCATCAGTCTAAATTAAGTGATTTCTTAATAGCCTCAATCTTTGCCAAAGCCTCATTTGTGCAACGCTCATAGCATCCGGCACACTTCATTGTGCCCTTGGCCTCCACGTAAAACTTTATCTTTGGCTCTGTACCTGACGGACGAACACTGATTTTTGTCTCATCGTCGCAGAACCATTGCAGAACGTTGCTTGTGGTTGGCATATCAATTTTCGTAACGTTGCCGGCCGCATCACGCTGCTCTAAGGTTTGGTAGTCTTTCCATAGAACAACCTTGCTGCCACCGAGTTCTGTCGGCGGATTGTTGCGGAAGTCTGTCATCATCTGCTTAATTTCATCAGCTCCTGTCTTTCCGGGTTTCACAACGTTAACAGTAACTTCCTTAGAAAAACCATACTCAAGATAGATGTCCATTAAGACTTCATATAGAGTCTTGCCTTGGTCTTTCGCCCAAGCACATATCTCTGCGAGCAGAGAACAAGCAGAGACTGCATCCTTGTCACGAACAAAGTCTTCTGCCAAGAATCCGTAACTTTCCTCACCGCCACCGATGTATTGCTGCTTACCCTCAGATAGAGCCATCTCACGGGCTATCCATTTAAAGCCGGTATAGCAGTCGCGCATCTCTATGTGTTGTTTGTCGGCAATCTTCTTAATTACCTCCGTAGTAACAATGGTCTTGACGATAAAGTCAGTTGGCTTCATCAATCCTTTGGCCTGACGGTTACGTATTATATAATAAAGGAACAGGAGGCAAGTCTGATTGCCGTTGATGAGTATCCACTCACCCTTGTCGTTCTTACAAGCCATACCCACTCGATCTGCATCCGGATCGCTAGCCATGACTATGTCGGCGTCAATTTCCTTCGCGTCGCGCAGCGCAAGTGTAAGAGCCTCACCGTTTTCGGGGTTCGGACTAACTACCGTCGGGAAGTCGCCGCTTTTCACCATTTGCTCTTTCACGCAATGTACGTTCTCGAAGCCCCACAGTTTCAGCGATTGTGGTATGAGCATCATGCCGGTACCGTGCAACGGAGTATAGACAATTTTCAGGTCTTTCTGACGCTTGATGGCCTCAGGATCAATTGAAATGCCATGGATGAGGTCAAGGTAAATCTTGTCTATTTCGGCTCCGATAATCTCGATAAGGTCCTTGTTGCCGTCAAACTTCACGTCTTCCACTTTCACCTTGTTCACCTCGTCGATGATGCCGGTGTCGTGCGGAGCCAGCACCTGTGCGCCGTCTTCCCAGTAAGCCTTGTATCCGTTATATTCCTTCGGATTGTGGCTGGCAGTGATGTTTACGCCGCTCTGACATCCGAGATGGCGTATTGCAAACGAACATTCAGGAGTAGGGCGCATGTCGTCGAACAGATATACTTTTATGCCGTTGGCCGAAAAAATGTTAGCAACAGTCTCCGCAAACAGGCGACTGTTGTTGCGGCAGTCGTGGCAAACTACGACGGAGATCTGCTCGCGGTTGGCAAAATTCTTTTTCAAGTAATTGGCAAAACCTTGTGTTGCCATTCCTACGGTGTAAATGTTCATGCGGTTGCTTCCCGAACCCATTATGCCGCGAAGGCCTCCCGTGCCAAATTCAAGATTTTTATAGAAGCTCTCTATCAAATCTGTCTTGTCTTCTTTTTCTAGCATGGCCTTGACAGCTGCCTGAGTATCAGCGTCAAATACAGGTGTGAGCCACTGCTTAGCTTTGGCTTCACACAAAGCAATCAATTCTGAGTTATTTTCCATATTATTATTAGATGTTAATAAATTCGTTTCACAAGTATTGCCACAAAGATAAAAAAATAAAATCAAACAACACATTGGAATATGATATTTTTCACTTTTTTCATCGATTTTTCATACGGATTGTACATAAATTTTCATCTATAAGAGCCGTATCGGGAATACGATCTGCATTTTAACTTATTATGCACGGTTGGCAAAACATCATAAGCATAGTTTTATGCAAAACTGCAAAAAAATAACGCACAACGCTAACAATTGGCGTATTGAGAGCATACTCACAGTGCTTAACAACAGGTTTTTCCATTAATATTACAGGTAGACTCATTATACGCTAACAATTTGGCAATCAACATATTGCATCTTAAATGAATATTCCGGACACGCAAGACACGGTCTTTTACAAACCCAAAGACCATGTTTTAGAACACAATAGACCGCAAATAAGACAGACAAAAGCCATATAAACATATTGCATCAACGGTTATTTCTGATTTATTTCATCCTTATTTGACATCCACACTTTACAAATCAGCATCAAAAGCGTTGTAAAAAATGCGCTTAACAATGTAGTTTGTAAATTTCGCTTGTCAAAACTTTTTACCCTGAGAATTGTATATTTATTCACAAACATATAATCTCTACACGCAAAAGTTTTCTAAACCAATACGAACTGTATGTTTAAAAATAATGAAAATAAATGCTCGTTTCTCACCCATTTATTTTGCATTTCGCTCGATTTGCATTATCTTTGTACCAAAACTTAGGCAAAATAAATAATAAATGGAAATATATTTCACAGGCATAATCATCGCAATATCATGTTTCTTGATTATTGGTCTGTTTCATCCCATTGTCATTAAAACCGAATACCATGTGGGAACGGGATGTTGGTGGGTGTTCCTTCTTATTGGTATAGCATGTGTTATTGCGGCGCTGTTTGTCGAAAGCCCGGTAATATCGTCGATACTCGGAATAATCGGAGCATCGGCACTGTGGTCGATAAAAGAACTGTTCGAACAGCGCGAAAGGGTGAAGAAAGGCTGGTTCCCGATGAATCCCAAGCGTAAGGACAATTATCGGGTGTGACGTCTTTATTCGACAAAACCTTAATTCTTTTGTAACGATAACAATATCTCACCCTATAACCGCACGCACGGCAACCATATAACCGTAAAATATGAAAATAACACTGCTGCTCGTTGGTAAGACTGCCGACAAGATTTACATTCATGGCATTGACGACTATACGAAGCGCATCAATCATTATATACCTTTTAATATAAAGGTAATACCGGAAATCAAGAACAGTAAGAACCTGACCGAAAAACAACAAAAGGAAAAGGAAGGCGAACTGATATTGAAAAACATTGAGGACAAAAGCCTGACAGTGCTGCTCGACGAGCATGGACGCGAAATGCGCAGCGTCGAATTTGCCTCATGGCTGGAAAACAAACAGCTGACGGCGAGGCATCTTACGTTTGTCATCGGAGGCCCTTACGGATTTTCAGATGCTGTTTACGCCCGCGCCGACGGTAAGTTGTCATTGTCACGCATGACGTTCTCACACCAAATGGTAAGGCTGATATTCACGGAGCAGATCTACCGTGCCTGCACGATAATGAAGAACGAACCTTACCACCATGAATGACAGACACAATATAAAAACATACAACTGATATGGAAAAAACATGGAGATGGTTTGGCAAGAACGACAAGATAACGCTTGCCATGCTGAAGCAAATCGGCGTTGAGGGCATAGTGACCGCCCTGCACGACGTTCCGAACGGAGAGGTTTGGCCGCGCGAGAAAATACGCGACCTGCGCGAGTACATTGAAAGTTACGGTATGCGCTGGTCAGTAGTTGAGAGCCTGCCCGTCAGCGAGAGCATCAAGTACGCAGGCCCTGACCGCGACCGGCTGATAGAGAACTACAAGGAGAGCCTGAAAAACCTCGGCCTTGAGGGCGTGCACACAATCTGCTACAACTTCATGCCCGTGCTCGACTGGGCGCGCACGGACCTTGCCCACCCGAATCCCGACGGCACGAGCAACCTGTATTTCAGCCACGCGCAGTTCGCATATTTCGACTGCTGCATCCTGAAACGTGACGGGGCGGAGAAAGATTACAGCCCCGAGGTGATGGCGGAAGTGGAGAAGCTGAAGCTGACGATGGCTCCGGCGGACAACCACAAGCTGGTGGAGAACATCATAGTGAAGACGCAAGGTTTCGTCAACGGCAACATAACCGAGGATGACGAGCACCCCGTCGAGCTGTTCCGCCGGCTGCTCGACATGTACAAAGGCATCACCAAGGAGCGGCTGCGCGAGAACATGCGTTACTTCCTCGCCGCCATCATGCCCGTGTGCAACAAGTACGGCATGTACATGTGCGTGCATCCCGACGACCCGCCGTTCCCCATCCTCGGCCTGCCGCGCATCGTGACGTGCGACGAGGACATAGAATGGTTCCTCAAGGCGGTTGACGACCCGCACAACGGACTTACCTTCTGCGCCGGCTCCCTGTCGGCCGGTGCGCACAACAACGTGCCTGAAATGGCGAAGAAATACGCCGACCGCACATGGTTCGTACACATGCGCTCATGCAAGGTGTTCCCCAACGGCGACTTCACCGAGGCTTCCCACCTTGGCGGACGCGCCGACCTGATAGATCTGGCGCGCACGTTTGAGAAGGCAAACCCGAAGCTGCCGATGCGCGTAGACCACGGCCCCAACATGCTGGGCGACGAAGACCGCGGCTACAACGCCGGCTACACGTTCCTCGGGCGCATGTTCGCCATGGGGCAGGTGCAGGGCATACTCGCCACTGTCGACCGCGAACTGGGGATAAGTCGAGTATGAAGGACGAAGAATTAGTAATCAAGAAAAATGCCATTTCACATACATAAGGCTTATCGGGCTTATCAGGCTAGTTTGCCTTATTTAAAATATAAAATCCAATGAACAGCTTATTCAACATCAATGATTACGTCGTTGTAATCACCGGCGGCACGGGCGTGCTCGGCCGCACGATAGCAAAATACCTCGCCCTGAACGGCGCGCGGGTGATCATCCTCGGCAGGAAAGAGGGCGTAGGCAGGGAGATTGTCGACGACATTACCGTTAACGGCGGCATTGCCGAGTTTATGAAGACCGACGTAATGAGCCAAGAATCCGTACAGAAGAACTGCGACGGCATCGTCGCGAAGTACGGGCGGGTGGACACCCTGCTCAACGCCGCCGGCGGGAACATGCCCGGCGCCGTAATATCCCCCGAGGGCAACATCTTCGACTTGAAGGTGGAGGAATTCCAGAAGGTGCTCGACCTCAACCTTACTGGCACCGTGATACCAACCCGGATATTCCTAAAGCCCATGGTGAAACAGGGCAAAGGCTCTATAATCAACTTCTCGTCGATGGCGGCTTTCCGCCCGATAACCCGCGTCTGCGGATATGCCGCGGCCAAGGCGGGCATCAGCAACTTCACTGCTTTCATGGCGACGGAGTGCGCCAAGAAGTTCGGCGAGGGCATCCGCGTCAACGCCATAGCCCCCGGTTTCTTCATTACGGAGCAGAACCGCACGCTGCTGACCAATCCCGACGGCACATACACCCGGCGCGGCAACGACGTGATACACCAGACTCCGTTCGGACGCATGGGCGACCCCGAGGAGCTTTGCGGCACGATACATTACCTGATGAGCGACGCCGCCAAGTTCGTCACCGGCACGGTTGCCGTTGTCGACGGAGGATTTAACGTCTTTGCTATGTAATATGCAACGTGTAAAAAGTAATCAAATATTACATACATAATGCTTACACATTAGCACTCAAGTGGAAAAGCGCAAACCTTTACGTGTTTTTCCCATAAGAAAAGTGAACAATGTATTAAATAAAACAGTAATTTTGCACCATAAACAAGGAAAAACAAATTTAATAAACAAATCATGAAAAGATTGCAAGCTTTAAACAAAAGGACTGCGCCTAAAAGCGTAATGCCCGAGAAAGTGATTCAGTTTGGAGAAGGTAACTTCCTTCGTGCGTTCGTAGATTGGATTATCTACAACATGAACCAAAAGACCGACTTCAACGGTTCTGTTGTTATCGTACAGCCACTTGCCAACGGAATGATTGACTGGCTCAACGGACAAGACTGTCTATATCACGTCAACCTGCAAGGGCTTGAAGAAGGAAAACCCGTCAACAGCCTTACACGTATCGATGTAGTAAGCCGCGCCTTGAACCCATACTCTCAGAATCAAGCGTTCATGGCACTCGCCGATCAGCCGGAGATACGTTTCGTAATATCAAATACGACGGAAGCAGGCATTGCCTTCGACCCGACCTGCAAGCTCGACGATGCTCCCGCTAGCTCATATCCGGGCAAGCTTGTTCAGTTGCTTTACCGTCGTTATCAGACATTCAACGGCGACCCGACAAAAGGACTCATAATCTTCCCTTGCGAGCTTATCTTCTTAAACGGACACGTTCTCAAGGATTGTATCTACAAATATATTGAACTGTGGAACCTCGGCGACGACTTCAAGAAATGGTTTACAGACTGCTGCGGCGTTTACGCTACATTGGTTGACCGTATCGTACCGGGATTTCCGCGTAAAGAAATTAAAGACATACAGCAGAAGATTTGCTATGAGGACAACCTCGTAGTACAGGCCGAAATATTCCACCTTTGGGTTATCGAAGCCCCGAAAGAGATCGCCGAAGAATTCCCAGCAGACAAAGCCGGACTACATGTTCTTTTCGTTCCATCAGAAGAACCATACCACGAGCGCAAGGTTACATTGCTCAACGGTCCTCATACCGTACTCAGCCCAGTGGCTTTCCTCAGTGGCATAAATATCGTTCGTGACGCATGTAAAGACCCTGTTATCGGCAAATACATACACAAAGTACAGTTTGAAGAGCTTATGGAAACACTCAACTTGCCGAAAGAAGAGTTGCAGAAGTTTGCCAGCGACGTGCTTGAGCGCTTTATGAACCCGTTTGTAGACCACCAAGTAACAAGCATTATGCTTAATTCATTCCCGAAATACCAAACCCGCGACTTGCCCGGCGTAAAGACATATCTTGAGCGTAAGGGTGAACTTCCGCAAGGACTTGTATTCGGACTTGCAGCCATCATAACTTACTACAAAGGCGGCAAACGTGCTGACGGAACAGACATCGTGCCCAACGACTCACAGGAAATAATGGACTTGCTGAAAGAATTGTGGGCTACAGGCGACACACAGAAAGTTACCGACGGCGTACTTGGAGCAACAGAGATATGGGGTGAAGACCTTAACAATATCAAGGGGCTCAACGCTCTTGTTAAGAAAGACCTCGACCTTATACAGGAAAAAGGTATGCTTGAGGCTGTAAAAACGATCCTCTAATATCTTTTAGACAACAAAATTACACTTACAAGCAGACAAGGAGTGAACCCTTGTCTGCTTGTTTACTATTAACCCTTTAGATCGCATCCATTTATGGAAAATATAGAGACTATTCTAAGGACTTATGCTGAGCGGTACGAGACAAAAGATTTCCTGCCATCCGACCCCAGTTGGTTCATGCATCAAGTGGAAGGCGGCGTGAATAAAGAAACAACAGCATTCGTTGCTTCATGCTTAAGTTATGGAAACCGTAAACAGTTCATGCCGAAAATACAATCCATTATCGACTTCGCAAAGGGTGATGTGTACAACTGGGTGGGTCGAGGCTTATTCAAAGATGATGTTCCCGATGACGATGAATGCTTTTATCGTCTTTACACTAGACATACTATGCACACTTTGTTTACCGCGTTACAACAAATGATAGAAGCCAATGGCAGTATCGGACGTTATGTAATGGAGAACGCTCACGATGGGTTCACTGCTGTGAAATCAATCACTGATTATTTTGCAAGCAAAGGAATAGAAACCATAATACCGAAAAACACAACTTCTGCCTGTAAGCGTGTGTGTATGTTCTTACGTTGGATGGCGCGCGATGGTTCACCTGTAGACCTTGGATTATGGAGTAATTTCATTGACAAACGGACATTGATTGTTCCAATGGATACTCATGTATTGCAGGAAGCCAACCGACTAGGGCTGATCAGTAGTAAGACCGCATCAATGGCATCAGCACGCAAACTGACATCAAGACTTGCAGAAATATTTCCTGACGACCCGCTTAAAGGTGATTTTGCCTTGTTCGGATATGGTGTAAACCAATAAAAATAATTATGCAGGTGTCTTAACAGTGTTATTGTTGTACCCCTATTATTCAAATAGATAGAATCATAAAGCCGCGGGCGTGGTATTGTCTTGTTTGGCAATATCACGCCCGCGGCTTTGTGATTGTCATCATTTATCAATAGGCTTCTTGCTCATTAGGGAACGAACAGTCTTTTACATCTGTAACGTATTGTCCTATGGCATCAGTCATAACAGTGTTAAGGTCGGCATAACGGCGCAAAAAGCGAGGATTGAAACCTTTTGTCATGCCAAGCATGTCAGCAACAACAAGTATTTGCCCGTCGGTTCCGGCACCTGCGCCAATACCTATTGTTGGCACGTGAATTGCTTTCGACACTTCCGTTGCCAGCGTAGCAGGCACTTTTTCAAGCACTACGCTGAAACATCCTGTCTCAGCCAGCAGGCGGGCATCGTTCAATAATTTCTCGGCCTCGGCTTCCTCTTTTGCGCGCACCGCATAAGTTCCGAATTTGTTTATACTCTGCGGGGTGAGACCTAAATGTCCCATTACTGGAATACCTGCATCAAGAATTCCTTTCACGGTGTCAATAATCTCAACACCACCCTCTAGCTTCAGGGCATCGCAACCACTTTCCTTCATGATCTTGACGGCGTTTTTCACACCTTCCTTGCGGTCTACCTGATAACTTCCAAATGGCATATCACATACAACAAGAGCGCGTTTAACGCCATTGACAACAGATTTTGCATGATAAACCATTTGCTCTACTGTCATTGGCAACGTTGTTCCATTACCAACCATTACATTCGATGCTGAGTCGCCAACAAGAATACCATCGACCCCAGCACCGTCAACAATCGATGCCGTAGTAAAATCATAAGACGTAAGCATGGAAATTTTCTCCCCGCGCTGTTTCATTTCAATAAAACGGTGAGTTGTCACCTTACGTGTGTCACTAACTAAATATCCAGTCATTTTTACCTTAAACTTATTATTTATAAATATGAGCTAAGTATCTAATCATCAGGGATTAAAAAATACAAATTCATTACAAATAATCTCAAAAGATATTTTCTTAATCCTTATTTTTTAATTCCAAACTTCCTAAAATCTTTTACAACTATGTCGCAAAATGGGTTTATAGTTTCCACAGGATTTGTCGTAGCAAGACCCACAACGGTCATGCCAGCCGCCCTTCCCGCCTTCAAGCCGTTGAAGCTGTCTTCAAAGACAAAACACTCATCAGGTCTAACGCAGAACCTTGCAGCCGCTTTCAGGTAACAATCAGGATCAGGCTTACTGCGGTCAAAATCTTCCGCCGTAAGTATAGCATCAAACATTTCCTTAAACTCAGGGCGTGAAGAATATACCGCCTCCATTTTTGCAAGATTCGAGCTCGTCACGACAGCCGTCTTTATGCCAGCCCTACGCAAACCAAACACAAAATCAACTAGTCCGTCAATATAACTATAATCCATTTTCCGCTCATATTCTTCAAGCCTTGCAACTATTTTCGGTTGTTCTCCCTGCAAATCCGCAAAATACTTGTCGAATATTTGCACCAAAGTTTGTCCTTTGATTTGATACTCTAGTCCTGGTTTGTCAGGATGATAAAGTCTGCATTGACTTCCCCAAAACAGCGTGTACTGTCCTTCTGTATCAAACACAACGCCGTCCAAGTCAAACAATGCCGCACGTGTTTTTTTACCGTCAATTATTATCATAAACATTTCATACGCAAGTAGCAAGTTTATTTTCAACTCGCAACTGCCGCCTGATTATTTTACGCTGCAAAATTAACCATTTTTCAAATAATGGCATAATATAATCCTGATTTTCCTACATCACTGTAGCGAATTGGATAGGAAACATAATAATGATAGACTATATGTTTTACTAACGACGGTTCATCCGCAGTTTAGGTGTATTGGCATTCGTGGTAATAGGGCCTCAAAGAGGTCCAACTATGCTTAACCGCATGTGGAGCAAAGC
>ENA-OOWN01000603-OOWN01000603.1-human-gut-metagenome-genome-assembly--contig:-NODE-603-length-30041-cov-4.166111_pt1 | contig 30041 bp, 32 predicted proteins | sample MGYA00241406_ERZ501319 | MGnify/ENA primary metagenome ERZ501319 (study PRJEB25962, sample SAMEA2042734) | human gut metagenome | biome: human gut; feature: human-associated habitat; material: faeces... | reverse complement strand
TTATTATATGCGGCGTAACAGAGTGTATGGCGGACGTTAATACATCAGCATTTTTACATAAAAAAGATGTTATTGATTTGAATAATAATAGTATTGAATTTACATACTGGGACGGCTGCGATCACAAGATTAAGACAAAGAATTATACAATATCATCAGACTGGCGCAATGCTATGCTTATATGGAGTGAGGATTTAACAGGGACAATAGGCACTAATACGACAATATATGGACCATATACATGGCTTCCGGCGGGAGATTACAGAGTAAGCTTTAAGCTTACTGCATATGGGTGGAATACTTTGAAATATTGGGATATAGGAGTTAATTTTGGACAGCAGAATACGGGATACCGCAACAAGTATGACAGGTCAAATTGTCAGATTAATGCTGACACAACAGTGAGCGACATAGTGTGTGGAGGTAATGATACAGGAGGTAATTTAGATTATACTATTCATACTAATGGTGACAGTGCAGATTATGAGTTAAGGACATATTTTAACAGGGATGTTGATTTTGGGATTGGTGCACCTGAACACGAACTTGGTAAGATAGGACAATTTATAAGAGAGATTACGATATGTTCTCTGGATAGTAATACCATATATTATGATGCAGATGGTGGATTGCTTGATAAGGAGGAAGCAGGGACACTTACTGATACGAACTGGGGAGCTGACAGAGGAGATGTATCAATTCCGGCTAAGGAAGGATATATATTTGAGGGGTGGTATGGTTATAGTAAAGCATCTAATACAACTTCTAACAGGGACGAGCTTACATTTGATACAGACAGTGAATATGTTATGCTGTGGGATAGCAAGGGCAAGGCTTGCAGTAATGTATTAAAAGAAGCCAGCTACAGTGATTATACGGTATATGCCAGGTGGAAGCCGAAGGATAAAGTTATAAAATATATATCTAATACATCGTCAGTGGTAAGCAATATGCCACAGGATATTAATACGGTGTACGGTTCGGAGGTTTCATTATCGGGGCAGAGTCCGTCAAGAAAGCTGTTTAAGTTTGATGGGTGGAATACTGAGGCTGATGGGAGTGGTGATATGTATTATCCGCTGGAAGCTGTAACTGAACTTACAAAGCTTTCAGAGGACACAGTTAATCTATATGCACAGTGGCAGCAGCAAAGATTTATGTATATTAAAGCTTCATCAACGACCTATTGTGATACTCTTATTAAGAGGACACCTGATGATGAACTCTGGTATACAGGCATAGGCAGTAATACAATCCGCAGTCTGCCAGATAGCGCCGGGCGTGCTCGGAATAACACAGGTTCACATCCGAAATGATGTCCACAATGCGGCGGTTGGTTTCCTCAGGCAGGCACTCGTCAAAGCAGCGGTTGCCTGCCTCCATATGGAAGATGGGGATATGCAGACGTTTCGCGCCTATCACGCTCAGGCAGGAGTTCGTGTCTCCCAACACCAGCACGGCATCAGGTTTCACCTGCACCATCAGCTTGTAGCCGGCGTTGATAATATTCCCCATCGTGGCACCGAGGTCATCGCCGACGGCATCCATATACACATCGGGGTCTTTCAGCTTCAGGTCGCGGAAGAAGACACCGTTCAGGTTATAGTCGTAATTCTGGCCCGTATGTGCCAGCAGACAGTCAAAATAACTGCGGCATTTGTTGATGACAGCCGCCAGGCGGATGATTTCCGGACGGGTGCCCACTATAATCAGAAGTTTCAGTCTGCCGTTCTCCTGAAACCTGACTTGCGAATAATCCAATTTTATATCCATCTGTTCCTATATTCTTTAACTCGTTTCAGACTTTTTCAAAATAAGTGTCCGGACGTGCCGGGTCGAAACACTCGTTGCACCACATGAAGGTCACCAGGTCTTCCGTTTCCGAAAGGTTGACAATGTTGTGCGTATAGCCGGGAATCATCTCCACGACCTCCATCCTCCCGCCGCTTACCTCGAAGCTGACAACCTCCTCCGTACCTATCTTGCGGAGCTGTATCAGACCGTGCCCGCTCACCACCACAAACTTCTCGTTCTTGGTATGGTGCCAGTGCTGGCCTTTCGTAACGCCCGGCTTGGAGATGTTCACCGAGAACTGCCCGCGGTCGGAAGTACGGATAATCTCTGTAAAACTGCCGCGGTCGTCCACATTCATCTTCAGGGGATAGCTGAACCGTTCTTCAGGCAGGTATGAGAGGTATGTGGAATAGAGTTTCTTTGTAAAGGCATCGCTCAAATCCGGAACGGACAAGGTACCGGGCATTTGTCTGAAAGACCTTATCAGTTCCACAATGCCGCCCAAGGTAACGGTATGCACCACGGGTACTTCGCAATAATCCCCGTTGCGGTGTTCCCTGCCGCTCAGGGCAGAGATAAGCTCGTCCACCACATCGTCTATGTAAACCAGATGCATCACCACCGAAGGGTCGTTCACCCGGATGGGCTGGTCATGGGCGATGTTGTTGCAGAAAGTGGCCACCGCGCTGTTATAGTTGGGGCGGCACCATTTACCGAAAACATTCGGGAAGCGGTACACCAGTACCTTTGCTCCCGTTTCCCTGGAGTACTCGAACAACAGTTGCTCCCCTGCCCGCTTCGATTCACCGTAAGGGTTGTCGAGTGCGGCCTGCGTGGAAGAGGAAATCATTACCGGACAGGTATTGCCGTACTTCTTCAATGTATCAAGCAGCGTGGAGGCGAAGCCGAAGTTCCCTTTCATAAACTCAGACGCATCCTGGGGACGGTTCACGCCCGCCAGATTGAAGACAAAGTCAGCTTGTCTGCAATAGACATCCAGTTCGGCAGGGTCACTGTCCATGTCATATTCGTAAATGGTAAGTTCCTCACCCGCAATGCCGTAATTACGGGCTTTCCCGTCACGGATGTTGTGCAGCTGGGATACAAGGTTCCGGCCGACAAACCCTCGGGAGCCGGTCACTAAGATTTTCATAAACTAATGGGTTCTGTTTGTCACAGAAAAGAGAAGATATTCATAGTGAATGACAGAAATCATCCAAACCTATAAAACTTACTTTTGGGAAATTATATTGCTTCAATATATGAAAATGATGATCTTCCGTAACAATAAACTTGGCATTAGCCACAATTGCACAGTCCACAAACTTATTATCATCCGGATCTGATTTTATCAGATTGAAGTTATAATAAGGAGTAAAGAACAAAGTATAAGGATTATTGAGAATGACATCAATCACCAGCTTAGCTATTTCCACACCTGCCAAACGTTCTAATATTTCCTCATATTCATTAAGAATTTCATCAGAAACGCATAACTGATTCGTTCCATCCAAAAAGCAATCCCAAATCTTACGGTACCTGCTTTTGGGAGAAATGCACTGTATCAAGCTATTTGTATCTAATACAATTCTATTCATCTCTTCGGAAGTGTACGGACATCAATTTTTCTCAGTTCATCAAGTTTTTCTTGGTTTAAAACTCCCGAATCCCATAAGTCATTCAAGCGGTCATCTAACTTCTGAGAAAAATATTTGGTCAACACTTCTTTAACTTCATTCAATCGCTCCTCCGAACCATCAAAAGCAAACATCTTCAAAAGATGTTGTTGAACTGAATTTAATACTGTTGCTGCCATATTCTCAATTATTAGTTTCAATATGGCAAAGATAGTTTTTTTTTCTAAAGGAACAATACATTCCCTCTTTCTTTCCTGTTGTATTATTCAAATTAAAGACTTATTCACTCTTGATTTCCGCGCTCTTCGCCTTTTCCTCCATTCCGAGGTCTTCGCGGATGAAACGGAGTTTCAAAAGAAGCTTTTTCATGCCCTCCACATCCAGGCGGGCGGTGTTATGGCTGTGATAGTCCTCTATACGGGCAATATCCTCATTGCCTTCCGTGAAGAACTTGTCATAGTTCAGGTCACGGGTGTCGCAGGGGATGCGGTAGTAGTCGCCCATGTCGACAGCCTTTGCCATCTCTTCACGGGTTACCAGCGTCTCATACAGTTTCTCGCCGTGGCGCGTGCCGATGGTCTTCACCTCCGTCTCACCGTATTTCGGATCAACCTGCGCGTATGTTTCCTTCAAGGCCTGCGCCAGTACATCCAAGGTGGCGGCAGGAGCCTTCTGCACGAACAGGTCACCGTTATGCCCGTGCTCAAACGCATAGATTACCAGATCCACGGCATCGTCCAGCGTCATCATGAAACGGGTCATGTTGGGGTCCGTTACCGTAATGGGCCTGCCGTTCTTTATCTGCTCCACCCACAAGGGAATTACAGAACCGCGGCTTGCCATCACATTGCCGTAACGGGTACAGCAGATGGTTGTACCAGCTTCCTCACCCAACGCACGGCCCTTGGCTATGGCAACCTTCTCCATCATGGCTTTGCTGATACCCATGGCATTGATGGGATAGGCGGCCTTGTCGGTAGAAAGTACCACCACATTCTTTACACCATGCGCTATGGCGGATTCCAGTACATTGTCCGTACCGATCACATTGGTCTGCACAGCCTGCAACGGAAAGAACTCGCAGCTGGGAACCTGCTTCAAAGCAGCGGCAGAAAACACATAATCCACTCCCATCATGGCACCGTCCACAGACTGGCGGTCACGGACATTACCAATGTAGAATTTTACTTTGGGATTTTGCAGGTGATGACGCATGTCATCCTGCTTTTTCTCGTCACGGCTAAAAATACGAATCTCCTTGATGTCACTATCAAGAAAACGACGCAATACGGCATTACCAAAAGATCCGGTGCCTCCGGTGATAAGGAGGACTTTATCTTTAAATATTGACATAAATATTTATATGATTATTCTCAAAAATAAAAGATTACACATTTTCACTTAACACATTATTATAGTATCCCATCTGCAAACGTGAAATAATAGCCTCTGCAAAATGTTCAGTATCCGTTACAATACGCATAGAATTATCTATCATTTTTTTATCATATCCTTCAAAACCAAAAAAAGTAGAAACAAATGGAATACCTTTTTCTATAAGAGAAAATAATTTCAATTTTACCCCTCCTCCAATAATATCTGGATTAACATAAAGAGTACCTTCCACACAAGGGAATCCCTCCATTACCCAAAAGCCATGTCCGAATATTTTCTGAGAAGGATTATTATACATTTCTGTTCTTCTTCCCCATAAATGAAATTCAATCTCAGAAACAGTTTGTTGTATTATAGGTAATACCTTATTAACAAACCAATCTATAGATTTTTTTTTATGCGTATCAATACCACCAAACCATATTAGTTTAGAAATACTTTTTGGTTGTTCCAAAGAAATATTTGGAAGTTTAGGTCTAAAAGGCCATACGGTACAATCTGAAAAGCGCCCAGTTATTAGCTGATAAAAGTTCAAGTCCTCTTGACTTATAAAAATTTTGTGAACCAAAGGATCATTTATTATTTCTTCTTCCAACTTTGTAGCAGCATTTAATAAATAATCAAATTTCCAATCAACCTTTAAAGCCAAAAGTTTTTTTCGACTTAAGATTCGACTATATAAATTGTGAAACCTTACTTTTATTACTTTACTAGGGAATAAATATCTTAAAGCCCTATAAAAAAGGACTTCATCGCAATATATGTTCTCAATATCATATTTTCTCAAAAAAGAGAGTCTAGAAACTGGTAGCTCTGTAGAAAGTCTATTGTGAATAACATTACCAATCCTATACAAACTATAAAGAGGTGAATAAGGTAAACAAATTACATTTTTCTGTCGTAATATGGTATTTGTATGGTAAACTACAATATCATCTTCTTTAATTGACAACATATTAAGGACCTCCTTTACAGCAATTCCATAACCATTTTGCGATTCTGGGAATTCAGGAAATATATATAAATCCATATGCTAATTATAAAATAGTTTTAAATAAATTAAGCCATTTACTTCCAACTGATTCCAGAGAATAGTACAAAGAAGAAGAAAAACCTGCATGGCTCATTTCCATTAGTTCTTTCTTATTATCCATAAGCCACATTAATCTATCAGCATATTTTTTTTTGTTAAAAGGACTTATTACAAATCCGTTAATACCATCTTTTATTATATCTTGAAGTGCCTCAAAACTAGCAAATGCTATAGGAACAACTCCATACGTCAAAGCCTCAATCAGAACCATAGGAAATCCTTCATAAGAAGATGTTAAACAAAAAATAGATGCATGTTGATAATAAATAGTTGGATCACAAAAATCGCACCAAATGATGTTATTTAAATTACGTTTATCAGCATACGCTTTTGCTCTATTATTGTCACCTCCCCCTACAATTCGTAAAAACCAATCCTTTTTAACAGAAGAAACCATTTCCCATATATCCAATAAGTAATCTATCTTTTTTTGGGAAAAATCTAAGCGACCAACATAAAGGACCTCCTTTGATTTGGATTCAAACAATCCTTGATTAATAAAAGATGCAGGATTAGGAATACAGCCTATTTTACTCATACTAATATTTTTTTGAAAAAAAACAGCTTCATTCAAATAAGAAGGTGAAAGGAATAAAGTATATTCTGATTTCTTGAAAAGATATTGAAAATGTTTTGAATATTTTAAATAGTATAACTTTAAAAGCAAAAACTGAAAAAAAACATTAGAAAATATTTTTTGAAACAACAATGGATATGAATGTACTATTGCATAATTCTTTATAGGAGATAAAAGAGAATTATGAATTACAGATATTATCTTAACCGGAATCTTATCAAGATGTAAAGCAAAAATAAATTTTGAAAATAAAGGCGATAATCCATTCTGATTGATTATTATAGATATGCGTTTATTGCAAATCAAGTTTTCAGCGTATCTAAGATTTTCAACAGACATTAAATCTTCAGAATTAGGAAGAAAATAGTGACAATCGGAACACATACCCATCTTTTCAAAAGAAAGAAAAAATACCCTATGCCCATTATCTTTAAAATATGTAGCTAATACATCTGTCACCCTCTCTACGCCACCGTTAGTCGAAATAATAGGTTTATAATACCAAAACAAAATACTCATTACAATTTAAATTTATAATGAAACACATTAGAATATAAGAATACAACTAACATAAATAAAACTATCAAAGAAAGTAACGCCGTTGATTTACTTAAATTATAATAGAAAACACCAAACATTACAATATCACAAGAATAAATGTAAAAAAATAATTTAATAAAATTACTAATCTTACTATTAAATAAAAAAGAAAGAATACTGAATAAAATAAATGAGAATATAAAGGTTCCACAAGTTCCAAAGTCAAATAAAAAACTGCCTATAAATGTAGAAAATACATTTAAATAAAATCCAATTCTTACAACCGAATTCACATCCAATGAATCAACTCTATACTCTGTTGGAAATAAACCTGAAAAACTCTTCCTACCCCAAAATGTTGGTTCTTGAAATGAATCATAAAATTTTGAATAATTTACAAATCCTTGCCCAAAATAATCAGCTATATTTAATAATACATTTTCAGAACCAAAACGACTTGCTGTAACGGAATACACAAAATAAAGAAAACCAATTATAACTACAGAAAAAGAAAAAACTAGAGGTTTACTCAACGTTTTCATATAAGGTTTTAAAATCAAATAGAATAAAAATAGTTGACAAACAAACCGAAAAGTTTCTCCCCTACCAGCAGCCAGTATATTAGATGATAAATTCGTTAAAGATGCAATAAATAGTAATAGTAGATAATACTTTACTTTTAAAAAGGTCCTAAAATAAAAAAACAAGAAAAGACAAAATGGAGCAGCCGAATGGCCAATAGCTATCAAATAGGACTTTAATCCAACTTGCGTATTAACCAATCCTCCTTCTACATTCATAGCTCTAACTGCAGCCAAAGGTTGAGAAAAGGCTAAATAATAATTAGGTATATCAGAAATTATCCCTAATAAAGAAAATAAGCTTATTATTATAGCAATCCTTTTGAAGGATTGTTTATTATAAAGTAAATCAAAACTTAAAGTATTTCCGTATTGTAAGATAGGATAAAGAATCAAAAACAGACAAGATAGATGATGGACAACTGCCTGCAAAGAAATTTCTATTTTTATATAATCTGGATGATATAGATGTAAACACACACCACAGATTGAAGATAGAAAATATAATAAAAGTATAAATGAAGAAGCATTAAGTCCTTTCCCTTTCAAGTTATATAATAGGCAAATGCCAAACGCTAAAGGATATAATAAAATCCACATTAATTAATTATCAATAAGATCCATAAACTTCTTAAAATAAACCAAATCAGAGAATAACGTACTTCGTTTTCTTGCAGCTTCTCCCATTAACTGGCATTTTCGTTTATTATTAAAAAAATAGATCATTGCATCTTTCAATTGCGTTATAATATTTTCATTGCGTTTAATTATAATAGCACAATCTTCATCGACCAATTCAACCATACCACCTGAATCAGTAACAATAAGCGGAAGTGAAGAAGCCATAAACTCAATACATGATAATGGACATGCCTCATCCCCAATAGATGGAACTATAGCAACGTTAGCCAAATGATAATAATCTTGAATTTTTTGATAAGGTATATATCCTGTAAAAATCACATTAGGCAATTCAGACGATAGGTTCTGTAATTCTTCAATAAAAGAAGTCTTTCGATCAGATGAAAAAAAAGAACTACCTATAATTAATAACTTAAAATTGAGATGTTGAATTTGCTTTATAGCTAATAACAATTCTTTTATTCCTTTTTCCGGAACTAATCGCCCTGAAAAAACAAATACAAAGTCATCATGACTAATGCCAAGCTGTTCACGTAATGACCATAAACATTCTGACTTTCCAAATCTTTCTAAGGATATACCATTATATAAAACAGAAATGAGTTTTGGAGTACAATTGAGATGAGAAAGAATTTCATTTTTAATAAATTTACTGACAGCTAATACTAAATCAGAATTATCTATAATTTGTTGGTTAAATGAAGATGTGATTCCCAGATAATTATTATGCAAATGTTGTACCATACTCATATTCATTTTTCTTTTCAATGGTATAACAAACCAAGGAGCATTTTCAATAAGAACATAATCATAATCTGTATCCATTCCATTCATGACAGAATTTATAAATTGATTTCCAATATAAGGGAAAAAACGATTATATATCCATCGGAAAACTCGCTTTAATTTATAATTTAAAGAGTCAGTGTTGATATATTTAAAATCTGTATGCTTATAAGAACGAGACTTGAGAGCAGCTTCTTCATTATAAACTGAAAAAACAAAAAAATTATAAGTGTGATATTTCTCATTATAATCCAATAAACATTGTACCAAAGATTCTACTGCTCCTCCTTTTACTGACGGCAAAGGTAATTTATCTCCAGGCAATATAATCGCTATTTTTTTCATGACACTAATTATAATAAGTGATAAAGTGATAAATTTTGCTTAAGATATATACAAAAAGACCTTTCAAATTACTACCATATTGCAAATGCTCATTTTTCAAATCCTCATAATACTCACCACATGTCAGTTTATTAAATTCCAAAATAAATGCATTATATTTTAATCGAAAATGGAATCGTTTCATAAAAGATAATTTTGCATAAGAAGCAGTCCATGCTGTAGGAACATAAGCCCTATATACTCCCATCATAGAAGAAAAGCAATGAACTTTTCCATTAATCATTAAAAAAAAAGTAAGTGGAAGATCTCCAATAGGAGATTTTTTCAAATAACTAGGCCTTTTATCAAGATATAACCTAGGAAAAACAAGAGATAATGTTGGTGTCAAATAGCCGTGTGCAAGAATTATTTCATTATTACTCAAATCCATATCATTTGATATATAATCCGACTTAAGTTCCTCACCAGTCTGTTGATTAATACGCCTTACCATATGGCAACAAAGAGAATAATTAGGATGATTTTCTAAAAAATCGACTTGCTTTTGTAACTTCAACGGATCAGTCCAATAATCATCCCCCTCACATATAGCTACGTACTTGCCATGAGTATACCTATCCATTATACGTCTTAGAGTTCCATCTTTTTTCGAATATTGATTCTCTGTTTCATAAATAGGCTTAATAATATCTGGATATTTCTCAGAATATTCCTTTATAATTGCTGCTGTATTATCCGTTGATGCATCATCATGAACAACCGCTTCAAAACGAAAAGTGGTTTTTTGCATTACAAATCCTTCCAAACATTGACGAATATATGGTCCATGATTATATGCAGTACAACGAATAGTTACCATTAAATATTCAACATTTTCTCTATTCATTTTTCTCAGATAAAATTAATTGACAATAAATTATCCCCTATTACAAGTAAGTATTCAAACAACTTCTTCTCTATATCGTTTAACAATTATCTGTTCTTGATACAATACTGATGCTTGAATATCCTTTCCTATGAAACAATTCAAATGGTTCAGTACCATATTATATCCTATCATATGACTAAAAGCCACACCTGCAGAAAAACGTGGATTAATATCTATCAAATAATATTGTCCATTAGACTGAATAAACTCCATATTAACACAACCATTCACTTGAATAGTCCTTCCAATATGAGAAACTAACTGTTTCAATGATGTATCATTAGCCATTCGGACTGTAGTACCCGCTCCATTTTTAGTACGTAATAATTCTTCTCTAGCTACAGAAAAATCCCTATTTGTTTGGTTATTACGAACATAATCCACGGTAAAAATAGGACCTTCTTTTACCTCCTGAAAAATGTAACCACGTTTTTGGGAGATTTCCTCAAGTTCTTTCACTTCCGAAATTCGTGATAGTCCTTCACTACTTCTTCCATTATAAGGCTTTGCAATAGCCGGTAATAAAGACATAGGAACTTCTCCACTTAAATAGGTAGCAATAGAAGGCACTAAATCATCGTGTTCAAACGTTTTGTAAAGCGTATACTTATCTCTTGCTATTGCTAACGTCCGTGATGAAGGCATACACAATACGATTTTGTTTTGTTCAAAAATCGGCCTATTTTGATTCAGCACATCTATCTCTAAATCTGTCAAGGGGAATAAATACTCTATATGATGTTTAAGAGAAATTTCAAGTAAAAATTGTATATATTCACTCTCTTTTGTAGCAAAAGGAGCCTGATAAACCCAATTACAATCTTTCGAAACAGCATGCCATTCCGAAGGATAAATATCACAACCTACAACAGTATGCCCAGCATTACGCAATGAATTGATAACACAATCTGCAGAAAACGATCCAATGGCCGTAACTAATATATTCATAACAAATCTAATTTCAAAAAAGTCTTTGTTAATCGTTCACAACTTTCTATCTTATATTGTATAAATCCACAAGATTTATACAATTTCACAGCTATGGGATTTACAGAATCACAAAATATCTTATACATACCTCTCTTCTTGCAACATTCTACCATTGTATTCACCAACAGTTTAGCATATCCTTTTCCTCTAGCCTGCATTCGAGTACTCAACAATGATAAATATGCTATATGCGTATTCATATCATTGCAATAAAAACCAACACAAGCTAATATATTTCGTTTATTTTCATCTATAACGGTATAAACATATCCATTCTGTAAAAGCTTAGAAACATATTCTTCCAAGTTCACCTTTTGACTAAGAGAAATCTCGAAATCATTATCTGTTTCCTGAAGATATTGCAACAATAACAGATAATCATTTGACACATTTTTAAGATGACATATCATAACCCAAACTCCGCTTTTTGTGAAAACAAATTCATCATTCCTCCAGTATTCCAAAACAAGACTGTTTTATCTGATCGTTCTTTTTCAGATAGCACCTTACACATTCCATAAAAAGCCTTACCTGAATAGGTCGGGTCAACAAGCATACCTTGTTTTGAAATGCATTCTTTTATGATTTCCAATTCTTCATCAGAGCTATGTCCATATCCTCCCAATAGAAACTCATCATGAAAAATCAAGTTAGAAAAGTCATATTGCTTATGCAAATAATTATTTAAATATGCTATATCTTCATCCAATACTTTCTTTTCATCCTCATAACAACGAGCAACTGAAATCCCATGCACCTTGGCGGTTGGGAAAAATTCCTGCATCCCACAACAGATTCCCGTCAATGTAGTACCTGTGCCACAAGCCACATAGACTTCATCTATCTGTTTCTGGTATTGGGATTTCAATTCACGAACCGCATCATAATAGGCATACACACCTTCCAAAGACTTACCGCCACCATAACAGTAACGATAACTAATGGATCTTCTTTCCATCTCAGCCTTCACTTTTTGAATAGTTTCAACAACCTTCTTTTTTTCACAATAAATATGCTCAGCTCCTGCAAGGTTTGACACATAATAATTCAACGAATGTTCATAATCAGAAGGAGTATTTGTATATGAAATTAAACGCATCCGTATTCCCAATTCTGCGCATAATAAAGCTGCAGCGCGATTATAATTACTACATGGTCCCCCAGCTGTCAACAATACATCTATTTTTTCTTTATGCAATGGATATAGAATATATTGAAGCATACGAGCCTTGCTACCTCCTCCTGCTTTGCTAAAAAGATCATCTCTTTTACATAGACAACAAATGTTGAATTTCTGGCTATAATAAGAAAGCTCCTCTAAAGGAGTTACCTCAAATTTCAAATGTTGCATTGAATAGAGTTTATAGTCCTATCAATATCTTCCTCACTCATCCCCGCATACATCGGCAGACAAATCACACTATCTGCCACCTTATGCGCTATCGATAGATTTTCAGGCTTAGCAGATTCCAATCCCCAATAAGTGGAAAATTCACTTATCAACGGATAGAAATACCGCCTACCTAACACATTCCGTTCCTTCATCTTAAAATATAGTTCATCACGCGTCATACCATATTCCTCAGCATCCACGAATATGGGGAAGTAAGAGTAATTATGACGAACATCAGGCATGTCTTCCATAAAACTAATACCTTCAATATTTTTCAAAGCTTTGCGATATTGAATAGCGACTTGTCGACGAGCTTCAATAGCTACATCCACTTGTTTCAAATTCAACAAACCATAAGCACTACGTACTTCGTCCATCTTGCCATTGATACCCGGAGCTATGACAGTCGTTTCCCCCGCAAAACCGAAATTTTTCAAATAGTCAATACGCTTTTTAGTCTTCTCATCATGGCAAATCAGAGCACCACCTTCAATCGTATTGTAAACTTTGGTCGCATGAAAACTCAAGGTTGACATATCACCGGCATTCAGAATTGACTTTCCAGCAACTTCTACCCCAAAAGCATGGGCAGCATCATAAATGACCTTTAAACCGTATTTGTCCGCTATCGCTTGGATACGCTCTGTATCACAAGGCTTGCCATAAACATGTACCGGCATAATCGCCGTTGTCTTGGGAGTTATTGCCACTTCTATTTTATTCGGATCAATGTTACAAGTTTCTGGATCAATATCCACAAATACTGGTTTGATTCCATTCCACCACAAAGCATGGGTGGTAGCTACAAAGCTATACGGAGTTGTTATCACCTCACCAGTAATACACAATGCTTGCAGAGCACACATCAAAGGCAGTGTGCCATTGGTGAAAAGACTGATATAAGGCACCTTCAAATATTCGCACAAGGCTTTCTCCAATTCCTGATGATAATGACCGTTATTGGTCAACCACTTACGGTTCCAAATATCCTGTAAATAAGGAATAAAATCGTCAAGCGAAGGAAGTAAGGGAGAAGTAACCGTAATCACTTTTTTTTCCATATTACTATAAAAATATACTGATTTCTATTTTTTGTGAAGAGCAGACAAAAAAAGCCGTTTTACCTCAAGATATTCAGGTAATTTTAATCTTTCGTAAACAGCAAAAGCCAATGTCAGGCCAACCATAATCTGAATGAGCAACTGAATATAAACAGATATATCCAATAAAGAAAAAAGCCACATGATAGTAGAAATTATCAAAGAAACTGCAAAGACCGGAAATACGTCCTTGATTTGTTCCATGGTAGAATAGTGTATCAAGTCTGCAGAATAATGGCTATTTAAGGAATAAGCAATGAAAGAGATTAAGACACTACCCCACAACATATATTCAATACCATAAAATATACCGACTACTATAGGGCCAATAGCTATAATTTTCTTTATAATTTCTAACTTCAAACACAAGTCCGAACGTCCTTTCACCTGCAAGATATTCAGATTGATGGCATGAAGCGGATAAAGCATACCACTGAAACAAATGATCTGCAGAAAGGAAACGGCAGTCAACCATTTCTCACCGATCAGAATTATAATCAAAGGTTTAGCCACAGCTGCAAGTCCCAGCATGCAAGCGAATGTCACAAGCATTGTAGTCTTTATTATCTGCCGATAAGCTTCGCGCAAGCGCTCCGGTTCTTCTTGAATGGAACTAAGCACCGGATAACTGACACGCTGGACAATACTGGTCAGATTACTGGAAAATATCGTATTGAACTGCTCTGCACGAGTATATTGCCCCAACTGTGCAGAACTGTAACAACGGCCTATAACCACATAATAAACATTCTTGTAAAGAGTATCCAATAATCCGGACAACAAGAGCTTATAGCCAAAGCCGAACATTTCCTTGAAGCTTTTTACGGAGAATTCCCATTGGGGCATCCATTTACAGAATATCCAAAGAAACAGAGAATTCAGAATCTGCCGGGAAAGCTGTTGCCACACCAAACTCCATACACCAAAGCCCACTATAGCCATGCCTACGCCAATCAATCCACTTGAAACAGAAGAGATTATGGATACTTTGGTCTGTGTCTTAAAATCAATACCTCTTACCAATATGGTACGGGGAATGATACCCAATGCATTAACAATCAGAATCAGCCCTATTACCCTTAACACATCTATCAAAACCGGTTCTTTAAAAAACAGACTGATAGCGGGAGCAGCTACATATAAAAGGATGTATAAAACAATACTGACTATCAAGTTAAACAAGAAAACCGTATTGTAGTCTACCTTTTCAATACGTACTTTCCGTATCAGTGCATTAGAGAAGCCACTGTCGACAATGGAGTTGGACACCGCTATGAAGATAGCTATCATGGCCATAATGCCATATTCGGCAGGAGTCAAGAGACGGGCCAATATCAGGCCTACCAAAAAGGTAACACCGGAATTGGATATGTTATCGATAAAGCTCCACTTCGCACCATGGACAGCTTTATTTTTCAAAGATTCGGGCAATATTGTTACAAATTATTATTCGATCTCCTCCACCAGCGACGCATGCACAAACGTCGTCGCCACCGCCATCACCCCCTCGATGTTCACCACCACCCTCCTGTCATGGCGCACACGCACAAACACCCCTTCTACTCCTTCGAAGATGCCGCCGGTGATGCGTACCCGTGTTCCTTGGGAGAGGTTCAGTTCGGTGGGTTCAAGATAGAGCACGGCCTGGTCGTAGGTGCCCGACACGGCGATGAAGCTGCGCATTTGTGAGTCCGGGATGACGATGGGCTGGCGGGTTTCGCGGTCCATGATATAGCGGATGGGGATGTTCATGCCCGATTTGTTCTTTATTTCATCCATACGCTCGCGGGTGGAGCGGACGAAGACCAGGTTATGGACCGCAGGAACAAGCTTGCGCAGGCGGCGCTCTTTCCTCACGACATACTCATAGCGCATGGGAATATAGTTTTCAATGCCCGCTGCATCCAGGTATTCCTTGAAAAAAAGCTCTCGGCTATAGGTGACACGCACTGCATACCAGTGCATTTCTGCATTCTCGTTCACGAAAAAATATGATTGGGGGACACCGGAGTAGCGAAGTACCTCCCGGTCAAGTAATGTAATGCGGTTACTTTAAATAGGCTATATGCATTCATTTTATTTCAAAACCCTCCACCATCTCGGAAGGAAGGCGACGAAATAGTTATATTCAAGCTATCTTGCGATAAGCCGTTATCAACGAAACGTTTATGATGAAAGAAATGTTTTATAACACGTTCCGTTTAATGAACGCAAAGGTAACGTCAAGAAATGAAAGTACAAAATATTCTGATTGATAAAATGATAATCTTTTTTAATGCAGACATCATCACACTATATATCAAAGAATTACGTCTATTAGGTAAGATACACGCGCACGCGCGTCATTTCTTATCTTTTTAAAGAAAGGGTGTGTTACATATATAACCATAGGTTCCGGTACCTCACCCTATACATACAGACTACACACACGCTTCACTAGTTCACGGAGAGGGGCACCACAGATTACACAGATTGGCACAGAGGAGCACAGAGAAGAATTCTTCGCTACGTTCTGAGTGACGGATACTCACGGAAACAAAAGGATGATACGCACGGACATACACAAAAGTGATACGCACAGAAACTACAAAAATCCGTGCCAATCCGTGTAATACATAGTGCACAGACTTCTCTTTTTTATTAATTTTGCACCCGATTCGTTAACTTAATATAAAATTAGATTTTCAAATTGTAATTATGAGAACAAAAAAACGCCAATTAGCGTGATGCAAATCAAAGGGAGAGATTACCAAGTGCTGTACACCAAAGAGAGCAAAGAGGTGCAAGTGGCCATCGACCTGCTTTCTATGGTAGAACACAAGTCGTTAACCGTGGAATACAAGGAGCGGAAGGCTTTCCTGACACCCTTCATCCCGCTGCTGATAAATCCCCAAAAGGAACACGGACTGAAGGGTGTAAGCCCCTTCGCCAAGCTGCTGCATCTGCTTGTAAACTTTATGGACGCGGACGGAAGCGGCAATACGCTGAACCCCGATTGCATTGAGGATGAGATATATAAGCTCTTCAATGAGCTATATCCCAAGGAGTAAAACGGACCAAGGAATTCAAATTGTAAAAAAACGGCTGTCCCACTGCGGATGGCCGTTTTTGCTTCCTAAGGAAATAAGCGGCATCTTTGCGCCGCCAATAAGGCAAACTTAATACAAATCGAATGGAAAACATTCCAGTGACCACCTACCGTGGTTTCAGCACCGTCAGCGGGGAGACAACCTTCACGCAGGACATGGCTGACATAAGAAACGGCAAGCATGCCAAGTTAATCATCAAAATCGCCAGCCTCGTGGCACAGGGAAAGGTGGAGGAAGCCAACCACGTCAAGAAGCAGCTTCCCTTCAGGACCCTCACGGCCAACTACCGGGAAAGAAGGCTCGCACCGAGCATCACCCGCTACAACCCCGTCATCACGCTCGACATCGACGACCTGGAAGAAGGACAGTTGGAGCAGACCCGGACCCTCATCAACGAAGACCCGCACACCCTGGGCAGTTTCCTCTCCCCCAAAAGGCACGGCTACAAGCTGTTCGTCTTCATGCAGACGGAATACGCCCGGCGTCTGTATGACCGTCTCCGGCAGGGCGAGGTGACCTACGCCACGCTCGAGGAGATACACCTGAAGCTGTACAACGCCGCCAAAGAGCACTACGAGGCCCTTCTCGGAGTAGAGGTGGACGGAAGCGGAAAGGACATCTCGCGGGGATACTTCATGTCCTTCGACCCGCATGCCTATATCAATGCCGCACTGCTGGAACAGATTTCCCCGTTGCCGGCACGCATCATCCCGCCTGCGAAGAAGGAGAACAGCCCAAAGAAGACGCCCGTCGAAACGGTACACCCCCTCCCCGCCTCCGTTGCCGCCACGCCGCAGGACGCAAAGCCTTGGGAGAAGCTGATATTCTCCCAAGCCGTAACCGCCGTGAAGCGCACCACCAGGTTCCGGGCAGGCAACCGCGACAACTTCCTCTTCGCCCTGGGCAACAAATGCTACAGCAAGGGCCTGGACGAGCAGACAGCCATCAGACTGGCGAAAAACGAGTTCGGACAAGAGTATCCCGACGTGGAATCTCCCCTGCACAATGCCTACATCTATACCGACAAGACCAGCGAAGCCGCTACTAAGAAGGAAGAGAAAAAGCCCGTCATCAACCAAGTGATGAGCTTTCTGGAAGAGCACTACGGCATCCGCAGGAACCTCATCCTGGACCGCCTCGAATTCATGCCCTACACCCCGTCGGCAGATGCCGGAAAAGGTTACCGCCCCATGCGCGGAAAGGACTACAACACCATGTTCGTAGACCTGCAGATGGCCGGCATCTCCTGCTACCAGAATTTCCTCAGAGCCGTGATAGACTCCAACTACGCCAAGGAGTTCAATCCCTACACCGACTATCTGTACGCGCTTCCCCCCTGGGACGGGACGGACTACATCGCCCGGCTGGCCGACACCCTGACGACCGAGAACCGGGAGCTATGGCAGAAGGGCTTCAAACGGTGGATAGTGGGCCTGGTGGCCTGCGCACTGAGCGACGAGGACATGAACCAGCTCGTCATCATCCTCTACAGCGAGCAGGGAAAGGGAAAGAGCAGCTGGATTCGGCGCCTGCTGCCGCCCGAGTGGAAAGAGTACTTCTACAACGGCATAATAGACCCGAGCAACAAGGACGATGCCCGCCTGCTCGCCACGCGAATCATCATCAACATGGAGGAGTTCGAAGGCGTGAAGCCCGGTGAGCTGGCAGCATTGAAGCGAATCATCGCGCAGGACAACGTGACGCAGCGCAAGGCCTACGACATCGAAGCCTTCACCCTGCCCCGCCACTGCTCCTTCATCGCGAGCACCAACAACCGGCAGTGCCTGCAGGACATCGGCGGAAACCGGCGTTTCCTCCCCATCACCATCACCGGTATAGACTACCACACCCCGGTGAACCATCCCGGCATCTACGCCCAGGCCCTCGCCTTGCTGAAAGGCGGTTTCAGATACTGGTACGAGGGCGAGGAGATAGAACAGCTGAACAAGCACAACGAACGGCACCGCATGAAAGACCCCGTGGAGGAGAACCTCTTCGTCTTCTTCCGCAAACCGCTGCCCGAGGACCTGCAGATAAAATGGCTCCCTGCCAGCGTCATACTGACCAAGCTCAGCATATTCGGGAAGGTGCAGGTGAACCCGCACACCCAGCTGGTACTGGTGCAGGCACTGGAAAAGTACGGATTCGGCACACGGACCAACGAGCAGGAGACGACCGAATATGAGGTAGTGGACATCCAGCTATATCAGTAACCGGCATTCGAGAAGAAGAGAAAAGCCCCGTAACATATATTGTTGTGCATGACAACATATATTGTTACGGGGCTTTACATATATTGGCGTTTTCTTTACAAGGTTTCCCTATTTCCGGCCGACATCCTGTCAGGGTTCTCCCAGATACTTCACCAGCACTTTCACTTCCAGCGGAGTGAAGGTGCGCCGGTATTTGTTGTAGCCCACCTTCTCCAGCTCACCCTTCAGCGCCTTGTTGTGGCGTATCCATGCCGCCAGGGTATAGATGGCATTGCTGATGCAGTAAGTCGGGTTGTAGAGCATGGCAAGCTCCTCCTTCGAATAGGCGTGGATGCGGAACGGACGAAGGTCTTCCTCCTCCTCTTCCCTCTTTTCTTTTTCTGTTTTCATTCTTTATGTTATTGGTTGATTATTACACCATAAATATACTGAATATCAGTGATATGACCAAGCATATACAGACATAAACGGGCATCGGACGAAGAATTTTTTTTGAACAGAAAGGAAACGGGAAAGAGACGGCGTAACCCGAAGAAAGCCATGAGCAGAAAAAGCCGGAGGAGTACTTTTGCAGCACCCCTCTTCCCCCCCTAAAGGAGAAAGAGAAGAGTATTGCAATACGGGACTTTAATTTCTAATTGTTAATTTTTAATTATTTAATTGTTTATGGGAGTACCATTCAAGAAAATTGCGAGGAAAGATCCTCGAAAGGCAGATGCGGTGGCAAAGTTCTACCCGCAGCTGGTGACACTGGGCGACAATGCGACGCTGGACGACATTGCGTATGTGATGAAAGAGAAGAGTTCGCTGACACTGGGAGACATCCAGAGTGTATTGACCAATTTTGTGGAGGCCATGATAACAACCCTCTACAGCGGCCAGTCGGTGAATATCAAGAACTTCGGCGTATTCAGCCTGTCGGCGCGTACGGCAGGCGTATTGGATGTAAAAGAGTGCACCGCCAAGAACATCAAAGCGGTGAAAATCAATTTCCGGCCTTCCAGCACCGTAAGACCGGACATCGCCGCCACGCGTGCCGGGCAGAAGATTGACTTCTACGACCTGGAAGCTTTGCTGAACAAGGGAGACGGTGAAGGAGGAAGCTCCGGCGGCGGTTCCGGCTCGGGAGACGGAGGCGGTTCGGACGGAGACCAGGGCGAAAATCCGTTGGGATAAGTATGACTGATTTTACTACCGATTCGTATGTTCAACTTTTAAAACGTATATAGCATGAAAAAAAGTATCTGGGATAAAATTCTGAAAGTCGTGATTGCAGTAGCCTCCGCCATCTTAGGGGCATTGGGAGCCAATGCGATGAACGTGAGCATTTAAGTCGCCGGAAAGAAAGGACGGCAGGAAGAGGAAACCCCGAAAAAGGTTTCCTCTTTTTCTTCCCTCTCTATACAGCGCAGGATACATCGCCTCGCAGACCGACTCGAAGCCGGCAGTGGTGGCATAGGCCTTGCAGCCTGCCATGTAGCGCAGGAACTTGACGTCATCGAGCTGATGGAAACTCAAGGTGTCGTCCACACGGCACACCTCGGCTTCCGGTTATAAATGACAAAAGTCACACCGGCACCGCGCAGACATGACTTCAAGAGAATTTATGGAATAAATACGTAAAAAGGATAATTCGGTCGGCATATGATGCCGGAATATCAGACAAATTCCTCGACCATATACATATCACTGACAAAATCGTCAACAATCTGTTCCAGGTTTTCGCAGGCTTCGTCAGGCGTTTCACCGTAGGCGCTGCACAACACATTATTCATAAAATAAGCGTAAAAACCACCGCCGGCTGCCGCCTCTACGGTATAGTCATTTCTGTTCAGTTTCATATTCGGGCCTCCTTTCTTTTTTTACGCTGCAAAAATGAGGGAAAGTTGTTACGAGGAGATGTGAAGGAGGTTACAATAGTATGTAGATTGGTTGGCTTTGATGCAGTGGAAAATAAATGGATTGAATATTAGGAGTTTTCATTTATTCAGTTTACCTTTGATTAAAAATAAAAGCAATGGGTAAAATTAAACCATATAAAGAGCAGGACTCTTCCAAACAAACGGCACAAGAACCGATGATGGCAACTTATCATCAATCAGCCATACCGATGGACGACTTTATCAACAGTATTCCCCGAGATGCTTTGGCTGAAGCCCTTCTATTTGCCTTAGAAGAGAATAAAGCAGGACACTGTATATCAAACTCCCAAATAGAGAGTATGATAAATGAACGCATGGGATGGAAATAGTCTGGTCTAAGTTGGCTTATGAGCACTTTTTAGAGATACTTATTTATGTAGAGAATAATTTTGGCATGTTGACGGCACAGAAAACACGTCAAAAGATACAAGACAAAGTAAATCTTTTAGCAAAACATCCGTATATAGGAATTATAGACAGTGATTTTTCTACTCTATTTAACAACATTACTGTCCGTCATTTAAAACTTTCCCCTAACGTGATATATTATTGATTGATGAGAATAGGATTGTCATTGCAGCAATGCTTCATTCAAAACAATCTCCGGAAACTGTACGCAAAACAATCTCAGAATTTCTGAAGCAATATAAATAGCTGTTCATCAATTCATGATGAGAGATAACTCTATAAATTTAAAACCGAGAGGACGTATCAAGATATACAATCACCCCAGATTACGCGGATTGACACAGATAAAAGTTTCTGATTATCAGAACTCCTAAAATCATCTGTGTTAATCCGCGTAATCCGGGGTGGGTATTATTAATAGGAACGTGCAAAAATCACGCGGCAGGCAGAAGGCTTGCCGGTAACCATACACTTGCCCGGTTCCTTGTCACCCGGAACAAATGAATCGAAAGGAATACAACGGATGGTTGCTTTGGTCTCTTCCTTGATTTTCTCTTCGGTTTCGGTAGTCCCGTCCCAATGAGCCAGAATGAAGCCGCCTTCTTCAATCTTTTCCTTGAATTCCTCGTAGCTGTCCACGCTGGTGATGCGGCTGTTGCGGTAATCGAGCGCTTTCTTGTAGACATTTGCCTGAATGTCCTCGAGCAAATCCTTCACGTACTCTTCGATACCCTCGCAGGAACGCGTCTCCTTCTCCAGTGTATCGCGACGCATGATTTCCATTGTATTGTTCTCCAAGTCGCGGCCACCCATCACCAGACGAACGGGAACACCCTTCACCTCATAGTCGGCAAACTTGAAGCCCGGACGTTTGTTGTCGGCATTGTCGTACTTCACGGAAATGCCCATCGATTTCAGCTTGGCAACAATGCCTGCCACTTTCTCGTCAATCTTAGCCAGCATCTCCGCATTCTTGTAGATAGGTACGATAACGACTTGTATCGGAGCCAGGTGCGGAGGAAGTACCAGACCGTTGTCATCGGAATGCGTCATGATAAGCGCTCCCATCAGACGGGTGGAAACACCCCAGGAAGTAGCCCAAACATACTCCAGCTTGTTCTCCTTATTGACGAACTGTACATCGAACGCCTTGGCGAAGTTCTGTCCCAAGAAGTGGGAAGTACCGCTCTGCAAAGCCTTTCCGTCCTGCATCATCGCTTCGATGGTGTAGGTGTTGAGGGCACCTGCAAAACGCTCGTTGGCAGACTTCACGCCCTTTACCACGGGCACCGCCATGTATTTTTCAGCAAACTCGGCATATACATTCAGCATCTTTACCGCTTCTTCTTCGGCTTCCTCGCGGGTGGCATGTGCCGTGTGTCCTTCCTGCCAGAGGAATTCGGCGGTACGGAGGAACAGACGGGTACGCATTTCCCAACGGAACACGTTTGCCCACTGGTTGCACAAGATAGGCAGGTCACGGTATGAGTTAATCCAGTTTTTATAAGTACTCCAGATAATAGTTTCTGAAGTCGGACGAATAATCAGTTCTTCTTCCAGTTTGGCAGCCGGGTCTACAATCACACCCGAACCATCTTCTGCATTCTTCAAACGATAGTGAGTTACTACCGCACATTCCTTAGCGAAGCCTTCTACGTGTTCAGCTTCACGGCTCAGGTAAGATTTCGGAATCAACAACGGGAAATACGCATTCACATGTCCTGTAGCCTTGAACATATCGTCAAGGATACGCTGCATTTTTTCCCAGATGGCATATCCGTAAGGCTTGATTACCATACAGCCACGCACAGGAGACTGTTCAGCCAAATCGGCCTTTACCACCAAATCATTATACCATTGTGAATAGTTTTCACTTCTCTTGGTAAGGTCTTTTAATTCTTTTGCCATAACTTTATGTAGTTATTTTATTCTTTAATATCAATTGAGAGTGCAAAATTAGTAAAAAAGATTTGTTTACTCTTGATTTTAAAGCAGGATTTATTCAAAACGGATGGATTTTGCAGGATGAATATGGCTTATCAGATAAGAAGGACCGACCAGCATCCCTACCGACACCAGCAAGGTACACACGTTCAACAATACAATCCAGCCCAAATGAAGCTCCACGGGCACTGCATTGACATAGTACGTAGCCGGATCCAACTTAATCGGTTCGAAAAAATACTGAATAAGGCAACACGACAGCCCGATGACATTTCCCCAACACATTCCCCTTCCGATAAGGAAAACAGAAAACGACAGGAATATCTGACGAATGGAAGCGTTGTCGGCTCCCAAGGCTTTTAGTACCCCAATCATCTGCGTACGTTCGAGGATGATAATCAGCAATCCGGAAATCATGGTAAAACCCGCCACCCCAGTCATCAGAATCAGAATAACCCATACATTGGTATCCAGCAAGTCGAGCCACGCAAAAATCTGAGGATAAAGTTCCTCTGAAGTACGGGAGCAATAGATTGCCCCATAACGGTCTGTCTGTTCCTGAATATGACCACGAATGTCGTCATTCACCGAGTCCAAGAAACGATAATCCGACACGGCCACTTCCACACCTCCCACCTGATCCGGTTCCCATCCGTTCAGACGGTTGACCGTATACATGTCAGTTATCAGGAAATAATCATCGAAAGCAGAGAAATTGGTCTGAAAAATTCCACTCACCGTCAACCGACGGGCACGCACATTGCCTTCTATATAATAAGTATAAAGCTTATCACCTACCTTCAATGAAAGTTTGTCGGCCATGGAGCGGGAAACCAGCACACGGTTGCTGGCTACGGAGTCCGTCAGTGCAGGAATCTCTCCTTCCTGCAAATGTGTCTTCAGGTACGTCCAGTCGTATTCCTGTGCCACCCCCTTCACAATCATTCCCTGAAAGTTATCAGCGGTCATGATCATACCCGGTTTCGTAGCGTAACGCTGCACGTGACTCACCTGGGGAATATTCCGTATCACCGACAACAAGCTGTCGTTTGCCACCACCGGATTCATCTGGTAAAGCTGAGCTCCTTCAATGCTGGAAACCACAATATCAGAGCCCATGCCTATCACCTTGTCGCGCACCTGATGCTTGAAGCCGATGACCACCGCCACCGACACAATCATCACGGCCAGTCCGATAGCAATACCGGCCATCGCAATGCGTACGGCCGGTTTTGATACTTCTTTCTCTCCTTCCCTGCTACGGTAAATCCGTCGGGCAATAAAAAATTTCCAGTTGCTCATCATTCATCCACCCTTCCCGGATAGGCTTCGAGCGCCTTACGCAGAATAAACAAAGCCCGTACCAGGTCTTCTTTCTTCAATACATAAGCCACACGCACCTCGTTTTTACCGCCGCCCGGTGTAGTATAGAATCCGCTGGCAGGTGCCATCATAACGGTTTCTCCTTCATAATTGAAATCAGACAAACACCATGCGCAGAATTTCTCGCAATCATCCACCGGCAATTTAGCTACGGTATAGAAAGCTCCCATCGGTATCGGAGAATAAACGCCGGGGATGCGGTTCAATCCGTCAATCAAACATTTACGGCGTTCCACATATTCATCATACGTTTCGCGAGCATATTCTTCCGGTTCATCGAGCGAAGCCTCAGCTGCAATCTGGCCAATCAACGGTGGACTCAAACGAGCCTGACAGAACTTCATCACCGCCTTGCGCACTTCCGGATTCTTCGTAATCAGTGCACCGATACGAATTCCACATTCCGAATACCGTTTCGATACGGAGTCAATCAATACCACATTCTGTTCGATGCCTTCCAGATGGCAGGCAGAAATATAAGGAGAACCTGTATAGATAAATTCACGATACACTTCATCGGAGAAGAGGAACAAGTCGTACTTCTTTACCAAATCCCGAATCTGGTTCATCTCCCGGCGAGTATACAGATACCCGGTCGGGTTATTCGGGTTACAAATCAAGATACCCTTGGTGCGTTCATTAATCAACTCCTCAAACTTCTCTACCTTCGGCAAAGAGAAACCTTCGTCGATGGTAGTCGTCACCGTACGGATAACCGCTCCTGCCGAAATCGCAAACGCCATGTAGTTGGCATACGCCGGTTCCGGCACGATAATCTCATCCCCCGGATTCAGACAGCTCATAAACGCAAACAGCACAGCTTCCGACCCTCCGGTAGTAATGATAATGTCATCGGCATCCAGGTGAATGTCGTACTTTTCATAATATCCCACCAGACGCTCTCTGTAGCTTCTATATCCCTGGCTGGGACTATATTCCAACACCTTGCGGTCAATATTTCGAATCGCATCGAGGGCCGCTCGTGGAGTAGGCAGGTCAGGCTGACCAATATTCAAGTGATATACATGAATTCCTCTCTCTTTCGCAGCTTCAGCCAAAGGCGCAAGCTTACGTATCGGCGACTCCGGCATTTCAGTTCCTCTGATGGATATTTTTGGCATATTTTGTAGTTTAAAAAAGATTCTGAAATGCAAAGATAAAGCGATTGTCGAAATTAAACAACTTTGTGCTCAGAAAAATACGGCTACTCCTTTCTTTTGAGAAAAAGGCCCTCCAAGTAAAGTTTAACGCCTTTTCAGGCATTTTCCAAGTCTTCTACCCAAAAAATCCGTATGTTTGCTATCGATAACCAAACACTCAAGCATTATGAACCTTTACCTAATTATATTTACAGCCGGCACATACAAGGTGGAGCAAGTCTACGAAAAGCATAAAGACCTGTTCGTGGAACTGGAAAAACATTTCACCCTTCACCTTGTCAATTATACAGACTCTGAAAGCATTCCCAGCCATGAATACAAAATGGCATTCATAGCCAGCGGAGGCGTAGAGAGCGCCGTGGTGCGTTTTTTCAGCATCCTTCCCTATCCCATCACCCTGCTGACAGACGGCCTGAACAACTCACTGGCTGCCGCCCTTGAAATCTCGGCATGGATTCAGTCGAGAGACATGAAGGTAAAAATCATCCATGGATCAGTGCCCAATATGGTAAATCAGGTACTTTTACACCACCAGGCGTTTGCCGCCAAACGTTCCTTGAAAAAGAAACGCATCGGCGTAATCGGCACTCCAGCCTCCTGGCTGGTAGCCAGTCACGTGGATTACCTGTTAGCCGGGCAGCGTTGGGGAGTGACTTACACAGACATCTCCATTGAAACCGTAGAAAAAGCCTTCCACGAAATTACAGAAGACGAAATAGGACCTGAAGCTTCCTTGTTTGCCAACCGCGCCAAAGGGATTCAGGAAGCAACCCCGGAAGAGCTGCTTCGAGCCATGCGATTGTATAAAGCCATCCGACGTGTATGCCAGGAAGAAAACTTGGACGCTCTTACCCTGTCCTGCTTCTCACTGATTCAGAGCCTGAAAACCACAGGCTGCCTGGCCCTTTCTTTGCTGAATGACGAAGGAATACCTGCCGGATGCGAAGGCGACCTGCAGTCCATTATGACTTTACTGATGGTAAAAGAGCTCATCGGAAAGCCCGGCTTTATGGCCAACCCTTCGTTTGTAGACCTTGCACGCAACGAGGTTTTGCTGGCACACTGCTCCATTCCGACCAAAATGGCCGAAGAGTTTATTATCCGCAACCATTTTGAGACAGAAAGCGGCATCGCCATCCAGGGCATTGTACATCCGGGCGAAGTCACCCTTTTCAAATGCGGAGGAGAGTGTCTGGACGAATATTATCTATCCTTGGGACATCTCATCGAAAATACCAATATGGTGACCTGTTGTCGTACGCAGTTAAAGGTACGACTGGACAAGCCGGCAGACTATTTCCTGCACAATCCGCTGGGCAACCACCACATTCTGATTCAAGGGAATTACACCGACCTCATTCAGGAATTCATGCAACAAAACCGCTGCAAACCGAGAATTGACTGATTTTTCAAAACCATTTATTCTCTCATTCAATTTATAATCGTATCTTTGTGTGAATTATTACAAATTGAAAAGCAAGAAAAATTATGATGCATAATTGGTTTGAATGCAAAATCCGTTACGAGAAAGTAGCCGAAAACGGAATGAACAAGAAAGTAACGGAACCCTATCTAGTGGACGCACTCAGTTTCACCGAAGCTGAATCGCGTATTATCGAAGAAATCACTCCGTTCATCAGCGGAGAATTCACTGTATCCGACATCAAGCGCGCCAACTATAGCGAGCTCTTCCCCAGCGACGAGGAAGCTGCCGACCGCTGGTTCAAGTGCAAGCTCTACTTTATCACCCTCGACGAGAAAAGCGGTGCGGAAAAGAAAACAGCAACCAACGTACTGGTACAGGCTGCCGACCTGCGCGATGCCGTGAAGAAACTGGACGAAGGCATGAAGGGCACAATGGCCGACTACGTCATCGCATCGGTTGCCGAAACTGCACTGATGGACGTATATCCCTACTCTGCAGAGCCTGACGTAAAACCGGAATTCCCGGATGCAGACAAACGATAAACAAACACACATCACACCATGGATATTCAGTCTAATTTAAAAGAAGTACGGGCACAACTTCCTCCCCAGGTCAGTCTGGTTGCTGTTTCCAAGTTTCACCCAAACGAAGCGATTCTGGCTGCATACGAAACCGGGCAGCGCATCTTCGGAGAAAGCAAGGAACAGGAACTAAGCAAGAAGCAGGCTTCCCTGCCCGCCGATATTCAGTGGCATTTCATCGGCCACCTGCAGACCAATAAAGTGAAGTACATCGCACCCTACATCGCCATGATTCATGCCGTAGACAGTTACAAACTGCTGGCTGAAATCGATAAACAGGCGGCCAAATGCAACCGGGTGATTCCTTGCCTGCTGGAAATCCATATCGCAGAAGAAGAAAGTAAGTACGGATTTTCTTTTGAAGCCTGTCGCGAAATGCTGGAAACCACCCCGTGGAAAGAGCTGACACATGTATGCATCAGCGGAGTCATGGGAATGGCCACCAATACAGACGACGAATCACAAATCACCAACGAATTTGAGAGCCTTCACCGTTTCTTCACTGAACTGAAAGCTACCTATTTTAAAGATTGTGATACCTTCAAGGAAATTTCCATGGGCATGTCGCACGACTATCCGCTGGCAGTTCAGGCAGGAAGTACAATGGTACGTGTAGGCAGCAAAATTTTTGGAGATAGAGTATATTAAAACGAGAAGAATATGGCACAACTAAAAACAACTTTTGCAGGGTTAACTCTGAACAACCCGATTATTATCAGCAGTTCTGGACTGACTAACAGCCTGGCTAAAATTCAGAAACTGGAAGAAGCCGGAGCCGGTGCAGTAGTACTGAAATCAGTATTCGAAGAACAAATCAACATGCAGGCAGGAAGCATGCAGGGCTATGGTTCACCCGAAGCCGACGACTACCTGGGAGCATACGTACGCTCACATGCGCTGAACGAACATATCACCCTGATTGAAGACGTAAAGAAACACTGCAAGATTCCGGTAATCGCCAGCATCAACTGCTACAGTGACAGCGAATGGACAGACTTTGCCCGCCTGATGGAAGAAGCCGGAGCCGATGCATTGGAACTGAATATCCTTTCTTTGCAGACCAGCAAGGATTATACACCGGGAAGCTTTGAACAGCGTCACATCGACATCCTGCGCCACATCAAGAAAGTAGTCCGCATCCCGGTTATCATGAAACTGGGCAGCAACCTGACTAATCCGGTTGCACTCATCAACCAGTTGTATGCCAACGGTGCTGCTGCTGTGGTATTGTTCAACCGCTTCTACCAGCCGGACATCCAGATTGACAACCTGACTTTCACTACAGCCAATGTAATGAGTTCACCTTCTGAACTGTCTGACCGCATTCGCTGGACAGCCATTGCTTCGGCAGAAGTTCCTCAGCTGGATTATGCTGTTTCGGGTGGCGTACACAACGGAAAAGGCGTTATCAAGTCCCTGCTTTCAGGCGCTGCTGCCGTAGAAGTTTGCAGCGTTATCTACCAGCACGGCAACCAGATGATTGAAGAGATGAAGAAAGAACTGACCGAATGGATGGACGACAAAGGATATGATTCCATTGCACAGTTCAAAGGAAAAATGAATGCCTCAGCTGCAGGCGATATCAACCCGTTCGAACGTACACAGTTCATGAAATATTACAGCAACCACGAAGAATAATTCCCTTCACGGAAATGCATAAAAAACGGATTCCCTGACTTCGACGGTCGGAGAATCCGTTTTTCTTTTATCCCTGTCTAAGACTTATCGCTTCAGCAAACCGATTTTCAGATTCAGTTTAAAGTAGTACACTCCATTTTCACGTTCCAGATAACCATACTTGTCTTTTTCCGTAGAACCTTTCTCCAAGCGACTGTTCTGGAAAAGGAAATCGGCAAATGTCTGGCGGAAAGCACGCTGATAGCACAACACTTCCCCGTCACCCGTCACGAAAAGGAATCCTGCAATGGCAGAATCTGTTCCATTGTACAGTTTTGCCGGACGAAGTCCCATGGCCAAAGCCAGCAACAACTCTTTCACCTTATATTCATAGAAGCCATGCTTGGTAATCAGCTCGTCCTTTATCTTCAGCGGATTCAGCTTTTTGATTTCCTCCGTCAGTTCCGACACCTTCGTGATACCGTCCAGCCACATCA
>ENA-OOWN01000602-OOWN01000602.1-human-gut-metagenome-genome-assembly--contig:-NODE-602-length-30059-cov-3.745667_pt1 | contig 30059 bp, 25 predicted proteins | sample MGYA00241406_ERZ501319 | MGnify/ENA primary metagenome ERZ501319 (study PRJEB25962, sample SAMEA2042734) | human gut metagenome | biome: human gut; feature: human-associated habitat; material: faeces... | reverse complement strand
CTACTTTTGCCCCCTCTACAGCTGGTGCACCGACAGTGATTGAGCCGTCTTTGTCAACGAGCAAAACCTTGTCGAACTCAACAGTCTGACCTGCCTCAACATCCTTGATGTGATGTACGAAGAGCTTCTTGCCCTCCTCAGCCTTGAACTGCTGACCGTTAATTTCTACAATTGCGTACATTTAATTAATTATATAAACGGGTTTCTTCGGGAGGCGTCCTGCATTGTGCCGGATCTTCTTTGAGCCCCTTCGAACTAAACTTTTCTGTAACATTTGCCCAATCCATGAGCATTCGGGGTGCAAAATTACAAATTATCTTTGATATGAACAAAATGTTGGGGAAATAAAGTTTGCTTTTTAGAAAGATTTAACAGAAAAGCCTGTTTTTTATAAGAATACCGATTATTTGCTACCAGATAAGGGACTCGTGAATAGTATAATGTTCTTTATTGGGTTCAATAATATACTTCCTTAGGTTCAATGATATGTCTCCTCTGGCTCAATGATATGTCTTCTCTGGTTCAAAGAGATGTCTCCTTAGGTTTAAGGATACGACTTCTCTGGTTCAAGAAGATACCTTCGTTAAAGTTATGACTAGTGTCAGCATCTCTGCTGAGCCTAGTCAGCAGGTCTGCTCACTATAGTCGACAGGTCTGCTGACTGAAGTCAGCAAGTCTTCCGACTCAAGTGATATTACCTTTTAATTGTATACTTTCTTCTTGGGAACAATATATGCTATATGCTATTTGATGGAGGAGGTGTATAAAAAGAAAAAAGCGATGACCTTCACAGGCTACCGCTCCAAATCTTCAATAGGTATTAGTTTCCATTAAGGTAAAAAGATTGTTTTCAGGATAACTGGCTGCAAAGATACACGATATTTTTCAAATCACCAAATATTTATTTGATTATTTTTGTTGTAATTTTATTGTGTGAGCGCACAAGGGTGTTAATTAACTTATTTTAGCAAGAAAGGCTGCGTAATCGATTGCAATTCTGTTGTTTTTTTGTTTTTGTTTAGATATCTTCAAAAGTATAAAGAGACGAACTTTCGAGACGAGTAGTGAAGTAGAGAAAATAAAAACAGGTTGGCGCAGAAGTGCCAACCTGTTTATGGAAAATACTATTATCTTATTCTGTCTGTTTGAATCAGGAAAAAGAAGTGATTACTTCTGCTTCTTGATTTTCTCTACGTAAGCATCAATGACAGCTACTGCTGTGATGTTTACGATATCCTGTACACTACTTTCTGAGTCTGTGAAGTGGATAGGCTTATTCAATCCCATCTGGATAGGGCCGATAATCTCAGCTTCAGGATTCAAACCCTGGAGAAGTTTGTATGCACCATTGGCGCTACTCAAGTTAGGGAACACCAAAGTGTTTACGTCTTTGCCCTTGAGGCGGGAGAATGGATACTTCTCATCGCGCAGATCCTTGTTGAGTGCATAGTTTACCTGCATCTCACCATCGATAGCGAGTTCTGGGAACTCCTTCTGCATCTCAGCAACGGCTTTCTTTGCCTTAACAGGTGAGCCAATATTGTCTGTACCGAAGTTAGAGTAGCTTAACATGGCCATAACCGGCTCTTCGTTGAAGAACTTCACTGTACCTGCAGACAGCTTGGCAACATCGATCAGCACATCTTCGTCTGGGTGGCGGTTGATGAGCGTATCTGCGATATAATAAATACCCTTCTGGGTGTTAAGGATATGCATGGTACCGAATGTCTTATATGGCTCACGGATTCCAATTACATCTTTTGCCACCTTAATAGTATTGCTGTACTTTGTGTAAAGACCAGTGATGAATGCGTCAGCATCACCCTGTTCTACCATTGACATACCGAAGTAGTTGCGCTCGTACATTTTATCATAAGCTTCCTCGAAGCTGTAGCCCTCGCGAGCACGCTTCTCTGCCAGATGCTTGGCAAACTTAGCACGGCGGCCCTGTTCGTTATCGGCACGCATATCTACAATCTCAATATCTGAAAGGTCAAGTTTCAAACGGCTAGCAACACGGTTCAGGCGGTCTGGGTTGCCCAACAGGATTGGCTGGCAGATACCCTCTTGCTTTGCCTGGACAGCAGCCTTCAGCATAGTTGGGTTGCCACCTTCAGCGAATACTACACGCTGTGGGTGAAGGCGCGCTGTATCGTGGAGCTTGCGGGTCAGTTTGGTCTCCTGACCAAGCAGCTGGCGCAAATCCTGTTTGTACTTATCCCAGTCTGTGATAGGGGTGCGAGCCACACCACTTTCCATTGCAGCCTTAGCTACGGCAGCAGAAACTTCTGTAATCAAACGTGGATCTACAGGTTTCGGAATGAAGTATTTAGGACCGAATGTAAGGTCGTTAACGTGGTAAACATCGTTTACTACATCAGGAACCGGCTGCTTAGCCAAATCGGCAATAGCATGAACAGCAGCCATCTTCATTTCTTCGTTGATAGCACGGGCGTGAACATCGAGTGCACCACGGAAGATGTATGGGAAACCGATTACATTGTTAATCTGGTTAGGATAATCTGAACGGCCAGTTGACATCAATACGTCAGGGCGGCTGTCCATAGCGTCCTCGTAGCTGATCTCAGGTACAGGATTGGCAAGAGCGAAAACGATAGGGTTGTCTGCCATAGAGCGAATCATATCCTTGGAGAGCACGTTACCCTTGCTGAGTCCTACGAATACATCAGCGCCTTTCACAGCCTCTTCGAGTGTATGGACATCGCGGCGGTCTGTTGCAAAGAGCTTTTTCTGCTCTGTCAGATTTTCGCGGTCGCTGGTGATGACGCCCTTAGAGTCGAGCATAACGATGTTCTTTACCTGTGCACCAAGTGCTACGTAGAGTTTTGTACAGCTGATAGCAGCAGCACCAGCACCATTTACGACAATCTTCACATCGGCAATGTTCTTTCCTGCTACCTCAAGAGCGTTCTTCAAGCCTGCTGCAGAGATGATAGCAGTGCCATGCTGGTCATCGTGCATTACAGGGATATCGAGAGTTCTTTTCAGGCGTTCCTCGATGTAAAAACATTGAGGTGCCTTGATGTCCTCCAAGTTGATTCCACCAAATGTAGGAGCGATTTTCTCTACGGTTTCACAGAACTTTTCTGGGTCTTTCTCATCGATTTCTATATCGAAGACATCCACACCGCCGTAAATCTTGAAAAGCAATCCCTTACCTTCCATCACTGGCTTTCCGCTCATGGCACCGATATCGCCAAGTCCGAGCACTGCTGTACCATTACTGATAACAGCAACCAGGTTACCCTTGTCAGTATACTTGTATGCATCGTCTGGGTTCTGCTGGATCTCAAGACATGGGAATGCCACGCCAGGAGAATAAGCAAGGCTCAGATCCGTTTGTGTGTGATAAGGTTTTGTTGGCTTAACCTCAATCTTGCCAGGACGGCCAGTCTCGTGATAACTTAAAGCCGCCTCTTTTGTAATTTTTACCATAACAATATATTGGTTTAAAGTTTATTCTTCTTTCATATTCGTGGATTTTTGGCACGAAATTTAAAAGTTTGTGCAAAGGTACAAAAAAACTTAGTAAAAAAGAATGGTTTTTTGATTTTTTTTGTATCTTTGCACAAAAATAGTCTTCAAACAAGTAAAATGGCAGAAATCAATCAATATAGACAAGAACTGAAAGACAGAATCATCTCTTATGCGATGCCTGAATTCTATAAGCGTGGGGTAAAAGCTGTCAAGATGGATGAAATCTCACAGGGACTTCATGTATCTAAGAGAACTGTGTACGAGATTTTCGGTGACAAAGAAGAATTGTTGCTTGCTGGTATGATGCGTCAGCTAGAAGAAAATCGTTCGAAGTTAGAAAATTTCGCCAAGACCCAAGCGAAGAATGTGATAGATATTATCAGCTATGTCTATAAATTGCAGATGGAGCGCAATGGGAAGGTGGGCGTTCTTTTTTATGAGGAGGTTCATAAGATGCCTCGTGTGGTGAAATTCTTCCAGGAAAATCATGCTCATGAACGGGAGGAGAGTGTGCGTTTCTTTGAGGCTGGTGTCAAGGAGGGGCTTTTCCGTAATGATGTAGACTTCAATGTTGTTATGGACATAGGACATGTAATGATGGAGGAAATCATGCATCATCAGCTCTATCGTGTTCATTCGATGCAGGAGATATACGACAATTATATTTTGTGCCTGATTCGTGGATTCTGTACAGAGCGCGGCTTGGAGCAGCTTGACCGTGCTTTGAAAGAGTAGAGGCGTTGGCTTTTATATACAAAATGTACTTTTTGAGCGAATGTGTAATTACGCTTAAAAAAGAGAAAGAGGTTTCGGAGATGCTTTATATAGGCTCACGGAACCTCTTTTCCTTAATCCTTGTATAGCCAGTGGAGGAGCAGGTTTATAACTTTTGGATAGAAGCGGAACCAGCGAAACTTGGTAACAGGTTTGCCTCCGAAACCGAGAATGAATTCACGGTAGAGATTATTCTTAAGCGGAAGTCCTGCGTCCATAAAGTGGAGGTGTTGGGCATCCTGCTCCTGTGCATCAGAGAGTGCTTGCCAGATGGTCATTGTGTCCGGATGCAGATGGATGTAAGTCTTTCTCTTGAATGCAGAAAACCAAAGAAAGGCATTGCCTTGGTTGTAGATGCAGGTATAGCCGCCAATCACTTTGTCCTTATAGGTGATGATGACGTTTCTGGCATTACTACTTGTACTCAGTTTCTGAAAGAATGTTTCGTCAGGAACAAAACGGCGAAGTTTCAGCCGATAATAATTTTTGAGCAACTGGTGATAACGATGGATGTCTTCGGGTGAAGTTGCCTCTCTACAACTTATTCCCTTTTTCTTCATTTTTTCAATCATAGCAATTTGTTTGTCTGAGAGTCGCTCTTGGGGAAGTTTGCTGTGTAGGGAGTTATGTATCTCTTGCCAGGCAATAGGTACATAGCCCAATTTTTTGAATTCCCGGTAACCCAGCATCTTTTTGCTCATTCGGGAGAACTCGATGTAAAAGCAGAGTCGTTTGTGTAAGTGGATAGTTAGGCTGCGGAGTAACAATGGGAAAATAGCATTCTGTTCAGCATCGGGTGCATAAAGTCCCTCTCCATACGCGTGCGCGTGCGTATATAAATAAGGTGGAAATAAAGATTTGCGGTGATAGAGGATGACGAGCATTTGTCCTACCACCTTGTTCTCCTGTGTGGCGACAGCCATAAAAGGGGTTATGCCGGGTGTTTTTTCAAGAATCTGAAAAAGCTCCAAGCTATGAAAAAAGTCGCCTTCCAATAAATGCGGCATTTCTTCCAGTTTACCATATATTTCTACTTCATATTTTCTCACGGAGGCAAAAATAATAAATTTATCATAAAAAAGCAAGAAAAAGGGCTCCTCTATCGTTATTTTTTAGTATTTTTGCATAAAAAGTAGAACTTTAAACAAAATTACGTATGAAAATAGTGTTTATTGGGGCAGGTAATCTTGCTACCAATCTTGCGCTCGAAATATCGCAATCAGAACATCAGATTGTGCAAGTTTTCAGTAGAACTTGGGAGTCGGCCTCTCTATTGGCTGAGAAGGTGAATTGTGAGCCTGTCAATGAGATGAGTAAGGTGGTCTGTGATGCAGATTTGTACATAGTTTCAGTGAAGGATGATGCGCTTGAAATGCTTATTCCTGAACTGTGCAAAGGAAGAGAAGATAAGATGTTTGTTCATACAGCTGGTTCCATGCCGATGGATGTTTTCAAAGATTATGCCCGTCATTATGGCGTATTTTATCCGATGCAGACATTTACGAAAGATAAAAAGGTTGCATTCGAAAATATTCCTATTTTCATTGAGGGATGTGGTGCTTTCGAAACTTCTTTCCTGAAGAGGTTGGCAGAACAGATTTCTCGTAGTGTCTATGAATTGGATTCTGATAATCGTAAGTATCTGCACCTGTCAGCTGTTTTTGCTTGTAATTTTGCGAATCATTGCGTAGCTATAGGTCAGCGGATTCTCGAAAATCATCACATTCCTGGCAGTGTTCTCCGTCCTCTGGTTATGGAAACTATGGACAAGGCTTCTTCGCATTCGGCAGCTGAAGTGCAGACGGGACCGGCTATTCGTGATGATCGGAACGTAATGGAGAAACAAATGCAACTTCTTGAAAAACAGCCAGAACTACAGCAGATTTATGAAATAATGAGCAAAAGCATATTCAAGTTCAAGAGATAAAACTGTTATCGGTTTAAGTTTGCAGTTAGGATTTTAAGTTCTAGAAACAGAAATAAATATGATTAATTACGATTTAAATAAGATAAAAGCAATCATCTTTGATGTTGATGGAGTACTTTCAAGACAGACCATCACGCTTTCCAGTGCCGGCGAACCTTTGCGTACTGTTAATATCAAAGATGGCTATGCCATACAGCTGGCTCAGAAGAAAGGTGTTCGTATCGTAATTCTGACAGGCGGTAATTCTCATGCCATACAGGTACGCTATGAAAATCTTGGTGTAGAGGATATCTTCATGGGGTGTTCTGTAAAGATAAAGACTTATGAGGAGTTCAAGCAGAAATATTCAATTACAGATGAGGAAATAATATATGTAGGTGATGATATTCCTGATTATGAGATTATGCGTCGTTGCGGATGTCCATGTTGCCCAGCAGATGCATGCTCCGATATTAAAGAAATTTCTATTTATATCTCGGCTTGTAACGGAGGTGATGGTGTGGGACGTGATGTCGTAGAACAGGTGCTGAGAGCCAAGGGTTTATGGCTTTCAGATGCTAAGGCATTTGGCTGGTAGAATTTAGTTAATAGTTGAAAGTTGATAGTTTATAGTAGAAAGTTTGCAACTGAATTTTAATCATAAAGTTCAAAGTAATAAGGTTTAAAATAGATGAATTATAAGATCATTTTGGCGAGTAATTCGCCTCGTCGCAAGGAACTTCTGGCAGGTTTGGATATTCCTTTTGAGGTGAAGGTGATTAGTGGTATTGATGAAAGTTATCCTGCTGACCTCGATGCTTATCAGGTGGCAGAATTCATCTGCAAGAAAAAGGCTGAGGCTTATCGCTCGCTTTTGAACGGAAATAATAGTGTTGAAGAGTTGGACGAGTCAGAAACTTTGATTCTTACAGCAGATACGGTTGTGATTGCGCCAACAGCTGGCGAACAGAATGACCAGGAAGGAAAGGGAGTCATTCTCGGGAAGCCTCGTGATGCTGAAGATGCCAGACGAATGCTGAAGATGTTGAGCGGAAAGACGCATCATGTAGTTACAGGTGTTTGTCTTACTACCCAGCATAAGCAGCGTTCCTTTTCAGTAACAACAGAAGTGACGTTCAAACCGCTTTCTGATGATGAAATCAGTTATTATATAAATCATTATCAGCCGTTTGACAAAGCTGGCGCCTATGGTATTCAGGAATGGATTGGCTACATAGGTTGTACGGGGTTGAAGGGAAGTTATTTTAATGTGATGGGGCTTCCGGTTCAGCGTATCTATGAGGAATTGAGGCGAATTTAGATTTTTTAAAATTAAATATTGTTCTATGTCGTAGATAATGAGTATCTTTGTGCGTTTTATGTAACTAACAAGGATTATGAGTGAAGAAATTTTAGCAAAAGCTCATGAGGTTTTGGACAATTATATGGAGAGCAATCATCACCGGCGCACTCCGGAGCGTTCCACTATCCTCGACACCATTTATTCTATGGGAGAGCATTTCTCGATAGAAGATTTGGGCAGAGAGCTACTGAAAAAGAATTTTCGCGTTAGCAGGGCTACGCTTTATAACACATTGCATCTGTTCCTGGAACTAAGGCTTGTGGTAAAGCACAGTCTGGCAGACGGCACCAAGTATGAGGCCAGTTATAGCGAGGAAAATCATGTGCATCAGGTTTGCACGATTTGTGGCAAGGTAACCGAAATTGTAGCACCGCAGGTTACGGCTGCTGTGAAGGATATCAGGATGCAGCGCTTTCGTAAAGATGCTTATGCTCTTTACATCTATGGCGTATGCAGCGGCTGTCAAAGCAAGATGACTCGCAAACGCAAAAAAGAATAAGTATCAAGATAAAAAGATAAAAAATGAACACAGGTAAAGTAGATGTCCTGCTGGGTTTGCAGTGGGGCGATGAAGGTAAAGGTAAGGTGGTTGACGTGTTGACCCCTAAGTATGATGTCATTGCTCGTTTCCAGGGTGGTCCTAATGCTGGACATACATTGGAGTTTGAGGGCGAGAAGTATGTGCTTCGCTCTATCCCTTCTGGTATTTTCCAGGGTGGTAAGGTGAACATCATCGGCAATGGTGTGGTTTTGGCTCCAGACCTCTTTATGGGTGAGGCTAAGGATCTTGAGAAGAGCGGTCATGATTTGAAGAGCCGTCTTTACATCTCTAAGAAGGCACATCTCATCATGCCTACTCACCGTGTACTCGATGCTGCTATCGAGGCTTCTAAGGGAAAGAACAAGGTAGGTACTACTGGTAAGGGTATCGGTCCTACTTATACTGACAAGGTTAGCCGTACCGGTCTTCGCGTAGGCGATATCCTTGACAATTTCGAGGAGAAGTATGCTGCTCACAAGGCTGCTCATCTCAAAACCATCGCAAGTCTCGGTTATACCGACTTCGATATCACAGAGGTTGAGAAGACCTGGATGGAGGGCATCGAATACTTGAAGCAGTTCAAACTTATTGATAGCGAGGTAGAAATCAATAAGGTGCTCCGTTCTGGCAAGGATATACTCTGCGAGGGTGCTCAGGGTACTATGCTCGATGTTGATTTCGGTTCTTATCCATTCGTTACTTCTTCTAATACTACCTGTGCAGGTGCCTGCATAGGTCTGGGTATCGGCCCTAACCGCATCGGCAATGTTTATGGTATCATGAAGGCTTATTGTACACGTGTTGGTGCAGGTCCATTCCCTACAGAGCTTTTCGATGAGACTGGTGCCAAGATCCGTGACCTCGGTCATGAGTATGGTGCTGTTACCGGTCGTGAGCGTCGTTGTGGCTGGTGCGATCTTGTACAGCTCAAGTATTCTGTCATGGTGAATGGTGTTACCGAGCTTATCATGATGAAGAGCGACGTGCTCGATGGCTTCGATACCATCAAGGCATGCGTGGCATATAAGTTGAAGGATGGTTCTGTTACAACAGATTTCCCATACGAAATCGATGATGTAGAACCTGTTTACAAGGAGTTCAAGGGCTGGAAGACTGATATGACGAAGTTCACATCTGAAGATCAGTTCCCACAGGAGTTCAAGGATTATATTGCTTTCGTAGAAGAGTTCCTTGAGACTAAGATCGGTATCATTTCTATCGGTCCAGACCGTGCTCAGACTATTGTGCGCAAGTAAATTATATAGTGTTTAATGTTTAGTGTTTAATGTTTACTTTGAGGGGTTTACATGGCGCTAGACATTAAACATTTAACATTCATATTAAACATTAATAAATGGCTCAGAAACCAAGTATACCAAAGGGCACGAGAGATTTTGGTCCTGTTGAGATGGCGAAACGCAACTACATCTTCAACACCATCAAGGAAGTGTATGCTCTTTATGGATTCCAGCAGATTGAAACCCCTGCCATGGAAACCCTTCAGACTTTGATGGGCAAGTATGGTGAAGAGGGTGATAAGCTGCTTTTTAAGATATTGAATTCAGGCGACTATATGAATAAGGTGAGCGATGAGGATATTCATTCTCTCGGATCACTCAAATTAGCAGCGAAACTTTGTGAGAAAGGCCTTCGTTATGACTTGACCGTTCCTTTCGCACGTTACGTAGTGCAGCACCGCGAGGAGTTGCAGATGCCTTTCAAGCGTTATCAGATTCAGCCAGTATGGCGTGCAGACCGCCCTCAGAAGGGACGTTACCGTGAGTTCTATCAGTGTGATGCCGATGTGGTTGGCTCTGATTCTCTCCTGAATGAGGTCGAGTTGATGCAGATTGTTGATACCGTGTTCACTAAGTTTGGTGTTCGTGTATGCATCAAGATTAATAACCGCAAGATTCTTACCGGTATTGCAGAGGTTATCGGCGAGGCTGAGAAGATTGTAGATATCACAGTGGCCATCGATAAGCTTGATAAAATCGGACTTGACAATGTAAACGAAGAGTTGCGCAATGACGGCATTTCTGAAGAGGCTATTGAGAAGTTGCAGCCAATCATCTCATTGTCAGGAACTAATGATGAGAAACTTGAAGTGATAGCGAAGGTTCTCGAAGGTTCAGAAGTTGGTTTGAAGGGTGTAGAGGAAACCAAGTTTATCCTCGATACCTTGAAGACTCTTGGCTTGAACAACGAGATAGAACTGGATCTCACTCTGGCTCGTGGCTTGAACTATTACACAGGTGCAATCTTCGAGGTGAAGGCGCTTGATACTCCAATGGGAAGTATTACAGGTGGTGGTCGTTACGACAACCTCACCGGCATTTTCGGTTTGCCAGGTTTGAGCGGTGTTGGTATCAGTTTTGGTGCTGACCGTATTTATGATGTGTTAGGTGCGCTCGACCTTTATCCGAAGGAGGCAGTAAATGCTACACAGGTACTGTTTATCAACTTCGGTGAAAAGGAGACAGCTTACTGCCTGCCTATAGTAAGTGCAGCTCGTGCAGCCGGTATCCGTACCGAAATCTTCCCTGATAAGGCGAAGATGAAGAAGCAGATGAGCTATGCCAATGCCAAGAATATTCCGTTTGTGGTGCTTGCAGGTGAGAATGAGATGGCTCAGGGCAAGGTTACGCTTAAGAATATGGAAACTGGCGAACAAACCTTGGTTACTGCCGAGGAATTGATAGCCAAAGTAAATAAATAATACTCTCTTTCTCGTCCTCTCGTGCTCGTATATGTGAATATGCAGTGCGGCAGGGCGAGAGCTTTTTATGTGTTAGCATGTATGCCTAACTATAATTTTAGTAACTTCTAAAAACTACAGACAAATGAAAAAAATAAAAGCTATTTTATGTGTATTCATACTGGCGTTGCTGATGACATCCAGCACAAAGACAACAACGATTTTTGTAATAGGTGATTCTACTGCTGCCGAGAAAGGTGGTTTTAGAAATAATCCAGAGCGAGGATGGGGGATGGTATTGCAAGGCTTTTTTGATGACAAGGGGCAATTCCTACTCGTAGGATAACCTCAGTTCTGATGTTTATCATTTACGGTTGCAAAGGTACGAAGATTTTTATAATTGTGCAATACCTAAAAATGGGGGTTTTGATGAATACCTAGAAATGAGGAATGAAAATGGGGGAGAGTAGATATGAAAAAAGGAAGTCCTTATTGAAGAACTTCCTTTTTTATGAGGTGTCTAGCGGAGTCGAACCGCTCTACACGGTTTTGCAGACCGTTACCTAACCGCTCGGCCAAGGTACCTTGTTTGTTTTGCGGTGCAAAGATAATGCTTTTCTGTCAATCCAGCAAATTTTTGTTGGAAAAAGTTAGACTGACTATCAACCGGACAGTGAAAAGCGGCTGTCGCCGGGATTTTGGTAAATAAAAAGCCGGACGGCTGTGGGCCTCCGGCTTATATATAATATATGTATATGCGCGCTTATCTAATGCGATCGGCCGAGCGAACCAAAGCCTCGTCGGCTAAAATCGCTTTCCTTGCCATGAAGTAGAGTATCATTGCTACGGCAGGAAGGGCGGCCGTCAGCGACACGCTGAAATTGCCGGCGCTCTCGCTTATGTGGGTTGACACCACGGCGTAAACCACATACCAGCCCAGTATCAGGAGAAGATTGAATACGCAGAAACGGCTTTGCACCATTCTATTGCGGTATGAGAATATTGCTATCAAGGCAATGGGGCAGGTGAGAAGCAGTATCGCGAAAAGCACCCATACCGGGAAACCATAGCTTCCGCCGGGGCGTGTCCACAAGTTGTACAGATCTGATTTTACGCCCAGCGCGGTACCGTCGGTGAAACTGCCAATGGGAAAGCACAGGCATACTATTGTGAGTACAAGGGCTACCAATAGGAATACTGTCTGTTTCCGCTGTATCATCACATTTCCTTTTGGTTGTCCCTTTGTGTGTCGCGCCAATATACGTTGCCGTCGATAAACTCTTGTGTGGCGAGCAGTGTTGGTTTCGGCAGTTTTTCGTAATAACGTGAAATCTCGATTTGTTCCCTGTTCTCGAAAACTTCTTCCAAACTGTCGTTGTAAGACGCGAACTCGGCCAGTTTCTTGCTCAGGTCTTGCTTTATCTCGACCGAAATCTGGTTGGCGCGTTTTGCTATGATTGCCACGCTTTCGTAGATGTTGTCCGTCTCATTGCACAAGTCCATGATGTTGCGTGTGACGGTGTTGGTAGGAGCTTTTGATTTCTTGTAATCCATATTTATTGTTACAATGTTGTTTGTATAATTATTTTTCCTTAGTGAATTTCTGGCAAGAGGCGATGTATTTCTCGGCCAGTTTCTTGTTCTTAGAGTCAGGATATTCGTTGATGAAGCCGTAACATTCGTCCTCGGCGTCGCGGTAGCGGTCTACTTTTTTTGACTCTACGCTTTGCTGGGCCAGTTCAAACTTGCTTTTCATTATCAGCAGCGCGAAGTCTTCGCGCATCGTCGTATACGGGTAGTCGTTCATTGCATTTTGCGCCGTGATGATGCACGCCTCGTAATTGCTGCCTCCGCTGGTGCAGTTGCCGAAGTAAGTGCCGAGGTTGTAGTACAGTTGCGCCGAATAAAGTTCTTTCTTCACGAGCTTGTCCTGCAACTCGAACAGGCGTTTTTGTGCCATGTCTTTCAGTTTGGCTTCAGGGAATATGTCGAGATATTCTTGAAACGCGGCGATGGCGTTTACCGTCTGTGTCTGGTCAAGGCGCGGTTCAGGCGTACTCATGTAGAGGCTTTCGCCTATGTAGAACGCGGCTATTTCGGCATATATGCCTTTTGGGTATGCCTGGCGGTATTTCTTGAATGTCATGGCCGCTCCCTCGTAGTCTTTGTCGCAGTATTGGGCCATGGCCAGCATATAGAGGCTCTCTTCGGCGTTGTCGGTGCCTTTCTGTATGGTCACCAGTTCTTGAAGCAAGGTTATGGCTTGCGAGTATTTGCCGTTGGCGAAACACTCTTTGGCGTATTCGTATTTGTAAGTATAGTCCTGTGACTTGTATACTTGGTTGAACTCATGTGCGCATCCTGAAAGTATAATGACGGCAAATATCGCGATGAGAATGTTATTCTTCATATAACTACACATTTGGCTGCAAAAATACACATTATATTATAAACAGCCAAAGTTTGCCTATAATTTTAAGAAAAAATTGTTTTTGTGGCGGCTATGTGCGCTGTTGGTGTATGATATTAGTTATCTTTGCAGACGGATATATGGCACATGCCCGCGCCGTAGCAGATTTTCAAGTTTGCGGAAGGTGGCCTTTCGGGTTGCGGAAGACGGCTTTTTGCACGGTGAAAGACGACCTTTTGGAAGGAGGAAAGCCACCTTTTGCACGGCGTTTTGTAAGTTGCTGTTTTTCAGCAAGTTGCATAATTGCCAAAAATTGGGGTCATGCAAGGCTGGCGGATGTGTCCGGAGTTAAGATTTTTATTGTATGAGTGATTTTAAACTTGTTTCCGATTATCAGCCTACCGGCGACCAGCCGGAGGCAATAAAGCAGCTTACCGACGGATTGCTCATGGGCGAAAAGTCGCAGGTGTTACTGGGTGTCACCGGCTCGGGCAAGACGTTTACCGTGGCGAACGTCATAGCCAACGTAAACAAGCCTACGCTTATACTGAGCCACAATAAGACTCTGGCCGCCCAGCTGTACAGCGAGATGAAGTCGTTTTTTCCTGACAACGCCGTTGAATACTACGTTTCTTACTATGATTACTACCAGCCTGAGGCGTATCTGCCGCAGACCGACACGTATATCGAGAAAGACTTGGCCATTAACGAGGAAATCGACCGCTTGCGCCTGTCGGCCGTGTCGGCGCTGCTTTCCGGCCGGAAAGACGTAGTTGTGGTGTCGTCGGTGTCGTGCATTTACGGTATGGGCGGCCCTGTGGAAATGGCTAAGAGCGTGATTTCGATAAAGCGCGGGCAGAAGTTAGACCGCAATGTGTTTCTGCGCAGTCTTGTAAACGCCCTGTACGTGAGGAACGACTTGGAACTGAAGCGCGGCAATTTCCGTGTAAGGGGCGACACCGTAGACGTGTTCATGGCCTATAGCGACAACGTGTTGCGTGTGTCGTTTTGGGACGACGAGATTGATACAATCGAGGAAATAGACTCTGTAAGTTTCCACCGCCTTGCCTCTTTCGACAGTTATCAGATATATCCGGCCAACCTGTTTGTCACGTCCAAGGAGCAGACGGAGATAGCCGTGCGCCAGATTCAGGACGACTTGGTGAAGCAGATTGACTTTTTCAACGAACAGGGCGACGCGATCAAGGCCCAGCGCATAAAGGAAAGGGTGGAGTATGACATGGAGATGATAAAGGAACTGGGCCACTGTTCCGGCATAGAGAATTATTCGCGATATTTTGACGGCCGCGAACCGGGGCAGAAACCTTACTGTCTGCTTGACTTTTTTCCGAAAGATTACTTGCTTGTGATAGACGAAAGCCATGTGAGCGTGCCGCAAATAAGCGCGATGTACGGCGGCGACAGGGCGAGGAAGACAAATCTCGTTGAGTATGGTTTCCGTCTGCCTGCGGCGTTTGACAACCGTCCTTTGACTTTCGACGAATTCCACTCGATGGTAAACCAAGTTATTTACGTATCGGCCACGCCGGCCGATTACGAACTGGCAGAGGCCGGGGGAGTGGTGGTGGAGCAGGTCATAAGACCTACGGGGCTGCTCGACCCTGAGATAGAAGTGCGTCCCAGCGAGAACCAGATAGACGACCTCATGGAGGAAATCATCCAGCGCAACGAGCGAGGCGAGCGTACTTTGGTCACCACTCTGACAAAGCGTATGGCCGAGGAGCTGACGGAATACTTGTTGAACCATGGCGTGCGCGCCAATTATATACACAGCGACGTTGCCACGTTGGACCGCGTGAAGATAATGAACGATTTGCGCGAAGGAGTGTTTGACGTGCTCGTCGGGGTCAACCTGCTACGCGAGGGATTGGACTTGCCCGAGGTTTCGCTAGTGGCGATACTCGATGCCGACAAGGAAGGTTTCTTGCGCTCGCATCGCTCGCTGACGCAGACTGCAGGCCGCGCCGCGCGTAACGTGAACGGTAAGGTGATAATGTATGCCGACAAGATAACGGCCAGTATGCGGCTGACCATTGACGAGACGCTGCGCCGCCGCGAAAAACAGTTGAAATACAATGAGTTGCATCATATTACGCCGAAGCAGATAGTTAAAAACATTAACCATAACGCCCTTGGTGTACAGACGGTAGAGGATGTACGGCCTGCCGTAGAGAATAAATATAAGCCGTACATAGAGGAAGAACACATAGCCTTTGCCGCCGACCCTATAGTCAAGGGCATGAGCAAGGAGCTGCTTGAAAAGAGCATAGCCAACACCCGTAACCTCATGAAGAAGGCAGCCAAAGAGCTTGACTTTATCCAAGCGGCACAGTTCCGTGACGAACTGTTGCGCTTGCAGGCTATGCTTGATGGAAAATGACGGGCTTATTCGTATCTCATCGACTTTGCCGGATGTATCCGCGATACGAGGTAGCTTGGCGCAATAAGCACGAATATGCTGATAAGCAATGTCGCAACGTTGATTAAAATGATGATAGGCAGGTTGAATTCCACCGGCACCGTGTCAACGTAATACGTCGAGGCATCCAGCTTTACAAGCCCAGTGAACCGTTGCAGGGCTATCAGGCCGATGCCGATTATGTTGCCTATGGCCAGTCCGCGGCCTATGATGAACACGGCGAACCAAAGGAATGTTTTGCGTATGGTCTTGTTACGTGCGCCAAGGGCTTTGAGTATGCCTATCATGCTGGTGCGTTCAAGAATGATGATAAGCAGTCCTGAAATCATGGTAAACCCGGCAACGCAGAGCATTAGCGCGAGTATTATCCATACGTTTAGGTCTAAAAGGTCGAGCCAAGTGAATATTTGAGGGTTTGTGTCCTGTATTTTTGCTGACGAGTAAGCCTCGCCGTAGCGGTCGGTTGTACGGTTTACTTTATTTATAATGTTTTCTTCCACCATGTCGATTTCGTCGAAATCGGCTACAGTAAGTTCCGCCCCTACGGCTTGGTCGGATTCCCAGCCGTTCAGCCGTAAGGTAGTATAAAGGTCGGTGAAGCAAATTGTTTTGTCAAATTGCGACAAGTTAGTCTGGTAAACGCCCGATATAGTGAAACGTCTTACACGCACGTCGCCGCCGTCAATGAAGTAGGCGAAAACCTTGTCGCCTGCGTTCAGTTTCAGCCGGTCGGCCATAATTTTCGATATTAGTATCTTGTTGTGGCTTACTGAATCGCTGAATGTGGGTATGTTGCCGCTGATCAGGTTGTTGTGAATGAATGTAGTGTCGTATTCGGCCGCCACTCCTTTGAACGCTACGCCGAGAAAATCGTTGTCGGTTTTCAGTATGCCTTGTTTCATCGCGTAGCGTTGTACATGCTTTACGCCGTTGATAGAGCGCAGCACTTTCATCATGCTGTCGTTAATGCACACAGGACGGGCGTCTCGTCCGTGCAGTGTCATGAAATTGGCAACGGTTATATGACTGCCGAAGCCTACCACTTTGTCGCGTATGGTGTGCTTGAAACCAAACACGATGCTTACCGACACAATCATCACCGCCAAGCCGATGGCAACACCGGCGGTGGCTATGCGTATTGCCGGACGGCTCACTTTTTGCTTGGAGTCGTTGGCTGAATATATGTGTTTGGCTATGAATAATGGCAGGTTCATTCTTCGTCAACCCTCCCCGGATATGATTCAAGGGCCTTGCGGAGCACTAACAGCGCCCTTACAAGGTCTTCTTTTTTCAATACGTATGCGATGCGCACTTGGTTACGGCCGGCTCCCGGAGTTGTATAGAATCCCGAAGCGGGGGCCATCATAACAGTTTCACCTTCATAATTAAAATCCTCCAAGCACCAGCGGCAGAACTTTTCGCTGTCGTCAACGGGCAGTTTCGCTACGGTATAGAATGCGCCCATCGGTATAGGCGAATACACTCCGGGTATGCGGTTAAGGCCGTCGATGAGACATTTACGGCGTTCAACATACTCATCGTACACCGTGCGGTAATATTCTTCGGGAGCGTCCAACGACGCTTCGGCCGCAATTTGCCCGATAAGCGGCGGTGACAGGCGTGCTTGGCAGAATTTCATCACGGCGCGCCTCACCTCGGCGTTCTTTGTTATCAACGCCCCGATGCGTATGCCGCACTCGCTGTAACGCTTGCTTACGGAATCGATCAGTACCACGTTTTGCTCTATTCCTTCCAAATGGCAGGCACTGATATAGGGCGAACCGGTATAGATATATTCCCTGTAAACTTCGTCAGAGAATAGGTAAAGGTCGTATTTCTTTACGAGATCGCGTATCTGGTGCATTTCACGGCGTGTGTACAAATAGCCTGTCGGGTTGTTCGGATTACAGATAAGTATGGCCCTTGTACGGTCGTTTATCAGTTCTTCAAACTTCTCAACTTTAGGGAGCGAGAACCCTTCTTCTATCGTTGTGGCTATGGTTCGGATCTTGGCGCCGGCCGATATGGCGAAAGCCATGTAGTTGGCGTAGGCCGGTTCGGGCACGATAATCTCGTCGCCGGGATTCAGACACGACATGAAGGCGAACAATACGGCTTCACTGCCGCCACAAGTGATGATAATGTCGTCGGCGGTTACGTTGATGTCGTACTTCTTGTAATATGAAACTAGTTTTTGTCTGTAACTCAGATAACCTTGTGAAGGTGAGTATTCAAGTATTGTTCGGTCTATGCCGCGTATTGCGTCGAGGGCCACTTGAGGTGTAGGAAGGTCGGGTTGGCCAATGTTTAGATGGTAAACCTTTATTCCGCGTTGTTTTGCTGCCGCAGCCAGTGGAGCCAGTTTTCTTATCGGAGACTCGGGCATTTCCAAGCCGCGGACTGATATTTGAGGCATAAGTTTTATTCCTTTCTGTTTAAAACAGTTGCAAAATTACGAATATCTGATAGAATATTCTATCAAAATCGAATTTATATCGTTATTTTAATTAAATGTTCTTACATTTCCGTAGATGGCTGCCTGTTGCATAGCTGGCGTCAGTTGAAGAAGTTCCATGAAACTCCGAAACGGAAAATCCGCCCGTTAATAGGGTAGTGGGGAACAAGGAAACTGTCGCCGCTGCTGGCATTAACATGGCTCATCATCACGAAAAATCGTGTATGCTTCAGGTGCATGTTCGCGTAAACGTTGACAATCGGGTAGTTGCCTGTTTCCACATTGGCCGCCCCGTTGTCCTGAACGGTGAACTGTCCTAATGCCGGACTGTAATCGAGAGCTTTGTATTTCGTGAAGTAACGCATATCGCCGCCTAAATCAACGGTCAGCACCTTGGCTATCTTGAAGTGAAGATACAGGTTTGTGTAGATGTTGATTTGTGGTACTGGCAGTATGTTTTCATCGCTCGACTTTTGGTAAGTTATTTGGTTTTCCCAGTTCAACGGACCCAGTTTGAAGTCTTGCGACAGTTGTAAAGTCAGCAGGCTGAGGTTGCTTGAACTTTGCCTTACGCTTACAGTGTTGCCTGTTCTTCCGAATTCTTCGGTTATGTTGTATTTTTGTGCGAAGTACGTATAGTTTTGCAAGTTGTCGTAAGCTACGCGCAGTTTCGTGCGTGTTCGCTTCAGCGAGAACAGTCCTTCGATGTGCGTGCGTATTTCTTGATCAAGCCCGTCGTTGTCCCACCAAAGGTGTTTTGAGTGATAATGCCTGTAATAAAAGGTTGGATTGACACGGTGGAAGTAAGCGTGCGCGGCCAGTGTCACGGTGTCTTTGAACAACCTGAAATTCAAGTCGGCTCGTCCGTCCACTTTAAGTTGGCCTGCGTCTTCGCCCAACAGCCATGTCTCTGCCGTCACATTATAATGTAATGTGGAGCCTTGCGTCTTTATGAGCTGGCCTCCTACGCTGAGATTGTGCTCGTTATAAGTGTTACGGCTGTTCCAACCGATGGAGTCGGGAAGGGTGAAATGACGCAGGTCGGACGTTACGAAAGCCCTCAGTCCGGCTTTTGCCCATTTGTTGAAACCTTCGAGCAGGGCGACGGCGAATGTGTTTTTAAGCGAATAATGCGTGGTGCGGTCGTATATTGAGTCGCCGGGGAAACGCTCGTTCACAGGGTATGTTGATGCGTAATAGCCTTCCGGAGTGTCATACGCTTGGTAGATGCGTTTATAGTTGTCGAACTTCAGCGTGTGTATGAAACTTGTCACGGGTACGTATTCGTCTTTCATCCACGTTGTGTCGACGGTTTCCGCAGCTGCCTGTTGCGTACTTGCGGCTAGCAGGCTGTCGGCGGTAGCCTTATCTACGGTTATCCTGTCGCTTTTGACAGTTATAGAGTCAGTGGGTTCATTACCGGCTATTATTGCGTCATCAGGACGGCCTGAGTATGTTTTTTGTTCGTCAAATTCGTCTTCGTCGAAGTTCCGTCCTTCTTCTTCGGCTTTCTTCCGGGCTTCTTCTTTTGCCTTTTTTGCAGCGTTTTCCCGTTGTGACTCAATGGCGAATTTCTTTGCTTTTATCTCGTCTTCGGTCATCTTTACCTTGCGCCTGAAGCCGAAACTGTATCTGTGTGAGAAGAATATGTGCTGGTTGTCGTTACGGTTCCAGTTCTGCTGCAGCACTGTTGGTATTTCGTCATTGCGGAAGTTGTCTTCGAACATCTCAGGATGAGTGATGTACTGGTCGTCCGTTATGCCTCCGTTTTCAGCCACTTTCTCATGGTTGGTCGACAGCAGCAGGTGGGCTTGGTAACGTTCGCCAAGATATGACGCGTACATTGAATAATTGAAATGTGCCGTGCTTTGGTTCAGGAAATAACCGCGCCCGTATATATAGTCAAACTTGAAACCTACGCCTAGTTCTTTGCCTGCGTTAACTCCGAACAGGGCTTTAAAATGGTTTTCACCGTTTGTCCTGTTGCCACATTCGTTATAAGAGATGTTGGTAATCGGCGAGAGCGTGTTGGTGAAATGGAATTTGTCGACAGGCGTTATGAAGTAATCGTAATACTGTGTGAACATAAACTGTTCATTGGCGTTTCTGTCGATGAAGATACGGTTGATGCGTGGCGAGCCTAGGTTGCCGAGCATATTGTATTCGCCGCGCAGGCCGTCGTTGAATATAGAGTTCATGTACATGTGTGGCAGCGTGTCGGGTTCGGCGGCAGTCCGCTCGCCGAAGCGTTCGTCTACGGTCCACACTTTTAGCCCTTTCGGTATTTCCTTGTTCTTTGACGACAGCGAGTCACGGCTCGACCTCCTACTGTTTGTGGTCGAGTAGTCGCCGGTGTCGGTCAGCTGGTTATAGTCTTGCGCGCTTGCCGTGGCGCATAAAAGTATCATTGGCAAGCAGAGAATGGCGAAAATCTTGATTCTCATTTCAAAAAACGGAAAACACATTCGACAATCTTGAACACCATTGATATGAGGATGATTATCGTGCCGGTGTTTTGGCTGCCGTTGAAATAAACTATTACGCCTGCCAATGCGCCCACCATGAATATGATGTTCAGTATGTTACGCAACACGATATAGCGGTCTTCACGATCGTTACGCCGGTGTCTTGGCCTTGAATCGGGCTGGATACTGTCTTGGTTGTCGAGCATTTCTTGTCATTTGTTTGTAAGCTGGCCCATGCCTGTTAATTTGTGGCGCAGGCTGCTTCGGTTCAATTCTTTTCTATCATTGACGTTTTCCGCCGTAGTGTATGGCTGAATTATTTGAGAACGGTCTGCCTGATAACATCGAACAGATAGTCCTTGCGGTCTATTGTCTTGCGGCGGAATTTTGCCGAACCGGGCAGCAGCCTTGTCTTCTTGCGGTTGAGGGCGTTTTCGTCGTTGATCCATTCTTCCGCTTTATACACGTAGCCGCCGTCGTCGCTACGGTTGTCTTCGTAACGGTAGGATATGCGACCCATTGTCACCGTCAGGTGGTTGTCTTTGCAATAAGCTATCAGGGTATAGTTGAACTTCGTCCTGTCGAGCATTAAAAACTTGTCGGTGAACACGAGCCATTCCTTTATGCTTGCCGCCACGATGTGTTCTTGCTTGTTGACCAACGCCACGCTGCTGCCTTCCAGCTGGTTTTCGGTTTTCGTAAGGTCGGTGAGGCAATTAAGCATGATGCTGTAAATCTGGTCGGCGGTTTTGCCGGGCACGTCTACATCAAGTTGCCATTCAACCTTGCCGTCCACCTCAGGCACGGCTCCTGCAAGGTATTTGGCGTCCTTGCTAGGTTTTTCAACCTTGCGCTCAACGGTTTTGTCGTCTTTATTGTCATAGTCTGTCGTTGGCTTTTCCCATACCGATTGCGCCATGGCTATGGTTGGAATGAAATATGCCAAGAGGATAAAAAATAGTTTCATCGTGATAATATTTTGTGCAAAGTTACTAAATTAAAGCCTTACAGGCATAATAAAAAGCATAATTTAACAACTCTATCGGGCTTTTACTGTTGTTGGTGTGTTTTTGTCGTTGACTGTTTGGCCTGTTTTTGTTTTTCCGTTTTTAAGCGAGTATAATAGTTAAATAAAGTAAAATTAGAAGTGTTCCAGTTAACTTAAAAGTTCTAAAAGTGGCAATCGTCGCAAAACAAGGCGGCCTTTGCCTGAAAAAACACCTGTTTCCGATGTCTTATGTAAATTCTTGTCAGCCAGTGCTTTATGGTGAACATCTTGTCTTGTCAGGCTTGTTTAGCCGTCAAGAACGGTGTATAAGGTGGTGAAATAGCGTGGTCTTTCGTTTAAAAGAACGGCTTTTAGGGATACAATAAGCCGTGTATTGTAATGTCAAAGACCGTCTTTGAGAATGTAAAAGGCCGTTTTTTGTTTTGCGTTAAGTGGCTTTTCGCTTTGTAATATCACTTTATTTTACAAAATATTTCTATTTTATGTCTTCACGGAGTGTTAAATGCCTGTGCCGCTTTTGTCGCCGAAAGTTAATAGTTCTTAATGCGCATATTGCCTAAGTGTAGCTTTTATAACGGTTTTTGCCTGTTTATGCAGGTTGTGTTCGGTGGTTATGGCGTATGTCGTGGCGTTTCTCATGGAAAGTTTACAGCAATGATAAAAATAGTAAAATAAATGCAAAATAAGATGCAAATGTGTAAGATGTATTGAAAAAGGAGTAATTTTGTCACAAAATTTTAACTAATAATGTAATTATGAAAAAAATCCTATTATTGTCTTTTATGCTGATGCTTTCATTGGGATACGCGTCGGCGCAGAAGCAGGCGGAAATCAAGTTTGATAAGCTGACATACGATTTGGGCAAGTTTTCCGAGAGCACTCCCGTGCAGAAGTGTACGTTTACGTTCACCAATGTCGGCGATGCGCCTCTTATTATAAACCAAGCCGTAGCCAGTTGCGGGTGTACGGTGCCAAAATATACGAAGAAACCCGTGGCTCCGGGGCAGAAAGGCACAGTCAGCGTGACTTATAACGGCAAGGGACGGTTTCCCGGCCATTTTAAGAAAACAATAACAATAAGGACGAACGGAAAACCCGAAATGACGCGCCTTTATATAGAAGGCACTATGGAAGAAGCGAAATGAGTTAAGAGTTAAGAATTAAGGGTTAAGAAAAAACGCCTCATAAAATTAGAAGCAGGCAAAAGTATTTTTCTTAACCCTTAATTCTTAACTCTTGATTTTTAAAACGAGTAGGCAAAGCCTATAGACATATATTCCTTGAACTGCCAGTAACCTAGGCTTTCGTCGCGCCCTGACGTGCCGTCGTCAAAGCGTGGATAGAAAAACAGGTTGGAAGATATGTATTTATTAAACTGGAACGTCACGGTGTTCTCCCATTCCATTTCCATTCTCTCGTAGGTGGTATATCCGTACAGCCTGGTCTTCCATTTGATGAGTTCCGATATTTGCCATGTAAGGTCGAACGTACATTCAGAACCGAAATCGTTCATCGTATGTTTGCCTTCGTCCAGTCCGTTTTGTGTGGCTAAAGCCTTACGTCCTACGTATCTGAAGTTATAAGCCAGAGGCGCCAGTTGTATAGAGCCAGTCAGCCTGTCGTTCAGTGCTTTTACGTTGTAACTCATACCGAGGGAAAAGTTCATGTTCAAAGGCGACAAGATGTCAGAATAAACTTTAGGGTCGTTGCTTTTGTAGCCTCGCATGAACTGTGTGCTGGCTATCAGCTGGAAAGTGTAATACCAGTTTTTTGTGGCTTGAAGTCCCAGCTTCCCCGTGTACCTGATAAGGTCTTCTGATGTTTTGAAGTTGTGCAGCGTGTCGCCTCTTGAAGTCTGGAAACCCAATTTTAATTCCAGTTTGTTTTCGAATTTCAGCTTTTGCTTGTTGTTATAGTTGGCTTGCAGTGTTGCGCTGGCCAACATCGAGTAGTTGCTTTCGCCGCCTTTGTACCAGTTTTCAGACACGAAGTTCTGTAGGAATTGCAGATAATAGTCTCCGCTGAAAGTCCAGAAGTTTGGCTTTTCCACCATGATTTCAAGCGGTTCTTCAGGCGTGTATTCAGGCACGTCGTCGTCATTCCCGGTGTATTTCACGTCGTGTCTTAGCGGCTGGGTTATTTCCTCATGTAAAGAACCGGCCAATGCAAGTTCGTTTTCAGTGGTCTTTACATATTCCGGACTGCGCAAATACGCGGCTAGCAACGCCTCGTCGATGGCTTTGTCTACCTCGTCAGGTTCGTCTCCTCCAAGTTCCATGCTGCTTGACGCGGTCGAATAGTAAAAAGTTAAAGGAGAGAAAATCCTGAAAAAGCGTGCGTCGGCGGCAGGCATAATCGATAGGGAGTCCATAATGTGCGATATAGAATCGGCTTTTGCCTTGTAAGAAAGCAGCGAGTCTACGTAGGCCGCGACAATCAGCGTGTCGGGCTTTTGTATTGGAAGGTTGTGCAGTTTGTTCCTTGTCTGGCAGTCGGCCGCTGTGGCACACCATATAAATAAAGACGCGAGTAAAAGTCTGAATGTCATTTTTACGAAAATAAGTTCAGGTTGCAAAGTTAGCATATATTTTACTAATTATACAGGCCACGCCGTTATTTTGCCTAATAAAGATAGTATAATTTTGCCGTATCGGCATTTTTTCTTAATTTTGCACGTCGTATATTATTTTTAAATTAGTAATCAAAATATTATAATCGTGGCAGAAACAAAATACATCTTCGTCACAGGCGGTGTAGCTTCCTCGCTTGGTAAAGGAATCATATCGTCGTCAATCGGCAAACTTCTTCAAGCCAGAGGCTACAACATCACAATCCAAAAGTTCGACCCGTATATCAACATCGACCCGGGTACGCTCAACCCATACGAGCACGGCGAGTGTTACGTTACCGTAGACGGGCACGAGGCTGACCTTGACCTTGGCCATTACGAGCGTTTTACCGGCATACAGACGACAAAAGCAAACAACCTTACGACAGGGCGTATATACAAATCTGTAATCGACAAGGAACGCCGGGGTGATTACCTTGGGAAGACAATCCAGGTGATACCGCACATTACCGACGAGATAAAGCGTAATGTCAAGATGCTTGGCAAGCGTGACAACTACGACTTTGTGATAACTGAAATAGGCGGTACGGTCGGTGACATAGAAAGTCTGCCGTTTCTTGAGAGCATACGCCAGTTGAAATGGGAGTTGGGCAGGAAGGCTCTCTGCGTACACCTTACATATATACCATACCTTGCGGCGGCTAAGGAATTGAAGACAAAGCCTACGCAACATTCGGTAAAGGAACTGCAAAGCGTCGGCATACAGCCTGACATTCTCGTGTTGAGGACAGAGCATCCGTTGAGTGACGGCATACGCAAGAAGGTTGCTAATTTCTGTAACGTTGATTTTGATGCCGTGGTGCAGAGCGTCGACATGCCAACTATTTACGAGGTGCCTGTACGTATGCAGGAACAGAAACTTGACGAAACGATACTCCGCAAAATGGGCGAGCCTATCGGGGATACCCCTACACTCGGCCCGTGGCGTTCGTTCCTTGAGCGCAGGCATAAGGCTACGGAGATAGTAAACATTGGTCTCGTTGGCAAGTATGACCTGCAAGACGCGTACAAGAGCATTCTTGAAAGTCTTTCGCAGGCCGGCACTTATAACGATTATAAGGTTAAGGCGACGTTTATCAACAGTGAAAAGATAAATGAAGACAACGTGGCCGAGAAACTTGCAGGCATGGACGGAATCGTGGTTTGTCCCGGTTTCGGCCAGCGGGGAATAGAAGGCAAAATCATAGCGGCTCATTATACCCGTACGCACGACATACCAACGTTCGGCATTTGCCTTGGTATGCAGATGATGGTAATTGAGTTCGGGCGTAATGTTCTTGGTTATGACGACGCCAACAGCCGCGAGATGGACGAGAAGACGGAGCACAACGTCATCGACATCATGGAAGACCAGAAGAACATAACTAATATGGGCGGGACAATGCGTCTTGGCGCTTACGAGTGCGTATTGAAGCAAGGCTCGCGCGTGTTTGACATATATAAGAAAGAGCACATACAGGAACGCCACCGTCATCGTTATGAGTTTAATAACGACTTTGAGCAGGAATACGAGCGTGCCGGTATGAAGTGCGTAGGCCGTAATCCGGAGAGCGATTTGGTTGAAATAGTCGAAATTCCCGGTTTGAAGTGGTATATCGGCACCCAGTTCCACCCTGAATATTCAAGTACAGTGCTTCATCCGCATCCGTTGTTCCTTGATTTTGTGAAGACGGCGATAGAAAACAAGAACAGCAAGAATAAGTAACAATCATACAGTTTTTCGTAAGATGGACAAGAATACGATTATTGGTTTTGTTCTCATAGCGGCCGTTTTAATAGGTTTTAGTTGGTGGTCAAGACCTTCGGAGGAAGATATTGCGCAGCAGCGGATACAAGATTCGATTACTGCTGTGGCCAAACAGAAGGCCGAGCAACAGTTAAAGGCCGAACAACAGGCAACGAAGTCGAATGTGGCCGGCCTGGCGGCAATGGATTCAACGGTGCTTTTTTATAACGCCTTTAACGGCAAGGCGCAGGATGTCGTGTTGAGAAATTCCAAGTTGGAGCTTACTCTGAACACTAAAGGAGGTGTTGTTGAGAAAGCCGTGATAAAAGGCTTTAAAGATAACAATGGTAATCCTGACCTTACATTGTTTGACGGAAAGAACCAGTCTTTGAAGTTCATGCTGGCCGGAAAGGAAACCAACATTATCACAAGCGACTTGTTTTTCACGCCGTCAAACGTAACTGACACAACGGTAACAATGACAGCCGATGCCGGCAACGGTAAGTCGTTGGTGATGAATTACAGGTTAGGCAAGGACTATATGCTTCATTTTTCGATGCAGGCTAACGGCTTAAGCGGAGTGTTTGCGCCGAATTATGACAAGATGGATATAGAGTGGACCGATCTCACCCGTCAGCAGGAAAAAGGCTTTACGTTTGAGAACCAACATTCGTCTTTGACTTACCATTTCACAGACGGAGGAACCGATAACCTCAGTGAGACGAGCGAGAAGGTTGACGAAAAAATAGAGGACGTTATCGACTGGGTCGCTTTCAAGAACCAGTTCTTCAGTGCAGTGATGATAGCTAAGGATGATTTCGGTGCAAACTCTCTGATGACAAGTATTCCGCAACAGAAAGGCTCCGGCTTCTTAAAGCATTATGCCGCGAAAATGAAAACCTCTTTCGATCCTACGGGAAAGATGCCGACCGAGCTTGAATTTTACTTTGGTCCCAACGACTTTAATCTTTTGAGGAAAGTTGAGAAGCAAAGCACGTTCAACAAGGATTTGGAACTGCAACGCCTTGTGTACCTTGGCTGGCCGTTGTTCCGTATCATCAACCGCTGGTTTACTATTTATGTGTTTGACTGGTTGACCGGAATGAATATCAACATGGGCATCGTGCTTATCCTCATAACCCTGTTGCTTAAGGTCATAACATATCCTTTGGTGAAAAAAAGTTATATGTCTTCGGCTAAGATGAGGGTTCTGAAACCTAAAATCGACGAGGCTACAAAGCAGTATGACAAGCCGGAAGACCAGATGCAGAAGCAGCAGGCAATGATGGCGATGTACTCCAAGTACGGTGTAAGTCCGTTGAGTGGGTGTCTGCCAATGCTCATCCAGCTGCCTATTTGGATTGCCATGTTCAACTTTGTGCCTAACGCCATACAGTTGCGCGGTGAGAGTTTCCTTTGGATCAGTGACTTGTCGACGTATGACCCGATTATTGAATGGAATACGAATATTTGGCTGATAGGCGATCATTTGAGCCTTACGTGTATTCTGTTCTGCGTTGCCAATGTGTTATATTCAATAATGACGATGCGTCAGCAGAAAGACCAGCTGGTGGGCGCACAGGCCGAGCAGATGAAGATGATGCGCTGGATGACATACCTCATGCCTGTGTTCTTTTTCTTTATGTTCAACGATTATTCGGCCGGACTTAATTTTTATTATTTCATCTCGTTGTTCTTTAGCGCTGCGATAATGTGGACTTTGCGTAAGACAACTAATGACGAGAAGTTGCTAGCGATACTCGAAGCGCGTTATCAAGAGAACAAAAACAACCCTCAAAAGATGAGCGGGCTGGCCGCAAGGCTTGAAGCCATGCAGAAACAGGCTGAAGAATTGAAACGCCAGCGTGAGCAACAGGATAAAATGAGACCACGGAAATAATTTTTAATCTCTTAAGGGCAGGCTTGATGCCTGCCCTTATTCTAAAATAAACATGTTATGAATAAGACGATAATGGTTGCGGCCGCTCTTGCAATAGGCTGCAATTCAGTTAAAGCACAGGGGACTATGGACTTTATAGGGAAAAGCGACATCACGTTGAAAAGCGACCTGATGACTCCTGAAGCGTTATGGGCAATGGGACGCATCGGCGGACACCAAGCATCACCCGACGGCAAGAAAATCGTTTACCAAGTAAGTTATTACAGTGTAAAGGAAAACAAGAGTCACACTGTAATATACGTTATGGATTCTGACGGCAAAAACAATAAACTGTTGACTACCAGCGCAAAAAGCGAAAGTGATGCCGTATGGATTGCCGGCGGGCAGGAAATAGCTTTTCTTTGCGACGGCCAAATATGGACGATGAGTCCTGATGGTAGCGGCCGGAAGCAGCTTACCAATGATAAAACCGGCATCGACGGCTTTATGTTTTCACCTGACGGGAAGCGTGTTATATTGGTTAAGCAGGTACCATTCCATGAGAGCATAAAAGAAAATCCTTCTGATTTGCCAAAGGCTACAGGGCGTTTGATTACCGACATGAACTACAGGCATTGGGACGAATATGTTGAAACGATACCCCATCCGTTCCTTGCCGAAGTTACAGAAAGCGGTATCGGTGAAGGCGAAGACATAATGAAAGGCGAACCTTACGAATGTCCGGGCAAGCCGTTTGGCGGCATTGAGCAACTGGCATGGAGCCCGGATTCAAAGACAATAGCATACACTTCCCGTAAAAAGACGGGAGTACAGTATGCTGTTTCTACTGATACAGACATTTATGTTTATGACATCGCTACGGAAAAGACTGTCAATATTTGTAAACCTGACGGGTATGTTGAGCCTGAAATCGACCCTACAAAGTCGATGAAGCATCAGGCCGTCAACGCAGAAAGCAACCTGAAGAACAACCCCGGATATGATATAAACCCACAGTTTTCTCCCGATGGTAAGTATATCGCTTGGCAAAGTATGGCTCGGAACGGATATGAAAGCGACCGTAACCGCCTTTGCGTATATAACATTAACACCGGAGAAAAGACGTATGTTACCGAAACTCTCGATACCAACGTTGACGCTTTCTGCTGGGGCGGAGATTCTAACACGCTTTATTTCCTTGGTGTTTGGCACGGATGCGAGAATGTTTACCAGACTAACTTGAAAGGAGACGTGATGCAGCTTACCGACGGTTGGTATGACTACGGTTCCGTCCAACTGCTTAACGACGGAAAGAAACTGCTTGCCGAGAGGCACAGCATGTCGCAGGCTTCAGAGCTTTACGTAATCAATCCCTCCAAAAAGGAGAAACAGTCAAAGGTCGAGCAGATAACGTTTGAGAACAAGCATCTGTACGATCAAATGACGTTTGGCAAGATACAGCAGCGCTGGGTTAAGACCACCGATGGTAAGGAAATGCTTTATTGGATTGTCCTGCCTTCTCATTTTGACGAAACCAAGAAATATCCTACGCTTCTTTTCTGCGAGGGCGGGCCGCAAAGCCCTGTGTCACAGTTCTGGAGTTACCGCTGGAATATGCAGATAATGGCTGCCAACGGATATGTCGTCATCGCCCCTAACAGGCGCGGACTGCCCGGTTTCGGCAGCGAATGGAACGAGCAGGTGTCTGGAGACTGGACAGGGCAATGCATGAAAGACTACCTGACTGCCATTGACGATGCCTGCGAGAACCTGCCTTTTGTCGATAAAGACCGTCTCGGCGCGGTTGGCGCCAGCTTCGGAGGCTTCAGCGTTTATTATCTTGCGGGGCATCACGACAAGCGGTTCAAGTGTTTCATCGCCCACGACGGAGCGTTCAACCTAGAGTCAATGTACACCGACACGGAGGAGGCATGGTTCAGCAACTGGGAGTATGATGACGCTTATTGGAACAAAGACCAGACCGATAACGCCCGCAGGACGTATGCCAATTCGCCCCATAAGTTTGTTGACAAGTGGGACACTCCCATACTTTGCATCCACGGAGAGAAAGACTATCGTATCAATTTCAACCAAGGCATGGGTGCTTTCAACGCTGCCCGTATGCGCGGCATATCGGCCGAACTGTTGCTGTTCCCTGACGAAAACCACTGGGTGTTGAAGCCGCAGAACGGCATCCTGTGGCAGCGCACGTTCTTCAACTGGCTTGACCGCTGGCTCAAGAAGTAAGAAAAAAGGCAGTGGGCAT
>ENA-OOWN01000583-OOWN01000583.1-human-gut-metagenome-genome-assembly--contig:-NODE-583-length-30717-cov-4.720207_pt1 | contig 30717 bp, 27 predicted proteins | sample MGYA00241406_ERZ501319 | MGnify/ENA primary metagenome ERZ501319 (study PRJEB25962, sample SAMEA2042734) | human gut metagenome | biome: human gut; feature: human-associated habitat; material: faeces... | reverse complement strand
TAGAGCAAAGGACTGAAAATCCTTGTGTCCCCGGTTCGATTCCTGGTGGTACCACACATATAAACGCTAAATGATTGTTTGTCATTTAGCGTTTATATTTTATAAAGTTCCACTTTTAAAATAAGCTGTTCTAGTTTTAGTTACTTTTTATCAGTGTTTTTTGCGTCAATGTTTTGCTTTTTCATTTAGATTGACTTATTTTGCATATACGTGTTGAATATTGTTTTGAGATGGTGAAAACAGAAAAGCATGAGAGCATAGTTGAAGGTTATCTCTTTGCTGATGAGGAGTTTGGATTGAATGAGGGAATAGATGAAATGCCGTGTTGTGATTTCGGTAATTTGTTCGAGCGGTTGTCACATTCAGTGTTCCGTAGTCGGTTTCGTTTGAAATCGAATGATATTGAGTATATCCGTACAAAGGGCTTGGTTGTTATACGCCGTCATGCAGCCGATTTTATACGCCGTCGGCTTGCTCCGGCTGTGATTTTTAATGATGGCAGGCAGACTCCAATGCGTGGTCATCCTGTATTCATTGCTCAACATGCTACGGGATGTTGTTGCCGTGGTTGTTTTGCTAAATGGCACGGTATACCGGCAGGACGGCAATTAACGGCCGGAGAACAGCAGTATGCTGTCAATGTAATAATGGAATGGATACGGATGCAGATACAAAACATTGATAATGGATAATTTATATTGTATGCGTTAAAAGGGCGCTTCTCATAATATGAAAAGCACCCTTTTAACGCATTATTGGTTAAGTTTGCGCTTGTCAGTCTTTCTTATCTTCTTTTTTCAGGTTCTCGTTTGAGTTGATGGCTTCAAGCAGTTTTACGGCATCGACATACTGGGCTATGCCTTCTGCAACCTTTTTTGCGTCGCGCATGGCAAGCACTACGGTTGACGGCCGGTTGACAACGTCGCCACCGGCAAACACGCCTTTACGGCTTGTCATTCCGCATGGAGTTTCGCGTGTCAGCACGTATCCGCTATCGTCGGTCTCTATGCCCTTGGTCGTCGACACAATGCGGCTGGCCGGTACGGACCCGATAGCCATGAGAACCTTGTCGGCTTTTTCCGTTCTCCGTTCCCCGTTGTGTTCTATAACAACGCCGCTAAGCGTGCCGTTGAAGTCGAGTATTTCTACAAGGCTTGATTCCCAGTTGAATTTTACGCCTTCTTCTACGGCTTCTTCGTATTCCGAACGCAAGGCACTCATTTGGTCTATTGTCTTATGGTAGATTATCTCCACGTCCCTAGCTCCCATTCGTATGGCAGTGCGTGCGGCATCCATAGCGGTGTTGCCACACCCGAGTACGAATACGCGGTCGCCATCCTGAACTGGCACATCTTCACGTTCTATGCTGCCTTCGTTGTAAAGGCTCACCTTGCGTAGGAAGTAGACGGCTTGGCGCACGCCACGGAGGTTGCGTCCGGGAATATCGGGCTTGCGAGGTTTTACGGTGCCTGTGCCCATAAAAATGGCATCGAAACCATGCTCAAACAGTTGGTCTATGTTCAAGTCCGTGCCTATCGTGGTGTTACAGTGGAACACTACGCCAAGTTCCTCTATCTTCTTTATTTCGCGTCTTACTACGTCTTTGGGCAGGCGGTATTCGGGAATTCCAAACATAAGTACTCCACCCGGTTCCGGCTCCATTTCGAAAATCTCGACATTGAAGCCCTGACGGGCCAAATCGCCAGCGATTGTCAGTCCTGCAGGACCTGAACCGATGACAGCCACTTTTCCTCGTGTTTTCGGCTGAAGTTTTTCGCGTATCAGTCCCATGTCGCCATCAAAATCGGCTATGAAGCGTTCGAGCTTGCCTACGTGTATGCCCTGTCCTTTCTTTGCGAGCACACAGTGGCCTTCGCATTGTTTTTCGTGCGGGCACACGCGGCCGCATACTGCAGGCAAGTTGCTCTTGTCGTTGATTATTTTCATGGCGTTGCCAAGATTACCACGCGACAGTTCGTGTATCCAGTCCGGTATGTCATGGCTTATCGGGCATCCCTTTTGGCATTGCGGAACCTTGCAATGCAGGCATCGCTTGGCTTCGTTTATGGCTTCAAGCATGGTGTAGCCCTCGTTCACTTCGTGAAAAAGTTCTTTTTCCATAGTTATTGTAGTTTAGATCGTTTTGTATGCAAAGATAGTGCAAGTAAAGCGAAATGCAAAATAAAAGGATGTGAAACGACCTTTTATTTTCATCTCCGTGGCACCGCCTATTTATTGGTCGTTTTGCGAAATGTCGTGTTTTGGCTTGTAAAAGGTGGCTTTTTGCATTATGATTTGCGGTCTTTTGAAGGGTAAAAGACGGTCTTTTGTTATATTGAATGTAACTTACTGAAAGTCAGAATATTATGAACATTAAACAAGTGTGTCGCCAAAACCGGCCGTTTGAACTGTTAGAACGTCTTGTTATGGCGGCGAAAGCATGGCGTTTTGGCATGTCCTATGATGGCATGTAACGTATTTGGCCGCTCCGATGTTTTGTAATGACATGCAAAATGAGTAATTTTGCAACATGATTTATCCGAATACTTTTGAAAGCAAGATAGGTTTCGACGAGATACGGGCGTTGCTCTCAGAGCGTTGTCTCAGCACGTTGGGCAAGGAGTTGGTTGACGCAATGGCAGCTACGGCCGACGCTGCGCAGATAAACGAGTGGTTGGAGCAGGTGCGCGAGTTTCGCCGTTTACAGGAAGAAACCGACGATTTCCCGTTGCAGTATTTCTTTGACGTGCGTCAGTCGGTCGGTCGTCTGCGCCTTGAAGGCACTCATCTTGACGAAGGCGAACTGTTTGATATGCGCCGTTCGCTCGGCACGATATGCGCCATTGTGGATTACTTGAACCGTCACGACGGCGACGGTGAGGGCGAAGCCGTGTATCCTTATCCTGCGCTCCGCCGCCTGACGGACGGCGTGGCAACGTTTCCGCAAATAGTGCAGGCCATAGACCGCATACTTGACAAGTTTGGTAAGATAAAAGACAGCGCGTCGCCTGAACTCGCTAACATACGCCGCGAACTGGCGCGCACCGAAGGTTCTATCTCGCGGACGCTGTACGGCATACTGCGCTCGGCGCAAAGCGAGGGACTGGTTGATAAAGACGTGACCCCCGCCATACGTGACGGCCGCCTCGTGATACCCGTCAGTCAGGGCTTGAAGCGCCGCATACGCGGTATCGTGCACGACGAGTCGGCTTCTGGAAAAACGGTGTTCGTCGAGCCGGCCGAAGTGGTTGAGGCCAACAACAGGATACGTGAACTTGAGTCGGACGAACGTCGTGAAGTCATACGCATACTCACCGAGCTGGCCAAGCATGTGCGTCCTTATGTGCCACAGATACTTGATTCTTACAAGTTTCTTGCCGCAATCGACCTTATCAGGGCTAAAGCCGAGTTTGCAAAACTTACGAAAGGCATAGAGCCTGACGTTATGCCGCGCCCTTATATAGACTGGATACAGGCCGCACATCCACTGTTGCGCCTCTCGCTCGACAGACAAGGCGTCGTGCCGCTTGACATCATGCTGACGCAGGATAAACGCATACTAATAATATCCGGCCCTAACGCCGGCGGAAAGTCGGTGTGCCTAAAGACGGTTGGTCTTGTACAGTATATGCTTCAGTGCGGACTGTCCGTTCCCTTAGGCGAACGCTCGCGTATGGGGGTTTTCGGCAATATATTTATTGACATAGGCGATGAGCAGAGTATAGAAAACGATTTGAGTACATACTCAAGTCATCTTATGAACATGAAGCAGATGATGAAGTTTTCAAACGATTCCACGTTGCTGCTTATCGACGAATTCGGAACAGGCACCGAGCCTCAGATAGGTGGAGCGATAGCCGAGGCCGTGCTGAAACAGTTTTGCGAGAAGCGGGCTTACGGCGTGATAACCACCCACTACCAGAACCTGAAGCACTTCGCCGACACTCACGACGGCGTGGTTAACGGCGCGATGCTTTACGACCGTCAGCAGATGAAACCATTGTTCCAGCTGTCCATAGGTCAGCCCGGCAGCTCGTTCGCAATCGAGATTGCGCGCAAGATAGGGTTGCCAGACAGCGTGATACGCGAGGCCAGTGACATTGTGGGAAGCGACTACATACAAAGCGACAAATATCTACAAGACATCGTGCGCGATAAACGCTACTGGGAGAACAAGCGGCAGGCGATACACCAGCGGGAAAAGAACCTTGAACAGGCCATAACCCGTTACGAGAATGAGGTTAAAGAGCTTGAGCAGAGCCGTAAGGACATAATCCGTAAGGCCAAGCAACAGGCCGAGGAACTGCTAAGTGAGAGTAACCGCATGATTGAGAAGACGATAAAAGACATACGTGAAAGCCAAGCCGAGAAGGCCGAGACGAAGAAAATACGCGAGGAGTTGGAAGCCTTCAAGTCCGGCATAAAAGACATCGACACATCCGCCAACGACGAGTTGATAGCCAAGAAGATGCGCCAGATACAGGAACGGAAGGCAAGACGGGAGAAAAGGAAGAAGGACAAGGAAAGTGAAAAGTTAAAAGTGAAAAGTGAAAAATCCGATAGTCAGGCCAATTCTTCACTTCCCACTTCCAATGCCTCATTTTCTCCGGGCGATACGGTGCGCATAAAGGGCCTTACCACCGTAGGCCGGATAGAGAGCGTTGACGGCAAGATGGCAACCGTGATATTCGGCGACATGCGCACGAAAATGCGTACGGAACGGCTTGAAAGGGCTGAAATGCCTAAGCGGGACGAACCAAAGACGTATGCAAGCGTAGGTCGGCAGACGCGCGAAACTATAGACAACCGCAAGTTGAATTTCAAGCAAGACCTCGACGTGCGTGGTATGCGTGGCGACGAGGCGATAACGGCCGTCACTTATTTTATCGACGACGCAATACTCGTAGGTATGCCGCGTGTGCGCATTCTGCACGGTACGGGCGGCGGAATATTGCGTCAGCTCATTCGTGAATATCTCGCTACGGTGCCTAATGTAACGTCGTTCCATGACGAGCACGTGCAGTTTGGCGGGGCTGGGATCACCGTTGTTGATTTGGAATGATGGAAAGGTAAAACGGTAAAAAAGTAAAAAGGTAAAACGCATTACGTCATTGCTTAAAATCGTTTTTGCCTTTTTACTTTTTTACCGTTTTACCTTTCCATATATTTCCGCCATGTCTGCGGCTTCGTCGGCCATTTCCTCGCGGAACCATTGGGGCGACAATACTTCTACTGCGCCGCCGTGGGATAGCAGCTCACGCCTGAAGTCGAACGTAGGACGGATATGATATTCAAAGATGGAATAGTCTTCTGTCGTTTCGCTTTCGTTCTGCGAGTGGTGCAACGGTAGCGAGCGGAAGTACCAGCGTTGTTTGCCGTACACCTTCACGCGTACTCTTTCCGCCTTGATGTCTTCGGTTATAATCCCGAAGCAGTCGGCAAACCATGCGTCGGGGTCGAACTCTTTGGGGTACGTGAATTTATTGTCGGATGTTTCAAACGTCAGTATCCTGTCAAGCGCGAATGTCCTGATAGAATCACGTTCGTTACAAAATCCTATCACATACCACCTCTGCCTGAATACCTTTACGCAGTAAGGACATACCGTAAAAGTACGTTCCTGTCCGTCGCCGTAGCCTTTATGCATTATTTCAATCTCACGGCTGTCGCGCATGGCTTCTATTATCGGAGTAAGATATTTGCGCCCCGACGGTATGTTTTCAAACAGGATGCGCCGTTTCAGATGGTGGCTCTCGTTGATAAGGTTGTTTACTGCAAACGTGTTAATCAGCCAGTTGCGTATGCCGCCGCGTTCCATGTCTTCGGCGTTTTCGATGTAATAGTAGTATCCGCATTTGCGGTTGCACTCTATGTTTATGTCAAACACCTGCTCTATGGCCGTTCGCCAGTTGTGAAACGTGCGCAGTGGTAGGTCTTGCCCCTCGCTGACGCGCGAGCGCAGCCAGTGTTCGTTGATTTCCTCGAACGTTATTTTTCCGGCGCGGTAGATTGTATCGACCAGCCAGATATACTTTTCAAATAAGTTTTTTGTCATATATGCCGGTATTTTTTGTATCCGTTGTTTTCAGAATCCTATTTTGCGTTTCGTTTCTTGTTTCGTTATCAGCTCCTCGTCACAAAGTTTTTTCAGGCTTTCCATACAGTTACTTGTATCGCCGTAGAGTATTGTCTCCACCGTATGTTTGCGTGCGATGTTTTCTATCTGTCCGCCACTGAAATCGTAATTTGCGGCCAGCTCGGCGACATCAGTGGCGTTGAGGCCGGGTATCATGGCCTGCCAAATGGCGCGTTTCGCTTCTGCGCACGGCTTGCCGAACTCTATTTTATATAAAAAGCGGCGCTCGAATGCCTTGTCCATGTTCTGTGTAAGGTTGGTCGTAGCTATGAGGATGCCGTCGAGTTTTTCCATCTCTTGCAGTATGATGTTCTGCAAGGTGTTCTCCATTTTGTCAACGGCCTGCTCGGCTCCTTGCTTCCTGCGGCCAATGAGGGCGTCGGCCTCGTTGAACAGTAGGATAGGGGCTTTGGCCGAATCGCCCACCAACGCGCGATAGCGGTCGAACAGTTCTTTTACGTTCTTCTCGCTTTCGCCCACCCAGCAGCTCTTTATCTCGGCGAAGTTCACCTGCATTATGTTGCGCCCGGTGATGCGGGCCAGTTGCAGGGCGGTCTCGGTTTTGCCCGTTCCGGGTGCTCCGTAGAACAGGCAGGCGAAGCCCGTGCGCATACCGGCGGCCTTCAACCTGTCGCAGACTTCGGCGTAATGCGCCTCGTCGAGTAGTTCGGCAAGGCGGCGTATTTGGCCGCTCTCGCGCTCATTGTAGAACAGGCGCTTTTCGCTTATGTCGCCGTGGCGTATCAGTTCCTTGGCATTGGCAGCCTTGGTAAGGGTGATGTTTAGTTCGGCTAGTACCTCGCGCTTGGCTTTCGCCGTCAGGCGGTAAGCGTTGCGGTCGGCAAAGCCGTTCTCGCAGGCGAATTCGATGAGCCCTTCCTTTTGCAACTCGCTGTCGCCATGCGACAATTCCGACTTCAGATGGCGCGCGGTGCTCTTGGTCCTGAATATGTCTTCAAACTGGTGTGGACGTATATCGTCATCGTCTTCGTTGACGAATATGTTTGCCATGCAGACGAACAGCAGTCCTACAGGCTTGATATCATCGTTGCCTATCAGGCCGTAGCGGCGCAACTGTTTAACAAACTCCAAATGACAGTTGTTCTCGAAAAGCGTAACCAGTTCGTTTACAAGGTCGTCGTAAGAAATTTCTTCGCGTTCGCGGTTGTTGAACAGCTCCTCAAGTTCGCCGAACAGCCCGTCGCAAGTAAGGTTTTTCGGCTCTACGGGCATGTAAGCCTCGTTGCGCTTGAAGGCGTTTACCACCTCGGGCGGTACGCGGTAACTCTCAGAGTCGCGGTCGCGGCGGCAGCGTATCAGCTTGCGTTTTACCAAGTAGTCTATCTCAGCGCCATACCTTATTATGCTCACCATGCGGCAGTTGAGGTGAGACGACAGTTGTTTCAGGTCTATGCGGTAATCGTTGCAGTTGTCGATGAAAAGTGATAATAGTACCGCCTGCACTTTGTTTACCGACAGTTTGCGGCATACATAGTTGATATATCTTTTTGCTTGCGCGTAAAATTCGTCGCTAAGGTTGCTGCCTTCCGACAGTTCCACAATCTGCTCTATCGCGCCCAGCAGCGTCAAGCGTCCGTTTTTCTTTACTTCTTTTACGTCGTCTTTCGTCTTCGTTTTTACATCCAGTCTTCTCATCTTGCATATCCTTTCATCGTTATTTACGAGGCAAAGATAGGTACGCTGTGTGCCAAACTGCGGCAGACTATGAAAAAGTTTGGCACTTTTTAGAAAATTGTTTGCCTTTAGACGTAAAACGCACCAAGGCCGGGCGTTTTGCGAAAGGTCGCAAAACGCCTTGTAAAACGTGGCCTTTTGCGTTGCGATATGCCGCCTTTTGCAACGCAATTCACGGCCTTTTGGAAAACAATAAAATTATGAGTCCAATGGAAAATATCTTTCATCTTTCACCATGCGTCATAACCCTTTGACTATAAGGTGGTTTGTAGGTGAAAGACAACCGCTGAATCTTTCATCATCTTTCATTCATGTATACGCTGATACGGTGTAAAACGGTTAGAAATGAAAGATGGTGAAAGATGAATTCAAAGATTCTTCACATTATAAACGCTTGACTGTCAGTAGGTTATCCTGTGTGCTGAAAGATTGAAGGAGAAGTTCTATAAATTATACGTTTACCGTTTCCGCACAGGTAATCCTACCTTGTCTACGGCGTCACTGACGGCTCGCATCATGTCGGTGTACATCTTTTCATGCGTGTCGCCGGTATAAGTGGGATGCCAGCTGTCTATGACGAATTTGCCTGTCTGCGGAGAGTGATACACCCAGTCGTTCACCTTCGTTAAGTCGGCAAGGTAATTGTCGGCCACAAAGTCTTTTATCGCGCCAGACCCTCCACAGCATAGCAGCATGTCGGCATCATACATCTTGATTTGCCTTAGCAGCAGGTCTTTGTATTTTTTCATGTAGGCGCGTAGCACGGACGTGTCGATAGAGCTTGTGCCAACCTGCTTCTTGCAATTCACCCGCGCCACGGGTGCTTGGTCGTAAAATGGCTGATACAATTCCTGACGGTCTGCTTCGGCAAATGGCTTGGCGCGTCCGCCGCCGTCCATGGTAAGCAGTCCGTACACCCAGCGCATAAGGTTCTTGCTGAACGGCGCCGAAATGACAACCGTGTCTTCGCCCGTGAAATTCTTACGCCCCGTCTCGGCGCGTATGTCCCAAGCCTCCTCGTCGTTAAGGTCTTTGGTCAATATCAGCACACGCCTTGCCGCGTTGTCCCATAGCGAGTCCTCGCCGCCCGGCTCACGGCTCCAATATCCGTCACGGTAGACAAACCGGCCGCGGTAAAGCAGGCCGTCGGGCGCTAGCTCGTCGCCGTCTCCGTTGGTTATGGAACGCTGTCGCCACTCGTCAAATAGTCGGTCTTCAAGTTGTTTGTAGTTCATTGATTATTGTTTTTTAGGAGTAAAGAAGTAAGGAGAGAAGGAGTAAATATATAAGTCGTTCTTGTCGTTTCCACCATGTTCTGTTTCATGTTTCTCCAGCTGGTGTATCTTTTCTTTTATCAGTTTTACCGCCAGTTCATGCCTCAGCAGTGCGCTTTTATAATGGCGCAGGGCTTCGCCCCTTGCCTCTTTCATGCCACTTTCGTAAAAGTCCAATTCACGGTTATGGGCGTAAGTGGTTATTTTGTTGGTGCAGTCAAGATACTCAATAATGTCCATCTTGTCGCTGCTGACCGCCGTCTCATAGTATTTCAAGGCGCGGTCATAATTGTCTGGCTGCCCCGTTTTATCTAAAATGTATGCCGCGTTAGAGTAAGCCCCGGCATGGACGAACCAATACGCCGACTTGTCAACATCGTTACTATCTGGTTCTTCATTGCTGTTTACCACCTTCAATTCGTAAATATGCCCAAGCATACGGGCCGCCTCCTTGTCGCCTTGCTTTGCCGCCTCGGCGTACCAGTACACGCCCTTTCCCTCATCCCGCTTGCAAATGCGTGCGCCGTCGGTAACGCCCTTGACTGAAACGCCGAGCGTATAAAAATCGCCAAGCGTGCTTTGCGCCTTCAGCAGTCCCTGCTTTGCTGCACGTTCAAGCAGAGCCATGCCTTCGGCATACTCTCGTTCGTCAGGCAGCTCGCCTTTCCTCGCCGCGTAAGATTTAAAAGTCTCGTGCTCTCTTTCCTCTTTTTTCAGGTATCTCATCCCTGATTGAAACAGAGCCTCGGCATCATTGTCAGCCACATTGTTGGGAAGTGTGTCCGTATTCATGATTGTAATCGTTTTAAATGTCAATTAAAATAAACCTGCGATAAGTCCCCACAACCATGTTGTAACCTTTATCGTCAGCAGTACGAGGAAATAAATCAGCACGCACAACGCCACAATGAGCACGCCCATCCTAACCGCCTTGCGGTTTACCTCACTGATAACGCTCCTGTCGCCATCCACAAACCCGGCTATCAGCTTGAAATTACGGATGTACGACTTGTTGAACACGTCAAGCACATCACCTACATAAAAAGGTATAAGTCCTATCGCCAAGTCGCGCAGGGCGTTGTATATCACCGCCAGCGTAAGCGGCAGTGACCGTATTTTTACCGCGCTCACGTAAATGTAAGGCAACGTGAGCAGTTGCGTCAGGAAGTCACCCACGCCTTCAAGCAGCAAACCCAGCACTGCGTCAAGGTAATACCTGTCCATCCACTTTGCTATCCGCTCAGCCAATCGGTAAGACCTTGATGATTTAATGGTAATTGCGCGCTTTGCTATTGTTTCTGTCATGGGAATGAATGATATTGATTAATATAACGTTAATTCAATTATCGTTGTCAATTATCTCAATAAAGTCAACATATTCTTGTTCGAGTTCATTTATGGATTTATTGATGGCATCATTACGTTTTGAAACTTTGATGATTTCATCTTTTGACTTATTTACATCATTCCGCTTCTCCCTATAATTCTCTAATACGTTATTCAGGTAGTTTTCAAATTGGCTCTTTACTTTGTTTAATTCTCCTTGGTATCCAGTGATGAATTGATTTTTGGATTCTTTGATTTGCCTTAATCTCTCGTCTTCCTTTTTATCATCACGCAACTGCATCCAAATATCTATTCCTGCCGTAATTACAGGTATTCCGAATTTTGCCACTTTAGCGATATTGCTAGCCCATCTTACGGCTTCCCATGGCCTGAAACTTTTCCCGAAGAAATGTCCGACATTTAGTACTATGTTATGTAGTTGGGAGCCAGACGCACTACTAATTCCGCCAAAAGCATTGTTTACACCCGAAGCCATGTCTCCAATCTTTGTCGCGCCCTTTTTAAGCCAACTTAGTGCTTTCTTTTGATAGTTGAGATTGTTTCTTTCTTCTATGCTTATGTTTGGAGAGTTTAGTTTTGAGTCTATGCTGTCAATGTATTTTGCAAGAGTGTCTCTATTACCAAATTTTTCTACCTCTTTTAATAAATCCTCATAATTTTGTTCTACTACCTTCTCTATCTTTGTAGAAGTTGCATTTATACCTTGCTGTAGTTTCCTATTCAAATCTTCTTGTTGGATTTTCCATTCTGCCTCTCCTAAAGAACCTATTTCACTGGACAGGGCTGAAACTTTTGTCATAGCATCTGTTTCAAAAGAATAGAGTACATTAGAAACATCGCGTTTGAGTTCTCTTTCGCTGACACTTAACCTCTGCTCAAATTGGCGGTAAAATTCAGCCAAGTTTTGGTCTACTTCCGAGATGGCAATGTCCTTTGCATAACTTTGCAGTACACGTATAGGTGTGTCGAATTGCTTTTTGATGAGTCCTTTGCTACTTACGAACGAATTGAGGTCATCAATGAACTTCTCAAAATTGCTGACCTGTATGAATTCATCATCTCCGTCTTTGACACCCTCCAAGTAATCATTTGCGTCAATAAAGGCGATGGGGAATGCCGAGAAATCATAGCCACGTTCTTTAAATGTATTGTTCAAGGACGTGGTATAGTTTTGTACGAGCTGGGCGTAATCCCCATATTCCATATTCATTTTGTTGACAACGATGAACATCTTGTCTGTCAAGTGTTGATCGTATGCCAAATCAATGAAGTTATTGAAAACCACATCATCAAACAGTTGGCTGGTCAGCACGTAAAAAATCAGGTCACACTCTTTTAGTGCGGCCTTGGTTCTCTCATCATGTTCTTCCACTTTGCCGGCTAAGATTCCAGGAGTATCCATCAGAACAATATTGTTCCACCGGTATTCTGTGACCTTATCGGTTGCAATGTTGGCATCAATCGTAATGTCTTTGTTGCCAGTTAACGCAGAGATGATAGTAGACTTTCCAGAACTATATTGCCCCACAAAAGCCAACCGTAATTCTTTACGCTCATTGACTTCTTGCAATTCTGCGTCCATTTTTTTCGCCAAATCGCTGTTGTCAGTCTGTGCCAGCAAGTTTTTGGTCTTCAATGTCAACTGGTCAAGCCGCTGTTGATATTTGGCATAATTGATGGTTTTGTTCATAATCCTATTCTTTTAAAAGTTGATGTTCATTTGTGTAGCCTTTTCGGCTTTTACTTTATCACTCTCGTTGCAGGTATTTGCGTATTTGTAGGTCAAAGAATGGTTTGCCCAATCTCTTTCTACAGGATAATTCTCAATCAGGAATTCATTTGTCATGTCTTTGATTTTCTTTTCTTTCACCTTATTCTTCTTGATGTAATCAAGGATTCTGAATCCTACCAATGAGTTTATCGCACTTTCTGAGTTATTGCATTTTTTCAGCAAGCATTCCATTTTATCCAGAATGTTTTTGCCTCCATTGATGTAGACGGCAAAAGCATCACCAATTTGGTGAGATGTACTACCAATGGAATTATTGATGCTTGTCAGCAGAGAACTTTTGTTTTTGTTCATATTTTCATCAATGGCATTTTCAAGTTGTTCCCTCATCTGATTGATGGCTTTTCTGATTTTTTCATTTTTTGATGTGAATAATCTGGTGAATAGCGAAACAATCACTCCTACTGCTGCAGTTGCCCCCGCTAAAATCCATCCGCCGGGATTCCAAAAATTTGAAATAATAAAAGGAGCCGCCGCTGTTAAAATGGTTCCAAAAATGCTAACTCCAAGCCGTGTATTGCTAATAGATGTGCCTGTGATATTTTGAAACAAGTCGAATTTGAGATGCATTTGCAAATCACTTGTGACTTCCTCTAATTCTGATTCTAATCTAGATTTGAAATCTTCGATACGGGCAGATACCCTTTCTTTATAACGTTCGAGTATGATTTTTACCTTATAGTCGTTTTCCCACGCATAACCAGCGTTTTTGTTGTCATAATTGTCATTAGAAAATGTATTTGCTCGATTCTTGAGTTCCTGTTTGACCGAGTCCGTGATATTGGATAGGTCGTTTATGAGCTTGCCTCTTTCGTTTGAGAAAAAGGTGCTTATTTTTTCTCTTGTTTTTTCCAGCAAGTTGATGTCTTTCCTTAATGCATCGCAATCGGACTTTATGCGAGTGTTTATTTGATGGATATTATACGAAGATCCATCCACGATGCTTAGGCTTTTCTTCAAACATCCTGTATTGTAAATTTCCTCCTTTATCATCCGTATAAAAGTAGAAATGTTAGAGCCTCTTTTTAATTTCTCCAAAGTCTCCGCATCAAAATTTCCTTCTACGTATAGCTGCGCTGCCAACAGATGTAAAGGAATGATTGCGACAGCATCCATATTGTATTTGCCATTCAAGCGTTCTTCGATGCGTTTGAAATGTCCTTCGATGGATTGCGGACCTGTACAGTCTTTCCAGTCCGTCGGATTCTCCAAAAATCTTTTCAGGCGAATGCCAGAAAGATTACTTTTGTAATTTAGTATGATATATAATGGTTTATTGCGGTCTTTAATTGTTTCAAAGAAATCAAATTCAGTTTCTTGTATGGAGTCGCTTGTCACGATGTAGCAGATCATATCAGCCTCATCAATGATTGACTTGGCTATTTCAGTGTCAACTTCCCCACATGGTGCACCAATACCAGGAGTATCTACAATCCGTAATCTATCCCAGTACCAACTACGGTTATATCTTGTGGTGCGTAGTTTCCCGATACCAATATCATCATCGTCTTGTTGCGTAACCACTTTATGCAATGTACTTTTCCCAGCTTTTGTTCTTCCCATAAACGCAATAGTAAAATAATGAATATTACGTTTTTTCTTGTCTAAAAGTTCTATATTTTTGAATATGGATTCTTGTATTATTCGATTGAATTCATCACGGATGTGAGTGATGGTCTCATTGATTTTGTCGAATTCTTTTCTGCGCTTGTTTTTTGTTGGTTCAATTTTGTTCAAGTTTTGTGTGCAAGATTCCAATTTATCATTGATTGTATTCAAGATATTAGAAACTCTCACCATATCGGTTGATGCTTCTTCTGTTATATTTTCCAATATATCAGCAAAGCCGAATCCACCTAAAATCTTATCAGTCCGTTTTTCGTTTTTATCATATAGTTTATATGTAAAATTCTCGACCTTTCCCCATAAAGATTCATGCCATTTTAGTTTGTTATCCGATATGCTTTTATTGTTGTTGACTTCTTCATATTCGGCAATAGGAATAAAGGGTACATTAAGAATCTTAGCTACCTTCTCCGCAAGATTTCTTTCCTTTGAATCCATATAAAAGTCTGCAAAAGATATGCGCACGAGAAAATGAATAAGTTTTTCGCTTTCTTCTTTGTTTAAGTGTAAATGTGATAGCTTGCTAAGAAGTTCTTTGATGGAAATTTTTGTTTCGTCATCTTGGAATATTTTCTTGCGTTCTTCATACAACTGGCTGTCCTTCTGCAACGGTAAAAAATCATTCAGTACAGATAATTCGCGAGAATTAATTTCTTTATCTTCAATAATGACATAGCAGCCCAATAGATATGCTATTTCTTTATGACTTAGTCCCATGGCTTATTTTGATTTCTTTGATTGATTGGATTGTTGTTTTTTACTCATTCATTCTCCATTCTCTCCCAAATCCTCTTATACGTTTCTTCCTGCAACTTCCCTAACAAATTCGCAGGTCGTGTCTTCCAACTCTCACATTTCGGACAAGGTTGTGGCATTGAATATACAGTAGCTGCATATTCATAATCAGGTGCCTTGAAATTGCAACCACACTCTGTACAATGAAACTTTATAATTCCTCTAAACATATTTTTTCATTTTATGTTAAAAAACATCCGACGGCAAAGTTCTGCACTATGTATGCCGAAACGCAGTAGAGGATAGACACTTTTTATTTTTTCAAAACATTGCATATATATCATTCATATTACAACGCCGGGGCGTGCCCGTCCTTGTGCGCCCCCTTGGGGTGATAGGCGCACGTGCCGCCGGTCATTACCATTATTGAGGGAAACTTGCGGCCGCAGTATTTGCAGGTATATTCCTTCTTTTCAGTTCCTTCATACAGTTTATGATAGCCTTTGTTGGGGCCGTCGGGATGGCGTGGGCATGTGCCTGACGCAAGCAGGCGAACGGACGGAAATTTGTGCCCACAATATTCGCAATAATAGTTCTTGTTTTCCATGTTGTATTGTTTATTTGTTAAATTACTTGATGGTAAAGGCGTTGTTGCCAAAAGGCAAGCAGCAACGGCGGATATTATTTGCATTGTCATTTTCATGATTGTGTTTTTTGCTGGTATGTAATAGAGTGGTGTGGACTTCCATTCACATTCTCTGAGAGTAAGGTTCTGGCAAAACCCGATAATAAAGAAAATATGAAAGAGGAATCCACACCACTATGGAGTGTGGACTCGCTCAGACATGTATTCATTATCATCAGGATTGAACTGCCAGATTCTACTCCCTGAACGTCACTGTCTGTGCGTGTACACAAATATTCTGTCGTATGCACGGTTGTCCGTGCATGTATTTTCAGCAAAGGTAAGAAAAATTTGTTTGTCATCAAACCTTTCGCTTGGAAATTTGCGCAATCCTCTTTCATATCATTGTTTTTCAAGCGAAGATAGCGCAATGATATGCCAACAGGGAGCATAAGATATGAAAAAAGTGAGAATGTGAGAAAATAAATAAGGTGAGATTATCATAAACGATTTCTCACCTTCTCACTTTCTTTCCTTCTCACCTTCCTTTAGATTTTTCCCGCTTCGCGCAGATAGCGGTCTGCCTCAATCGCAGCGCGGCAACCGCTGGCGGCAGCGGTTATGGCTTGGCGTTAGTGTGGGTCGGCTACGTCGCCTGCTGCAAATACTCCGGGAATTTTTGTGCGCGTCGTGTTGCCTTGGGTTATTATGTATCCGGTCTCGTCAGTGTCGAGCCAGTCTTTGAACACTTCGCTGTTGGGCTTGTGGCCTATGGCGAGGAAGAACCCGTCAATGGGCAGGTCGTACACTTGTTCATCGGCTTCGCCCTTTCGTTTCACGACGTGTGCGCCTTCCACGCCGTTATTGCCGTAAAGGCCGAGCGTGTTGTGCTCAAACAGTATCTCGATATTCTCGGCATCTTTCACTCGGCGTTGCATCACTTCAGAGGCACGCAGGAACGGTTTGCGCACAATCATATATACTTTTTTCGCCAATCCGGCGAGGTATAGCGCTTCTTCGCAGGCTGTGTCGCCACCACCTACAACGGCTACGGTCTTTTTACGATAAAAGAACCCATCGCACGTGGCGCAGGCGGATACACCTTCGCCTTTGTATTTTTCCTCATCCGCAAGTCCTAGGTATTTGGCCGATGCGCCTGTGGCTATTATCACGGTGTCGGCTTCTATAATATTCCCGTTGTCTGTGGTTAAGGAGTAGGGGGCTTTGCTTAGGTCGGCTTTCACGATTACTCCGTCGCGTATGTCCGTGCCGAAGCGTTCTGCCTGCCTGCGGAAGTCTGTCATCATTTGGTTGCCGTCAACTCCGTCAGGGTAGCCGGGGAAATTCTCTACGGTTGTAGTCTGGGTGAGTTGGCCGCCTGTCTGTAGTCCGCAATAAATTACAGGATTAAGATTAGCCCGTGCCGCATAGATTGCGGCTGTATAGCCTGCGGGACCGCTGCCGACGATAAGACAACGTACTTTTTCTGTTTGTTCCATAATAAGAGTTAAGAATTAAGAGTTAAGAGTTAAGAAAAAGTGTTTCATCCTACGTTTAAAGATAAAACATATTTTCTTAACTCTTAACTCTTAATTCTTAATTATTTTAAAAGTTCTACGATTTGTTTTTCTATGTTTTCAATTTTCTCAGTCGGTTCGAAGCGCGCAACGACAACTCCTTTCTTGTCGACCAAGAATTTTGTGAAGTTCCACTTTATTTCCGGCTTGTTCTTGTAGTCAGGATCTTCTTTTGAGAGCATGTCATCAAGAATGTGTGTCAGCGGGTGGCTGTCATCCCAACCGGCAAAGCCCTTTTGGCTTGTAAGGAATTTGTATAGCGGGTCGGCATCGTCACCGTTTACCTTTATTTTCTTGAAACGGGGAAATTCCGTACCGTATGTAAGTTTGCAGAATTCATGTATCGATTCGTCCGTGCCGGGAGCCTGCTGGCCGAATTGGTTGCATGGGAAGTCTAATATTGTGAAACCTTCATTGTGATGACGCTCATAGAGTTTTTCAAGTTCTTCGTATTGAGGAGTGAAACCACACTTCGTGGCGGTGTTGACAATCAGCAATACTTCGTTCGCATATTCTTTCAGCGAAACGTCTTTACCTTTCCTGTCTTTGACAGAGAAATCATACACTGTTTTCATTTCTTTTTATTTTATAATTTGTTTGTTCTTTATCTAATTTATATGAATAATAATGTGAAACGAAAGAAAAAGAAAACTTATTTCTATTTTTTTTCGAGTGTAGTTTACGCTTTTGCAAAGATAAGAAAAAATGCGTTGTAATATGAATTTAAAATACAGTTTTTCCAATATTTTTTGGTTTGATGTATATTTTTCATTACATTTGCACAACGAACAACTTGTGTATTTGTCTTGTAAGGCTATTCCGTATCAACAAAAACATTGAAGACTTAACTTTAAGGATTTAAGATTATGATATCTGCATTTGACCGAACATTTAAACTAGGCGTATTATTGTCAGTTATAGATTGGCTGACGTTCAACATTGTATTTTTATTTTCTTACTATCTGAGCTGGTTTCCATTCCTTGATTGGGGCGATTCTTTTGCTACATATTTTATTGTGTCCAACGTGGCGTATCTTATCGCTTTGCAGTTTGTAACGATAAGCCTGCATCATAGGCAGGCACAACCGGCTAAAGTGCTTAGTAACACGTCACGTACGTCTGTGATGTTTATTGTGCTCTATACGTCGTTTCTTGGTATGTTTGCAGATGTGAGGATACCAGGATTTGCAAGTTCGTTATTTCTTACGGTTGTCATATTTTTAGCTACAAGTGTAGAGCGCTTGGCTCTCCGTAAGGCGATAATACGTATGAGGAATGTTGGTCATGATAAAGTGAATACGGTAATACTAGGTTCTGGTGGAATGGCGCAAAAGGTAGCAGACGTGATGACAAACGGTTGGAACGGATACAATCTTCTTGGATATTTTTCACGTCTAGGCGAGCAGCCTTTGATGAATCCGTCAGGCGAACCAATAAGGCGTTTAGGCGATAAGGATGACATAACCCATTATTTGGAGGAGCATCATGTTGACGAACTTTATATAGGTGAAGTACCTTCGGGAGCATTAGGTTTCAAGTCCTTGATGCAGTTATGTGATAAAAATATGATTCGTGCTTATTATATGCCGTCGACGGTTTATGGAGAGTTCCGTAAGGCTAAGGTGAAAGAGATTGGAGGCGTGTATGTTTTGTCACAATATAATGAGCCGCTGATGGATGTCAGGAACAGGATAGTTAAACGTCTGTTTGACGTATTCGTTTCATTGCTGTTTTTGTGCACGCTGTTTCCGTTTATCATTCTGATTGTATATGTAGTGTCAAAGATAACCATGCCCGGACCGTTGTTTTTCAAGCAGAAGCGTACTGGTTATGACGGGCGTGACTTTTTGTGCTATAAGTTCCGTAGTATGAAGGTGAATAAGGACTCAGACACGGTTCAGGCCGTTAAAAACGATCCACGTGTGACAAAGTGGGGAGCGTTCATGCGTCATACTAATATTGATGAATTGCCGCAATTTATCAATGTATTGAAGGGCGACATGAGTATAGTCGGGCCTCGTCCGCACATGCTTGCGCATACCGATTATTATTCTGAACTTATATCAGATTACATGATACGTCATTTTGTGAAGCCCGGAATTACAGGATGGGCGCAGACCCATGGCGAACGCGGTGAGACTAAGACGGTGGATGACATGCGCCGTCGTGTAGATGATCATGATAGCAGGTCGTGTAGAGAAAGACATTTGGTATATAGAGCATTGGAGTTTTTGGCTTGATATACAGATAATATTGAAGACTGTATCTGACGCCGTGCACGGTGACGATAAAGCTTACTGATTGGTAGATTGTAGGCGGGTAAATTGGTACTTGCAATAAAAAAACTGGCAAGAGATAACGAAATGGTTGTCTTCTTGCCAGTCTTTTTTATGGTCAATTTCTTTTATCTTTTAGAATGTAACAAATTTTGTATTTGTAATCGTTATGTCGGCATTGTCGGTTATTTCCTTGTCTTTTTTCGTATAGAAGAATGTCGAATTGTCTATGGTAACGTCATGTACGCAATTCATTCCCGGCAGTCCAGTGACTGATACGGCTGTTTTCACGTTGCGGCATGTTACGTTGGAAATATGTATGTCACAAAATTCCGGCGCAAACGGGGCGTCTTTTACAACAGTGGCCTTTTTGCCGTCATCTTCCTTTACGCTATATTTTTTGTCGATGTAAGTGCAGTCAAACACGATAGCCTCGTCTTTGATGTCGGTCATGTAGATGTCGCTGATATAAATACCTTCAGTTTTTCCGCCGCGGCCGATTCCACTCTTGAAGCGCAGACCTGTGTCTGTACCGCAGAAACTGTTGTTACGTACAATGATATTCTTCATTCCTCCAGAAAATTCCGATCCGATAACAAAGCCTCCATGAGCGTGGAATACGGTGTTGTTCTCTATCAACAGGTTTTCGCAAGGACCGTATTTAACGCCTGACTCACCGGCACCCCCTTTCATGCAGATGCCGTCATCGCCAACGTCGATTGTATTGTTTACGATCAGTACATTTTTGCAGCTGCTTATGTCAAGACCGTCGCCGTTCTGTGCATTCCACGGACAGCGTATCGTTACACCGTCAACGATTACGTTGGTGCAGCGTGTCGGTATGAGGTGGAACTTTGGAGAGTTTTGTATCGTCACTCCGCTTATGAGTACGTTTTCGCAGTCTGTCACTCTTATCAGGTGTGTACGCATTTTTTCTTGAGCTTCGGGAGTGTTTGCCACGTTACCGTAGTTTTTCAGGTTGAACGGGAACCACAGTTTCCCTTCCTCAGCTTCGGTGCCTCCCATATAAGTAAATTCTTTCCATTCTGTGTCGCTTACTTTAGAGCGTTTTACCGGACGCCAGAAAGCACCGTTGCCGTCAATAATACCTTCGCCGGTTATACTTATGTTCTTGCGTTTGCTTGCGCTTATCATAGGCGAACACTTAGTATCTTTTTTACCGTCTTTTTCCTTGATGAAATGGTTCTTGTCCGGCGATGCCAGCAATATAGCGTTTTTTTCGAGGTGTAGGTCTATGTTGTCTTTTAAAGAAATAAGTCCGCAGAGCCATATTCCGGAAGGCACAACAAGTTGGCCTCCACCTTTTTTATTGAGGGCGCTTATTGCTTTTCTGAACGCTTCGGTGTTTAGTGTTAGTCCATCGCCTACACCTCCGAAGTCTTTAATGTTCACCGTGTTATTCGGTATTACAGGCGCGGTTGCCTGTGTGATGTTTACCGGCAGGTTCTTGTAATAAGAACTGTAATCGTCAGCTTTGGCCATGCATATAGAAAATGTTATGGCCATGTAAAGCAAGATTGTTTTTTTCATTGTTGATTAGTTTTGTAAGTTTTTATTCTTAATAAGAAAACATTGCAAATTTAGTGCAACTTTGAGACTTATCCAAACATTAAACGTTTTTTAAGTGTATGTCGTTTGTTTTTTCGTGAGGTGCAAGTGCTTATGTATGAACGTTTTATGTGTTAAATAGAAAATGTATTTATAATGGACTGCCTTTTGTGTTTGGAAAGGCAACTATTTGTCCGTTTAATGAAAAACCGCACTGTCTGTTGATAACGGCAGCGCGGTTTTGTCTTGATTTTCTTTTTGTGGCTAATGTTAATCTTTTAATGGATTCCAGCCCTGTGCTTTCAGTTCGAATTCATTATTGTCACGAGTAACGAGCATCATTCCCAACTCTTTTTTCGTAACATGTCCTATCAGTTTAACGTCGTCAAGCTGTTCTATCTTTTCATGGTCGCCGATAGGTACGGTAAACAACAGCTCATAGTCTTCTCCTCCATTTAGGGCGCAGGTAGTGACATTCATATTCATTTCTTCGGCCATTACGGCGGTCTGATAGTCTATTGGAATGTTTTTTTCGTAAATCCTGCATCCGCATCCGCTTTGTTTGCAAATGTGCATAAGTTCGCTGCTTAGTCCGTCGCTGATGTCTATCATTGCCGTAGGGCGTATGTTTAGTTGTCGAAGCTGTTTTATGATGTCGCCACGGGCTTCGGGCTTCAGTTGCCGTTGCAGCAGGTATTCCTTTCCGGCGAAGTCAGGTTGGAAGTGGGCTAGTCGTTCAAGTGTTGCTTTGTCGTTTTTTTTCCGTGCTTCGTCCACTTGTTGGTAATACACGCTTTTTTCACGTTCGAGCAGTTGCAGCCCCATATATGCGCCGCCAAGATCGCCTGAGACGCATATCAGGTCGGTGTCTGTTGCTCCGTTGCGGAAAATGGCTTCGTCCTTAATACATTCCCCGATACAGGTTATGCTTATGGCCATACCTGTGTATGACGATGTTGTGTCTCCGCCTACAATGTCAACGCCCCATTTTTCACTGGCCATGCGCAGGCCGTTGTAAAACTGCTCCATGTCTTCCACTGTGAAACGTTTGCTCAAGGCGATGCTTACCGTCATCTGCCGCGGAGTACCGCCCATGGCGAAAATATCGCTGATATTCACCATGGCCGACTTGTATCCTAGGTGCTCAAGATCTATGTAAGTAAGGTCGAAATGCACCCCTTCCATCAGCATGTCGGTGGTAACAAGTACGTCGGTCTGTGGATAGCGAAGCACCGTGCAGTCGTCTCCCACACCGCGTATTGTAGATTGGTTATTAGCTTTTAATTCATCTGTAAGGTGGCGTATCAGTCCGAATTCTCCAAGTTTTGCTATGTCGGTCATTTTCTTTTGTCGTTTGGTTGATGTAGTAAAAGGAGTAAGTAGAGAAGGAGTAAGTAGAATTGCTTGGTGTCCCCCGGCGTTTCAACTTACTCCTTTACTGTTTCTCTCCTTACTCCTTTATTTTATTGTGCCCTTCTAATCATTTCCCTCATTATCTCGGTCATCAGCGGTTGTGCCTTGTTGGCTGCTATCTGTACTTCCTCGTGGCTTACTTCTACAGGCTGGTCTTCCAGTCCGAGGTCGGTGATTATGCTTATACCGAACGTCTTGATGCCGCAATGATGGGCTACGATGACTTCAGGCACGGTGCTCATGCCTACGGCATCGCCACCTAATCGGTGGTACATCTTGTATTCGGCCGGTGTCTCAAACGTAGGGCCTTGCACTCCTACGTAAACGCCGTGAACCACACGTATGCCTTTTTCTTTGGCTATGGCGTCGGCCTGGGCTATCAGCTTGTGGTCGTATGCCTCGTGCATGTCGGGGAAACGCGACCCGGTAGGCAGGTTTTTTCCACGTAATGGATGTTCAGGGAAAAGGTTTATGTGGTCGGTGATAATCATCAGGTCGCCAATCTTGAAGTCGGGATTCATTCCTCCTGAGGCGTTGCTTACGAACAGGGTTTTTATTCCCAGCTCGTACATTATGCGTATGGGGAAGGTTACTTGCTTCATTTTGTACCCTTCATAATAATGAAAACGGCCTTCCATCGCCATTATGTCAACTCCGCCCAGCTTGCCGAATATCAGTTTGCCTGCGTGTCCTTCTACCGTAGAAACAGGAAAGTTAGGTATTTCTTCGTAAGGGAATTCGTAACTGTCAGTTATTTCTGAAGCTAATTGTCCCAGTCCGGTGCCGAGGATTATCGCCGTTTTTGGGCTTGTTGTCATCCTTTGTTTTAGCCAAGATGCTGTTTTTTGAATTTTTTTGTACATATCCGATGATTTTATTGTTAAATTCTTCTTCCTGCCCGAGCATGAATTTTATTCTTATTGGCAGAATGTAAATGTTTCGGCGTATCTCGTCAGACAGTCCTTCCATACCCGTTAGGCGTACGCTGTCTTTTTCCGTAGTGATTATCATTTTGGGCGAGGACATCTGACAGAAGGTATTGTTTATCAGTTCAATGTCCTTATCTGTGAATTGATGGTGGTCGGGAAACGTCATTGGTGTGATGTTGTCCGAATACTCTTTAAGGTCGTATGTCATCTGTTTTGGCGACGCTATCCCTGTCAGCAAGAGTATGTTCATGTTTTTGTTTAATTGCTTTAACGACATTTCTTCACCTCCTTGCATCTGTCGGAGATTGTCGTATTCAAGCGTCGTGAAGAACAGTTGCTGGTAAGGATACAGGTCCATTGCTTTGATTATGACGCGAAACTCCATCGGTTTCAGGTCTTTCGGGCATTTTGTTATGATTACAATGTCTGCCCGAGCCTTGCCGTTTTGCGGTTCTCTTAGTCGTCCGGCAGGCATCAGTTTGTCATATATTATCAGCCTGTGGTAGTCGACGAGCAGGATGTTTACGCCCGGTTTTACGTATCTGTGCTGAAAAGCGTCATCAAGTAAGATTACGTCAGTGTCGTTGCTTTTTTCATTGCCGGTCAGCATGTCGATACCATGACAGCGGTTTTTGTCTACCGCTACGTGTATGTCTGGAAACTTTGTTTTCATTTGGTAAGGCTCGTCGCCGATGTCCTTCATGCATGTTTCTGCGTCGGCCAGTACAAAACCTTTGCTTTTCCGCTTGTATCCACGGCTGAGCACGGCCACTTTAACCTTGTCTTTCAGCAGCCTTATCAAGTATTCTACGTGTGGAGTCTTGCCCGAACCGCCCACGGTGATGTTGCCGACGGATATGACGGGAATGTCGAAACTGCGGCTTTTCAGTATGCCGAGTTCGAACATCTGGTTGCGCAGCCTTACACCTAGGCCGTACAGCCAGCTTAGAGGCAGCATCCATTCGTTTATCTTGATAAAGTCGCCTTCCATATTTTGGGTTTTGAGTGAAAGGGGAAAAGTGAAAAGCGAAAATCCAATGCTGTTGTCAACTGTGGCAAATGGCTTATTTACTTTTCACTTTTCATTGTCCACTTTTATTTTATGTTCATCATGAATGGTACACGAGCCTGTATCGCCGACTGGTTACTGATGTTTTTCAGGAGCATGAACGGCTCATAATATTCACCGAGGCTTTGGCGCATCTGTGCCTTGATATAGCTGCCGCCTGAAGTTTGGTTGAGCAGTTGGTCAAGCCAGTCTGTCTTTCCGGGATATGCCGATGTGTGATATTCTTTAAGTTTTGCCAGTTGGGCGGCTTTTGCGATAGCTTTGTCAAGACCGCCAAGTTCGTCTACGAGTTTTATTTTCAGCGCGTCCTGCCCTAACCATACACGGCCTTGGGCGATATTCTCAACATCGGCCACCTTCATCTTTCGACCTTGCGCAACCCGTTGGCGGAACAGGTTGTAACCACGGTCGATGTAGCTGTTGAGGTATCTCATTTCTTCCTCGTTGAACGGGCGGGCCGGTGTTCCGAAAGCGCTGTGCCTGTTGGTTTTCACCTCGTCAAACTTCACTCCGAGTTTCTGTGTGAGCAATTCGCTCATGTCGGGGAACATGCCGAATATGCCGATGCTGCCCGTAAGCGTTGTTGGCTCGGCCACAATCCAGTTGGCGCCGCTGCTTATGTAGTATCCTCCTGATGCGGCCATACCTCCCATTGACACTACTACGGGCTTTTTCTTCTTCAGCATTTCAACGTAATGCCATATCTGTTCTGAAGCATACGCGCTTCCTCCGCCGGAATTTATACGTAGCACTACGGCTTTCACGTCGTCGTCTTCCATTAAGTTTTCGAGGTCTTGACAAACGGTCTTGCCGACAATGTTGTGCCCGCCTGACATCATTCCGCCTGCTTCAACGTCCACAATATCGCCGTATGCGTAGTAAACGGCGATTTCTTCGCCTTTCTTTTCATTTCCTTTGACAACCTTCATGTCTGTAAGACTAACTGTCTTGACATCGTCGTCGGCATCCTGTTTCAGGAGCTTGTTTATTTCCGCCTTTATTCCGTCGGTGTAAACCAATTTGTCTACAAACTTGTACTTTACCAAGTCCTTGGCATCGGCAAACGTAATAAAGTTGTCTGCGTAAGCGTTCAGTTGTGCGACGCTTATCTTTCTGCTTTCCGACACGCCTTTGCATACGTTCTGCCACAGGCCGTTGATGTAGACTGTCACCTGCTCGCGGTTGGCGTCGCTCATCTTGTCGGCCGTAAACATTTCAGGAGCGCTTTTGTACGTGCCGACTTTTGCCAGTTGCATTTTCACGCCGAACTTGGCCATAAGGTCTTTCAGGAATATCGGTTGCGAGGCTATGCCGTGCCAGTCTACCTGTCCGCTGGGGTTGAGGAATATCTTGTCGGCCACTGATGCCACGTAATATACGCCTTGGGTGTATACGTCTCCATAAGTTACAATCCATTTCCCGCTTTTCTTGAAGTCGAGCAGCGCGTTGCGCATAGCCGTGAGCGAGGCGTAAGAGTCGGCAGACAGCATACCCGCCTCAATGTATATGCCTTTTATCTTGTCGTTTCTTTTTGCTTTGTCGATGGCCGACAGTACGTCGTCAAGTCCTATAGTGCCTAAGGTGCTGCCGCTGATTTCGTCCATGAATGTGCTTTCGGAGCGTTCGGCCAGCATACCCGAGAGGTTGATTACCATTACGCTGTTGTCACTGACATCTTTTGCAGAACTGCCTGAGGCTATCATTCCGACTATGCACATGGCACCGATGACACCGGTAATGAGCGTGAACACAATCAGTCCGACAACCGTGGCTGACATGTATTTGAAAAAGTCTTTCATACGTTATCGTTGTTTTTTGTAGTGATTTTTATTAAAAGGAAGATAATCAGCCACAAAGATACTCATTTTATTTTATTTTGTTTGAAAAAACGGGCAAAGTTTCATCATATCATCGAATATTGCTATTTTCGCACGTATGAAACGTGCGATAGTGTTAGGGGCGTCTTCGGGCATAGGGCGCGAGGTGGCCGGATTGCTGCTTGCCGACGGCTGGGCTGTGGGCGTGGCGGCAAGGCGTGAGGATAAGCTGTTTGAAATCAAGTCGGCCTGTCCAGACAAGGTGGAAGTCATGCGTATTGATGTTACGGAGCCAAGCGCGTCAGGATTACTGTTGGAATTAGCCCGGCGGCTCGGAGGTGTCAGTTTGTTTGTGTATTGTTCGGGTATCGGCAGTCAGAACGCCGGACTTGAACAGGAAGTGGAGCTTGCTACGGTTGATGTCAATGTCAAGGGATTTACCGCAATGGTAGGTGTCATGTTCAATTATATGGCGGCCAATTCTGGCGGCCATATTGTAGTGGTATCTTCAATCGCAGGCACAAAGGGACTTGGCGTGGCACCGTCTTACAGTGCGACGAAGGCGTATCAGAACACATACGTTCAGGCTCTTGAGCAACTGTCGAATATGCGTCGTTTGAATATACGTTTTACCGACATTCGTCCCGGTTTCGTCGATACCGACCTTCTTGCGGGTAGTGGTGGTTATCCTATGCTTATGGATAAGACTGCCGTAGCTAGGCAAATAGTCCGCGCCGTTTACACCCGTCGGCATGTATGCGTTATCGATTGGCGTTACCGTCTGTTGGTGTTCGCATGGCGTTTGATGCCATGCTGGCTTTGGCGTCGGTTGAAGATAAGCAACAGGAAAGTGGCTGATTAAGGGTGGAAACGGGAGATTCGGAATGTGTTTTGTGCATGGTGAAACTCGTGTATCAAATATTCGGGTTTTTAAAAGGTGGCATATTGGCTAATGAAAGACGGTCTTTTGCCGTCTGAAAGAGCGTCTTTTGTGTTGTAATAGGCGGCTTTTCCAAGCCTGTTTGTAATATGCTGGTATTCAGCTTTTTATGATTTAGCCAAAAAACGAAGTCGTACGGTTGGTTTTACACTGATATAATAAATGTATATATGAGAAAATTTATTTTGTTTATTGCCGTTTTTTGTCTGTCTGTAAGTTCTTATGGAAAAGGTAACGGCGGAAAATTCCCAAACGGGGATGTTGTATCCGAATGGTTCAGCGACACGTCCAGAGTTGACATCGATACTCTTGGCCGGAAATATGTGTTGACTGATTACGGTGTTAAGAATGATTCGTCGTTGCTTCAGACCGAAGCCATACAGCGCGTTATAGATCTTGCGGCCAGTCAAGGCGGCGGGGTGGTGGTAGTGCCTAAGGGAGTGTTCCTTAGCGGTTCGCTGTTTTTCAGGCAGGGCACTCACTTACACCTGCGGGAAGGTGCGGTGTTGAAGGGAATTGACGCGATAAAGTATTATCCGCTCGTCAAGACACGTATGGAAGGGCAGACGCTGATGTATTTTGCCGCATTGGTAAACGCCGACGGGCTTGACGGATTCACAATAACCGGACATGGCACTATTAATGGCAACGGATTGCGCTTTTGGGAGGAGTTTTGGATAAGGCGCAGGTTTAATAAGGACTGTACCAACCTCGAAGCTTTGCGGCCGAGGCTTGTATACCTGTCGAATTGCAGCAACGTGCAGGTGCAGGACATAAAGATGATAAACAGCGCTTTTTGGACAAACCATCTTTATCGTTGCCATCATGTGAAGTACATCGGATGCCACATATACGCGCCTACCACCGGTGTGAAAGCGCCAAGCAGCGATGCCATTGATATTGACTTTTGCCACGACATACTGGTTAGCGGATGCTATATGAACGTGAATGATGATGCCGTTGTGCTGAAAGGCGGCAAGGGAACGTATGCAGACAAAGACCCGGATAATGGGCCTAACTATAATATCATTGTGCAACATTGCACTTACGGTACGGTACACGCCTGCCTGACGCTAGGCAGCGAGAGTCTGCATGACTGGAACGTGGTGCTCCGTGACTGTGAGTTTACAGATGCCAACCGTGTGCTTTGGCTGAAGATGCGTCCCGACACGCCACAGCATTACGAATATATAACGGTGGAAAACGTCAGCGGCACGTGTGGCAGTTTTCTCGTAATACGTCCATGGACGCAGTTTTATAAAATGGAAAAACGTGACGATATGCCAATATCGCAGTGCAACAATGTGACGATAAGGAATGTGGATGTCAACTGCAAGATGTTTTTTGATGTCGGCGCATCAGACAAATACCGGCTGAAAGACTTTGTTTTCGAATCTTTAGACTTTCCCGACGGTGCGGGTGGAATAGACAAGTCGTTGATTGAAAACTGCGTAGTGGAATAATTAGGAATTAAGAGTTAAGAATTAAGAAAGTTGCCAACAACACATGTTTTCTTAATTCTTAACTCTTAATTCCTAATTATTCGTCTGTTCTCCCCTCGTTACCGAGAATGATTGTCTGTGGAAAATGAATATCGGGATGATGCAGCCTACCACCATGCCGAACATTACGAGCATCGTGAGTGACGAGTTGTGGAAGAACCGTGAGACGTATTCCATTGTATATTCGTCGGGCAGACGCACTATGTTTATAAGGTCGCGCACGGCCTTGTAGGCAAACATTCCGGGCACCATCGGCAGCAGCGACGGGAAAGCGAAACACTCGGCGGGGCAGTGTATGCGCATGGCGAAAGGTACGGCCAGCAGTCCTATGACGAAGCCCGCTATGGTTGAGGCCGTCACTTGGTCGAGCATCAGGTTGGAATTGTGCATAAGGAAATACCGGACACCATGCCCCACGCAGGCTAGAAGGGCGCATACAAGTAAGGCTTTGCGTGGCGGATTGCTGATAATGGCGAAGCCTACGCCGGCTACGGCGGCGAAAAGCCCGTCGGCGATGGCGGCCTGCACGACATCGGGGCGCACCACCTTGGTGAATGTCGTTGGGTCGATGTCGAACGTGATGACCGTTGCCGAGAGCCCCACGGCTATGCAGATGATTAACAGGCAGGCGTTGGTGAGGCGCGCTATGCCGTCAAGGGCGTGTCCGTCAACGATGTCCATCACGCCGTTGATTAGCGGAACGCCGGGGACGAGATAGAGCATAGATGTTCCGAGCGATATGTCTTCCGTGCCGCCATGGAAGTAGAGATAGTCCGTAACGCCAATCATTGTCGATACGAAGGCGCAGATTACGAATACGGCCAGGTGGTTAAGCTTGCGCCGTGTAAGCTCCTGGCGTATGAAGAAGCCAACGAGCGTGGCTACGAACACTATCGTCATCGACGTGAGGTTGCCGTCGAACAGGCGGCAGAAGCAGGCGTTTGCGAGCGAGGCCAGCAGCAACACCGTCCACCGGCTTTCCTTCTTTTCCTTCACAATCATCTTGAACATGCGCCAAAGCTCCTTTAGCGGCAGCTTCTTGTCAAACGCTTTCCACGACAGGGCGGACAGCTTCATATTTGCCTTGAAGTTCAGCGCCATGGCCGGTGTCTTCTTTATGTACGTGTACGAGCGGTTGTGCTCCGCGTCAAGAAGCGTTATGCTCAGCGTCTTTGGGAAGATTAGCAGGTTGATGTGGTAGCCGAACGAGCGTGCCATGCGCACCGTGTTGTATTGTATGCGCGATGTCTGCGCTCCTACGGCCATCAGTGTCGAGGCGTATTCGGCCAGGAATATGGCCGTGTCTTTCAGCGCTTCGTGTACGTTCCCTTCTTCTTTCTGCCTTGTGTCTGTCGTTTCCTGAAAACTTGTCATAATGTCGTGGTAGTGTAAAACGGCTGCAAAATTATACATTTCCGCTGATAAAACGAAGGCATTTCGCCGTTACTTTCATTTCATATACATGCCTATCGCCTTATTTCCTGCCTGCAACCACTTTCAAAAGCCTTGGCGTGAAGCGGCGCATCAGGTAAAAAACGGCGAGAAGGAGGCATACAGTTGCAGCAAGTGTAAACATTTCTGTGATAAAAACGAGATATGTGTCGGAGAACGAATGAGGTAGCATTATGCAAAATATACGGTAAATTTGTGCTGCAATTAGGGCGTGTGTTATGTACACAAAGAATGATGCTGACGAAAGGAATTTATTGACTTTGCATATTTTTTTACGCAATAGCCAGGCTGATAGGTTGTAGGCGAATATAAGCCCGGCACATTGGTTAAACATTTTTAATAATATTGTAGCTTTCGGACAGTACACATAAGCTATGGCGTATGCTGCCGCCAGGCACAAGTATGATATTGTCGAGGCCTTGAACATCTTGCCAAATATGGCAAGCATGTCCTTTTCGCTTATGCTCATGTATGCTCCCCAAGAAAAGAAAAAGAATGCGGTAAGCAGTTGACTGTGGTGCCCGTAGGGGCTGAATACGCATGAAAGCCATGCGGCACCTAACATTATTATCGCGTAAATGCGTGCTTTTTTGATTGCAAAGTGAATTACGGGCGTGAACAATACAACAATCATCAGGTCGCGGAGGAACCATAAAGGATAGTCCTCAGGGAATATGTCGCCAGTTGCAGGGGTGTCGCCGAACAGTCCTCTGCTTGCATCCCAAAAGTTGTAGGCCAGTGATTTTATTGAGAGATGGGCGTCTGCTAATGTAAGCGGATTTCTGAAAAGGAATGCGAGGCAAGGCAACATGAATATGAATGTTTTTGCGATTGCCACGGAGTTCCAAATAATATAACGCGAGTTCGGCATAAGAAGTTTATGCAATAATTCTGCTTTTGTCAATGATGTCAATATTCAAAGACGGTTTCTTAGGCAAGAGGTTGT
>ENA-OOWN01000575-OOWN01000575.1-human-gut-metagenome-genome-assembly--contig:-NODE-575-length-31011-cov-2.277297_pt1 | contig 31011 bp, 37 predicted proteins | sample MGYA00241406_ERZ501319 | MGnify/ENA primary metagenome ERZ501319 (study PRJEB25962, sample SAMEA2042734) | human gut metagenome | biome: human gut; feature: human-associated habitat; material: faeces... | reverse complement strand
TCAGCAGACGAGGTTTATTACAAGCAGTATATGTTGAAATTTGAGGGCGAGTACACCGCCGAAAAGCAGAAAATGATAGACGCTGAGGCGCAGAAATTTGCCGACGCGCAGATGAAAATGTCGGAGGAAATGGCAAATTCAGATGGTGACGGTGTTTTCATAATGATGAAGTATCAGGATATACTTGCTCCGCAGTACGCCTTTGACGAGGTGAAACAGCACGCCGAATATTTGCAGACAACAGAGGATGGGCAGTTCGTTTATGACAGCGGCTACAAGCTGCTGACAGGCGGCGAAACCGCAGGAAACAAGGACTTAACGCTGGGTCTGACGGCAATGACAATGGTGATACTTTGCCTTACCTATGTCTATGCCGCCGAGTATCAGACAGGTGCGAACGTTCTGCTGAAAACCTCCGCAAGAGGCAGAGAGGACACATTTCTCTGCAAGTTCGGCATAGGCGTTGTCATTGTGACGATGATTTTCGCACTGACCTATGCGCCGTACTTTTACAACGTGCTGAACGCATACGGCACAAGGGGGATAAACGCACCTGCCTGCTCAATAGAGTCGCTTTCAAATTTTGATGTTTCCATAAAAGGTTATCTCATTCTCATAATCGCCGGAAGATACCTTGCGCTGCTTTGTGCAATGCTCATCATCTATTTTCTGTCAGCAAAGCTCAAAAGCGTTATATCGACATTCCTTGCGGCGACGGCGGTGCTTATTTTGCCGATATTGCTTGCGCTGCTGGGGATAGGGTTCTTTGATTATGTGCTGTTGAATCCGATTCTAATCGGGAATATATAAAGCGTGCCAAATAATTTTTGCAATTAATAATATTAAGAGACAATTTATATGATTTAGGAGCATAACAAATAGAGCTTTTAAAGCTGTTAGTTATGCTCCTTTGTATTTTATAAGTAAAACTCCGTTTATTGCTTTAAAAGCAGAAACGGAGTTTTTTATGCCCATTTTTAAAAACTGCAATGCTATATTGCCAAATATCCGTAAGCCTTCGTTTTGATTCAAAACAAAAAAATCAAAACGGAGGAATAAAGAATGAGTAAAAATACGGTTCGTGTTTATGACACGATAACCAAGAAATACGTTGAAGTCGAGGTGAATGAAACGGTTCGTACATATTACGACAGAACGCAGTGGAATATTGAAGATAATGACAAGTCGTTCTATAAGCACGAGATCCAGTTCTCTGCGTTGAAAGGAAACATTAACGGAGAACTTGAAAATTTCAAGGAGTTTCGTACTGATGATGATTCGGTTGAAAAGTGTATTATCAGACAAGCGGAATATTCGGAGCTGTATAAATGTCTTGCTAGCCTACCTGATGATGAGCACTCAATAATTATCATGATATATTTTTGTGGCAAAACCGAGCAGGAAGTTGCTGATATATTACATACATCACAGCAAAATGTGCACAAAAAGAAACATAGGATTTTGTGCAGACTAAACAAATTTTTAAAATCTCAATAAAAAACGGTTGTTAAACTCCTTGTTTCTTCCCCTATACAAGTGTAAGGGGAAAGAAAAGCTCCTTAAGCATCTTGAAAATTGAATATCAACTCTGCAAGCACGTTAATCACACGGCTGGTATGAAATCTCGGCAGCCGCATGAACCATACGCCAAGACCTCAAACGAGCGAGCGATAACTATGACGTTCAGACCTTTGAATAGCTTTCAAAGTCGGCGATGAAACGTGTGAGGATAATGATACTTCCAAGTGAGGGCTGATAGAGCGGGTGAGACGCCCATGAGATCGATACGCTGTCGATCGCCTGCAGAGTTCCGCCGCAGCGGATATCGAGGATAAATACTGCGGGAAACGTCCGAAACAAAATGGATCGGACGAAGGCAAAACGAATTAAAGTTATACCGCACTGTTGTTTTGCAGTGCGGATATAACTCAAGTGCAGAAGCGTTTTTTCTGCATTTGAGTTGTATATAGATTGGAGGAAGATGAGTTGCTTAATAAAAAAGACATTGCCGATTGGGATAAAATCCGCAAGAGGTTTCTTAAAATAAAGAACAGAAATTATGTTTATGTCAACGGGCAAGAATGCCGAAAATGCGTATGGTCAAATACGGAATCGGGAAAAATATTTTGTACAAAAATGTGCAGGAAGAAAGGCGATAAGATATGACTAAGTTCGGACAGGCAGAGTATAACGACTTTATGGCAAGGATATTCGCAGATAAGCTTGATAAACTTCTTAAAGAAAGCGAAAAACAGAATTACATCAACAGAAATACAGAAGATATATATAAAGAATTTGCGTCATCAAAAGACGCAGCGTAGGAGGTATCGAGATGTTAGGATTTGTTATTGGAATATTTATCGGCGAAATTATTGGAGTATTCACAATGTGTCTGTGCAGAGCAACCTCAGAAGCAGACAAATGTATGGATTCCACAGATTCTGAGGAATAAATTTGTTGGGTATGGTGATACCATTCAGTAAAAATTTGTGGTATCCTTGTTAGTAAAACAGAGGTGAATAATATGCCTACAGTAACGGTGATACAGCCGATCATAGCAGCAGAACAAAACACAAAGATCCGTTGTGCCGCATATTGCCGAGTATCAAGCGATTCAGAAGATCAGCTCAATTCCTTTATGGCTCAGACAAGATACTACAGCCAAGTTTTTAAGGATTCGGAAACCGAAGAATTGATTGACATATATGCCGACGAAGGTATCACAGGAACCCGAGAGGACAAGCGTGACGAGTTTCAGCGTATGCTAAAGGATTGCCGGCGTGGTAAGATAGACAGGATTTATACGAAATCAATAAGCCGATTTGCAAGAAACACCAAAGACTGCCTAAAAAGCGTCCGAGAACTTAAAGCTCTTGGGATTACAATATTTTTTGAGAAAGAAAATATCGATACTGCCAATATGACCGACGAAATGATGATCACCATCATGGGCGGTCTGGCGCAGGAGGAGTCCACTTCGATTTCACAGAATATGCGGTGGAGCATAAAAAAGCGAATGGAAAACGGTACATTTGAGCTGTCATGCCCTCCATACGGATATATCAAAGAAAATGGAAAGCTTGTGGTCGATCCTGCTCAGGCACAAACTGTTCAGAATATATTTTCATGGTATTTAAGTGGTTATGGAATAATATCAATAGTAAACAGACTAAATCACTTTAATACTCCTTGCTGTAAAAGGAGCAACAAATGGCATATGTTTGGGGTAACATACATACTTACAAATGAAAAATATACCGGAAATACAATGTTTCAAAAAACATATTCAGGCACTACCCTGCCCATTCAGCGGTATAAGAATAATGGTGAGCGTAACAAATACTATGCAGTCAATACTCATCCTGCGATAGTATCACAAGATGATTTTGACAAAGTACAAGCTCTTATGTCAGAAAAAGGCGAGATATTCTACAAAACTGAAAAACAGAAATGTGTTCTGAGAAAAATAATGAAGTGTGGGCAATGCGGCAGTACTTATATACGAAAGAAAAGCCGTGATAAGTATTACTGGTCATGCCGAAAACATGATTTGAAAGCCAGTGAATGTTTTTCCAAACGCATACCCGAAAGCGATATTTATTATGCGTTTATCAGAATATGCAATAAGCTGATAAGTAATTATACTCAAATTCTCATACCTCTTCAAACAGCATTACAATACTTAAAGCTGAAAAAATTCAGCGGTCAAACTCAGGTTATGGATATACACAAAGAAGTAGCCAAGCTCAAAGAACAAACTCACGTCCTTGCAAGACTTAAAACAAAAGGCTTTCTTGACGAGGCTAAATACATTGAGCAGACTACTGAGCTTACGGCAAAGATCAACAAACTGCAAGCAGAACTGAAAAAGCTTACACGCTCAGACGATGAGGACGAAACACTTGATCAGATAGATATGCTGATCGACTTCTTTGAGAAAAGAGAAAATCCTATGACAGAGTTTGAAGAAACGGCATTTGAGAGTATAGTTGAGAAGATTGTGGTTATAGATCAACATGAGTTGGAGTTTCATTTGATCGGCGGATTAAAATTCAAAGAAAATGTATAAAGCACATTGACAATTTAGCATAATTATGATAAAATATATTTAGGAGGCGATGAGCATGGACATGAATATGATAAGACCCGTTTCGGATCTAAGAAACAATTTTGCGGATATTTCAAAAACCGTTCATGAAACAGCACAACCCGTCTTCCTCACTAAAAACGGATATGGCGATATGGTCGTTATGAGTATGGAGGCTTTTGAGAAAATGCAGTTTGAAAGCGACGTGTATTTCAAGCTTGCAGAAGCTGAAAGAGAAGCTGAGGAAACAGGCGAACGTTTTTCTTCAAAGGATGTTCTCAGCGCAATGAAAGCGGCGGCGAGAGGAGAATAATGTATACGATTGAATATTTACCGATTGCCAGACGCGATATGGTCGATATTGCAAAATATATCGGCGTAAAGCTTGCAAATCCGGATGCCGCTGAAAGACTTGCGGAGAAAATGGCTGAATCTGCCGAAGATTTGGCAAATATGCCGTATAAGTGTCCGATGTATATTCCGGTCAAGCCTTTGAAGCATGAGTATCGTAAGCTTATAGTTCATAATTATATTATGTTTTACTGGATAGACGAAGACAAAAAGCTTGTAACGATAGCGAGAGTTGTGTATTCCGGACGAGATTATGAAAAGTTGTTATAACTGAATCTAAATGCCTTGCAAGTCAAATCGCAAGGCATTTTTTTGTTGCTATTGGTAATAGCTTTTCAGGGAAAAATGTGATATTCTTGTAGTCTGAAAGGAGGCAACGTCATGGCAAAGAATCGTACAATCCCATTCGGTTACTGTATGAAAAACGGTGAGATAACAACCGAGCCAAAAGAAGTATACGCCGTTGTTGCAATATTTGACGAGTATCTGAAAGGCAGAAGTTTGTCTGAGATCGCAAAGCTTATGCAGTCAGAGAAAATTCGCTACAATGCTATTTCGGATAAGTGGAACAAAAACATGGTCAAGCGGATAATTGAAAATGAGAAGTATCTTGGTACCGATAAATATCCGCAGATAATTGATGATGATACTTTTAGACTTGCAAATGAAAAGCGGATACGGAAAGCAACAACACTTGATCTGATACCCGATGATTTACAGAAAATCAGAAAACGTACATACTGCTCCGAATGCGGTCACAGACTTTCAAGGATAGGCGGCAATTCAAAATATGAAAAGTGGGATTGCAGAAATCCCGATTGCTATAAGTTTGAATATAGATTGACAGATCAAATGATAATAGGAGCAGTTCTTAATGTTCTAAATTCGGCTATTGCGAATCCGAGTCTGTTGGAATTGGGCGGAGAGATAAGCACATATTCACCTACTGCGGATATAGTCCGTAAGCAAAATGAGATAAACCATATGACGGATTCTGCCCAAGCAGATTTTGACAGAGTAAAAGCAGAGATCTTCAAGCTTGCGGAAATGAAATATGACTGCTGCACTTACAATGACAGTCCGCAGAAAACAGACAAGATCAAGGAATTGCTCAAAAATCATGAACAATTAAACAGCTTAGATATCGGCTTATTCAAAGCGTGTGTTTCACGAATTTGGATAAGCCATTTTTGTACCATAGAGGTTGAGTTTATCAATGGTGTGAAAATCAAAAATACTACAGAGAGGATGAATGAAAATGAGTACAGCGCCGAATGTAACGATAATTCCTGCAAAAATCCAGACTGCGGAAAACCGTGATAAATATCATCAGCTGAAAGTTGCCGCATACTGCCGTGTTTCCACCGAGCAAGAGGAACAGCAGAATTCATATCAGGTTCAGATCGCATACTACACAGACCTCATAAATCGTAAGAAAGAATGGACTTTAGCAGGAATTTTCGCTGACGAGGGTATAAGCGGAACTCAGACAAAAAAGCGTACCGAGTTTAACCGCATGATAAGAATGTGCAAGAATAAGAAAATTGACTTAGTTATCACAAAATCAATAAGCCGATTTGCACGAAATACTGTGGATTGTCTTGAGTATGTCCGACAGCTGAAAGACTTAGGGATAGGCGTTATCTTTGAAAAAGAAAACATAAACACCTTAACTATGACATCGGAATTTATGATAGCTCTGTATGGAAGTTTTGCTCAGGCAGAATCGGAATCAATCAGCAAAAATGTTTCATGGGGCAAAGAGAAAGCCTACCGTGAGGGCAAGGTGCAGTTTCAGTATAAATATCTGCTTGGGTATAAAAAAGGCGAAGACGGAAAACCGGAGATAGTACCCGAAGAGGCTGAAACAGTAAGGCTGATATATACGCTGTTTCTCGACGGATACAGCATGAGCAGGATAAAAAAGCTCCTCGAGAACAAAGGTATTTTGACTTCACAGGGAAAGAAAGTATGGAACGAATCACTTATCCGCAGCATTCTGAAAAATGAAAAATATGTAGGTGACGCACTCCTGCAAAAGACGTTCACTTCCGACTGCATAACCCACAAGGTGGTTAAAAATCACGGCGAACGTCCGATGTACTTGTGACAGATCATCATGAACCCATAATCGACCGTGACACATACAATAGAGTTCAGCAGGAGCTTGCAAGGCGTTCCAGTAAACGAAAAGTTTCAGATAAAACAGTTACGGAACAAGGGAAGTATTCAAGCAAATATGCTCTTACCGAATTGCTTATTTGTGGACACTGCGGCACACCTTATCGCAGAACCACTTGGGCGGCAAGAGGCAAAAAGCAAATAGTTTGGCGTTGCATAAGCCGACTTGAACATGGAAAAAAGTATTGTCCCGACTCGCCTACGATAAAGGAAGAACAGCTCCACAAAGCTATAATCTATGCGATAAACAACTATTATTCATGCCGTAATGACATTGCAAGGATTCTTAAAACGAATATCGGCTCGGTTCTTGAGTGTCAGGGGCAGGAAGAGATCATAGCCGTCGAAAACAGACTTAAAGAAATCGACCAAGCGAGAAACGATTTAGTCGGATTGATAGCTTCCGGCGGCTGCGATGAGGACAAGCTCGACAGCGAATTTGCAAAGTTATACCAAGAAGAACAGCAGCTTAGCGAACGATTGGAAACCCTTAAATCTCAGAATAAAACTTCGCAACAAACTCAGGACAAGCTTGATAAAATTATAGATATGATAGAGCATGAGAAATTCGAGCTGGAAACGTTCGATAACGTACTTGTACGAAAACTGATTGAGTGCGTCAAAGTACTGAGCAAGACCGAAATACTGGTTATTTTTAAAGGGGGATACGAGGTCAAAGCGGAGATTGAATAACGATTAAAATTTACGGCTTGCGGTATATTCGCAGGCTGTTTTTTGTTGGGAGGTGTAACATTGGCAGGAAACTTTGAAGGCATAAAAACAAGAAAGTTCGGCATTGAGATAGAAATGACCGGCTTGACTCGTTGTCAAGCGGCGAAGGCAATTTCAAGAGTTTTAGGCGGTGATGTTGTCCATGAGGGCGGAAGTTATGACAAATATATCGTGAAAGATTCCAAAAACAGAGATTGGTCTGTTGTTTATGACGGAAGTATAAGATGTTATAATGCAGACGGCGACCATGCTTCTAAATCATACAGCGTAGAACTCAATTCTCCTGTGCTGGAATATGAAGACATACCGCTTTTGCAGGAGGTCGTGAGAGCCTTACGCCGTGCAGGCGGAGTGACAGGTCCGAGATATTGTGCAGGCACGCACATTCACATTTCGGCAGACGATTATACACCGCAGCAGATACGAAATCTTGTAAACATCTTCGCAAGCAAGGAAGATTTTCTATGGGACGCTTTGCAGGTATCATCTGCCCGTGAAAGCTACTGTCACAAGATGAATAAGCAGTTCATAGAGGACATAAACCGCAAGAAGCCCAAAGATATGGAGGAGATAAAAAGGCTTTGGTATCACGGACGACTGAGCGAGCAGTTTCAGCATTATTCAAACAGCCGATATGTGATCTGCAATCTGCACAGCTTTTTTCAGCACGGACATTATGAGATAAGAGCGTACAACGGTTCTCTTCACGCAGGAGAGGTAAGAAGTCAGATAGTGCTTGCGTTAGCCATAAGCAATGCGGCAATGACCAAGAAATACTGCTCTCCTCACGTTTCGCAGAGTGATAATATGCGGTACAGCTTTAGGGTATGGCTTTTGAATCTTGGACTGATAGGTGAAGAATTCAAGAATTGCAGGACACATCTTCTGAAACATCTTGAGGGCGATATTGCCTGGCGGCACCCTGAGGATGGAATTGCTGCAAGGGCAAAGCTGAAAGAAAAACGTGAGCTGGAGCGGCAAGCCGCCCGTGAGCAACGTGTCGAGCTTGTAAGCGACAACAGCACGCAAGTCGAAAATGTACCCGAAGAACACATTGAGCCGTCAGAAAGTGAATGTGACGAATTTGAAGAAGAATTTGAAATGAGTATGTAAGGAGGAAAACATGGAATACAAAAGATTATACATTGCCTATGGCAGCAACATCAACCTTGAACAGATGGCGCATCGCTGTCCGAATTCAAAGGTTGTAAGCACAGAAATGATGCAGGGCTATGAACTTGAATTTCGTGGTGTGGCAACGATCGTACCGAATGAGAAGTCGGAAGTACCCGTTCTGATATGGGAGATAGACGGACGTGACGAACACAGTCTTGATAGGTATGAGGGATTCCCGAATCTTTACCGCAAGGAGTTGTTTGATATAGAAGTCAACGGCGAAAAGAAAGAGTGCATGGCGTATTTGATGAACAAAGGACAGATCTCTCCGCCAACCAGTTATTATTACAATGTTATAAAGCAGGGATATGAGGCGAACGGTATGGACACAAGCTATCTGAGGGCGGCACTTGAAAGGTCGGTTTGCAGTCAGCATTTTGATGATGAACCGGACGAGGATTTTGAAGAAGATAATGATTTTCAGATGAAGTTTTAAGGAGCGTGGTCAAATGAGATACAAAGGATTTTACATAAAGATCTCACCCGACATAAACATTAGCAGGGTCGACAAGAACGGCAGAGATGTTCTTTGCGAAGGATTTTTAATACAGGTTTTCGCAGACGAGACCGAACGTGTTGAGATCGACAGCTTTTCTGCGGCTGTGGGGTTTGAGATACTGGAGAACAGCTTTGCGGAGGCGGAACAGTTTGCCAAGGATTTTGTTGATTGTGAGGGGAAGGAATATATAAAACGACAGCTGACTCGGTAGGATAAGACCGCTTGATAGATGACGTCAAATTGGCATTTTTATTGTCATCTATTTTATAGTAGCAACACAAAAAGCTCGCAGACTTCTGCGGGCTTTTTTTTGTTTTATCTTGACAGGTATGACTGCGATATGATATAATCGAAAAAATCAGAATGTCATGGGTTGGTAGAGTTTATGAAAAGGCACGTTTTGATACTTTTTGCGGCTGTCATTTTCACGCTTACACTTGCCAGTTGCACGTCAAAATATGACGCTGAGGACTTTATCGGAAAGACTTCGGCGGAGATAGTTGACGAGAACGGGGATTTTGACTGCGTTATTGGCGAGGCTGATAACGGAATATACTCAAACTGCAAGTGCGGATACACCATAAAGGAAAAGAAAGCGGGGTTTTTAGGCTCGTCGGACGAGGTTTTATTTTTCATATGCTTTGATGAAAATGGGGTTGCGATAAGTTGTGCAGAAGGTGTTCGGCCTGGGGGATAGGGGCATAGTAAAGTAATCCCCGCCTTTGGCTTTGGAAGTCAAGGGCGGGGATTTTTTTTAGTCAAGCACACCAAATCTGGTGGGCTTCTCTCGCAGGAGATCGATAAGTCTAAGCTTGGTGATACTGAGTTTGACAACCTACTGTTTTTATGGTATGATGAAGAAAATGACAATTTTGTTGAGCTGGATACCACACTTGACGAGGAAAATTCAACTGTAAGTGTGGAGACTACACACTTCAGTAAGTATATGATCGTTGACGGAAAAGAATGGTATAGAGCATGGCAAGATATTTACACTAAAATAAACGAATCAAAAGGCCAGCATATTCCAAATGCAACTGTATTAATATCAAAAAGTTCAAATATATATAATGTTAATAACGCAAATCGAAATGAACTTATAGTTAGTAATATTGTAGACTCAATGTCGGATTCAGATATTATGAGCTTTTTGACCTACCAGAATGCTGGTGGAATGAACACCGATTTTACGAGTGTCAAAAGTGCGTTGAAATGGGATCCGATTTATTACAGCAGAACTGCTAATGCTAGTTATGGAATTGGTTTGGCAGCAGTTATACTCAATGATGAGGCTATGGGGTATAACTCTAAAATTATTTTTATTACTGACAGCAGTGTATCAGTTGACAGTAGATTTCTTAAGCTTGCAATTAATAACAAGATACCTATTTACTTTTTCTGTATTGGTGATTTTAATACAGCTGCATTGATAGGTTATGCACAGCTGACAGGCGGCAAGGTATACTCTGCTAAGACCGCTGCTGAAATAAATCAAAGCTGCAATGAAATAGGTCCTAAGACCTTTGTTGGAGAAACAGACACTGATGGTGACGGTTTTACAGATATTGAAGAAATGATTGGCCTTATTGTAAGCTCAAATTGCAAAATTGTTAATACCGATTATATGAAAGCTGACACGGATGATGACGGCCTTGATGACAATGAAGAAGTTGATGTTGAACTTACGAAGGTTGAAGTACCTGGAAAGCAGGGCAATCCTTCAACGTTCAAATACTATCATCATATGAATTCTGACCCCTCTAAAGCTGATACTGATGGGGATGGGCTGGACGATATGGAAGATTTTGATCCAACCAAACCTCTATCGAATGATGAACGAAATATATATGACTTTTTCAATAATGCAGAAGATTATGAAATAAGATATGTACTTGAAAATCCTTGGATACAGCAGTTAGGTACGCTCAAAGGCATAGAATGTGTTAAAATTTGCAGGAAACATTTAGTTGATCGAGACCTTAAGAAAATCGAAAATGAGATGATTACTGCAGGTATAATGTCAAATCCAAAAAACGGAAAGCCTATAGATAAAATAATGCAATTTTTGTGCGGACATTATGGGAACCCTTCCACAATGCTGTTCTCCGAGTATGAATTGTATAAAAATAATATGAGCTTCTCTCAACTCATCGAACTGTCTTGGAATGTATGGAGCAATGATATGAAAATGGTTGCTCAAATATGGCTGTTTAATGTTTCCAATTTGATTCAGCAAGGTTGGGCTGAATGGGATTATTCGCCTGAATATAAGTTGTCGTTAGAACAGGAAAGATCACTAAAAAATGTTGTAAATGCAAAGAGAACAGGTATATTAAGAGGCGATACCAAAAGATTAAATGCTAACGAAAGAAAAGTAGTTAGTGAATTGCTAGAGGAAGGCAGATCAATTGAAGTGTTACCTGAAGGTACACAGAGTTCTCCTGACTTTGTAGTAGATGGTCTAAAAACAGAGCTGAAGACACTTGAAAATCATAATTTGAATACTCCTTTGAAAAAAATAAGAAAAGCCTTTGACAAGCAGGGCGCTGATGCAATGATATATGATGTACGTCCAGCACAACTCACAGAAGCAGATGTAAATATTGTATATCAACGCATAACAGGAATATATGGTGGTAAAGTTCCAGGCATAATTGAATTTTGGACAATAGAAGGAAAAGTAATATATAATACATAGGAGGCAGTATATGCGATTTTTATGTCGTTGTGGCAACATGCTTACTAATCAATTGGACCCTAACGATACAGAGTATTATGTGTACTCTGATCGTGAATGGTCTGAATTTGAAAAAAAGGGGTGGATATATTTTTTAGATGTTCCATATCCTCAATATGATGTATGGAGATGTGAAAAATGTGATAGAATATATTTATTTAAAGAGAATAAGGTTGTAAAAGTTTATAAGCCGGAAGAATAGTCGTTTAAGATCATAACACAAACTTTGCCCTCGGAGAACAACATTGAAACAGCTTTTAAATTTCGAGATACAAATTTACGATATCATAAAAACGTCCTGCACAAACAGCACGAACACACCCTCGCCTGCCTGCGATGACCTTTACAAGACCAGGTTTATTTTTGCTGACGGCGAGACGATATTTTCCCCTGCACATTTTTGTCAAAAACTTAAAAGCCGTGGTTTGCAGGGCGTTTCGATAGCCCGAAACGGCGATCAACTTGCCTTGCCCGAAAGCGCATTTGAGTTTGATAAGATTTGCTTTCTTGAAACAAAATTCAAAAGCAAACAGAGCATTTGGACGATCAAAAGAGTTTGGCAAGACACCCATTGGTATGTAACATACCGTGAGATAAGCGGAGTGAAGAAAGCGCTTTTTTACAAGGTCTGCCCAAGCAGTCCCGATATCAAACAATGTATATCCGATCTGAAAAATGCGATACAAAGCGCACAAAAGCTTTGCGATACTATCGGCTATCACGGCTTTGAAGAAGATTTTCAAGAAGCCCACCGTCTTTTGAATGATACCGACCGCCTTGACAACGTGCTGAACGGCGCTTTGTCCGCCTGCGTTTTCGCAGGAATGGGAAGCTGGAACGACGAAGTTGCGGCGATATGCGAGGATAAAAATATCCCCCAGCACCAATACACCGAGGTCACAAACGCCCTGTTTTCGGCAATTTTGAATGTTGTATGCGGAATATGCAGCTACTAAAAATATACAATTTATAGGAGAGATAATATGAGATTTGTCTGTCGATGTGGGAATATGCTCACAAATCAGCTTGATTCAAACGATACGGAATATTATGTTTATTCAGACAGTTGAGAAACACTGGAGAACTGCCTAAAGATTATATTACTAAAGAGCAAGCTAAACAATTAGGTTGGAAAGAGGGAAAATCTCTTAACAATTTTGCACCAGGTAAAAAGTTAGGCGGCAATATATTTGAAAACAGAAATAATCTTTTACCAACCAAAGCGAATCAAGTTTGGTATGAAGCTGACGTTGGAGTAGACTATACTATGAAAAGATCCAATATTAAAAATCCAGGATATAGAATACTATATTCTAACGATGGTTTGATTTATGGCACGTTTAATCATTATAAAACTTTTTTCTATATTTGTACATATTGAGGAGATATCAAATTATGAAAGCGATTTCTTATATATATGCAGTGTTAAATGACTACATTTCTTGTGATGACTTTGTAAATTGGACGTTTGAAGCAATTGAAGAAGGCCAGATAGACGCATTTGACAGCGATATGATAGTTAAAATACAAAACTGCAATTGTGAAAATAAAGGGGATATAGACAACCTAAAAAAGATGCTTGCAATGCGTTTTGAAAGCAAACTGCGTAATGCCACCCTGAACTGTCTGACAGAATGTACCGACTTGCCGCTAAAACTTATGCTCATTTACAGTAGTGCCGCAAACAAACTCTGCGTTGACTTTAACGACATCAACACGGCTTCAAAGCTTCACAAGTACCTGAGATACGCTTTTCATCTACCTTATTGGTATGGAGAAAATATGGACGCTTTTGCTGATATTCTGGATTTAAGTGACTACAAAATCATTGTCCTGTTTAATTTCACGGCACTAAAACATAAGCTTCCGGATACCGCAGAGCAGCTTTTAAGAGTTATTGACATAAATAAGAATAACGATTGTGTCGTTATCTGCACATAGTTATCGGCAACAATCAAGAAATTTAGGGTCGAGCAGTAAAACGAGGAATTTATATGGATATTAAAATTATTCCAGGTAGTAGAGTAGGCGAATATAAGTTGGGAATGACATATCATAAGTTGATAAAAACTATTCAATTAGAAAATATTGCGTATAAGAAGATAGTATTACCAACTTGTATTAAAATTGTAACAAAGAATATGGTGTTCTTACTGGTTAATAATGTTATTATGCAGATTACAGTATATGGGGATTTCAAAGGAACATTTAATGATACCATAGGTATAGGTTCTTCCTTGGCTGATGTTAAAGAATACATCGGTGACATCAAAACCGGTGAATATGATATTGTGCCGACTTATGAATTACGAGATATATCGGGTATATGCTTTGAATTAAAAGATGAAGATAACTGTGATGAATATAAAGTACCTATAGATGCAATCAGTATTTATTATCCGTAGGGGTTTAACTTGAGATTATGTTGTAAACACATAAGCATGCGCGTATATCAGCCAGAACCAAATGATTTGAAATATGATGTTTGGAGATGTGAAAAATGTGACAGGGTATATTTGTTCAAAAACAATAAAGATAAGATTCTATTTATTTGATTGCTATAAGTGGAGTAATGATTCTTCGGAAGGTGATTTGTATAATTTACATTACTATGGTCTAGCACATTCCTTTAAAGATTACGGGTGTTATGAAACAACTGTGACCTGGAAACAGGGATCGAGATATCCTAATAAACTGACCGAGAATGAATTAATGACTACATACTTTAATGGTATAGTAGATTCTTATTTAGCAAACGCATATATAGAAGGATACAATTATTATAACAAAATTAGCGCTATTATGTAAAATAAGTTACTAAGAGGTCGTTCTTATGAAAAAATATAATGTGCTCACTAAGATAAATACATTTTTACTGATTTTCATTCTATTGTTGCTATTTGTAAACAGGTATTACGAGCTATTCAGCGACCATATCAGCGTATTGCTTTTATGCACTTATCTGTCGTACCTTGTGATAGCATTGATGATCGTAAAGCTAATAAAATACCAAAAAGGTGCCCTGTCAAAGATCGAAATATTCGGCTTATTGATAATTGCGGTAATAATCAGTTTTGTTGGTAGAGATATGTTTTCTGACTGGAAAAATCATATCATATATTCATCTGATGATATATCAGTAATTGCCCGTGTGAACAGAACAATGTTCGGAAACAGGTGTGATATATGTATTTGCAGGAACGGAGCAGTAATGAAAAAAGTTGATGAGCCATTGGCTTTGCAAAGTGACTATGATCCGATTGAAAAACACTATTATGAAGTCCTAGAAGATGAACAAGAGCTGACTATTAGAGTTAAATGTTCCGAAGATAGTAGTAGATATGAAGAAGTGACGATAGAGATTTAATAGAAGTTTGTTACTTATATCAAATATGGAAGATTATCTTTACACTCGCACAAATTGATGACAATATCTCAAACTTAATAATGTTCCTAAAGACAGCCGTACTCATAAAGTGAAAGTCAAGGGCGGGGGATTTTTTTAATCAAGCACACCGTATTTGGTGGGCTTCGCTCGCAGGAGATCGTCACGATGTTGTCACCTCCCTACCATAGTCCTATGCAGTCGAACAAATGCCGTTGTGAGATGTTTTCGGCAACTCTTATCATTACTTTGTCACAATCTGACATAAAGCTGTCCACATCTTCTATGGCGGTGAAGCCGCTGTTGTTCAGGGCTTCTGTGAGCTTTTGTTTATCCTTGGTATAGGCGATATAGGCAGTTTGCAAGGACCTGTTATTTTGTACTGTGATAAGCTGTGAATATGGTATCTTGCTGTTTTGCAACTGCTTTTCTACGGCTTCACTCTCGCCCGAAAAGACTTTGAGGGGCTTCCCTTTTGCGGCTGTGATAAGATAGCCTTGGCAGGTGAACTTTTTCTGAGCAGACTTTATGTGAGATATCACAAAGCTTGCGTCTGTGCGGTATGAGCGTTCAAATATCTGCACGGTTTTGTTGTACCATTCTTCGTTGTTCTTTTCAACTGATTTTGATGTTACCATGGTATCGCCCCTTTCACTGATATTATAATATCACAACCTATGTGTGCAATTTCGGACATAGGAAACGGTATTATCATATTGAGGTGAATAATATGATATACAAGGGAATATTCTGGCTTATCGAGAGTGAATTATATACAAAGAAGTTAGAGTGCGACAAATCGGGAAATGTTATTGGTGACGGCAGTGGACTTAACTCAAAGTCGGGGGATAATTTCAATCACAGGCTGACTTGGGAGGGACTGCCGAAAAACGTAACACATGGGAAAGAGTACAATTATTATCCTCGGGGCAGAGTGGAGATAAAGGGCGGCAAGGCTGTGATATATCTTAATCCTGCGCTGAACAGTGAGGAGATGTTGGCGGAGCTTACAAGGCTGTTCGGACTTGATGAGCTTGATTTTGTGAGGGTCAAAAATGACGGAAGCAGGCACTACAGAGCGTATGCTCCATAGTGCCTGCGCTTTATTTTATCTCATAGATATCGTCATAGAGAAATCTCACGTTGCCCACAGTACGATCTAAATGGAAATGTCCGCAGAGCCACATTTCATAGACAAGCTTATTTCTTATTTTGGAAAGAAACTTTTCGTTATCATAATGCCGTTTGAAGCACTTGGCGGTGTTCAGGTCGGGGATATAGCGGTCTGTTGGTCTATACTCATAGGGGCAGGTATGGGTTACAACATAGTCCACTTTCCAGCCATACTGCTCGAGATTGAATTTTGCTTTATCTTTGACCACTTTTTGAGGCTTATCGGGGATAAACTCTATGCCAAAGATATCTGACCGCCACTGTTTATTCTGCATACAAGCTCCGCCTATGGTGAGGATAGCTTTATCCTCGATAACAAATATCTCGCCGTCATTGGCATAGAGGATATTGGGATAGGCTTCTTCATAATCACCTTTGCCACAGTTCCATATTTTCTGTTTATAGCTGTTATCGTGTATCTTGCCATTTGTTATATGAAGATGCCAACGCTCTGATTCTGTATAGGTAATAGAATTCAGTGCATCAAATTCTCCTCGGACGCAGAGAAAATTTGTTGGGATAGCCGCAAGCAGTTTTTTAGGCTTGTGGCAAACATTTCATATGTGCTTGATAGTCCGGTATCTCCGAGGAGGATAACTGTATCGCTTTTACTAAGCTTCTTATCCTCATGGAGCTTTTTTATTTTTGAAAGATCTCCGTGGAGGTCGCCAACTACATATATCATCTTTTACGCTCCTCACATAGTCTAAGTCTGGTGATAAGGTTCATTGGAAGTTCTTTAAGGCCGGGGGCGTATTTTCTCATAAAGAAAGCGTCCTCTATATTATAGGCTACATCGTCCTGATCGCAATCGAACTCCTCATCGTCACAGTAAATACAGTACATATCCACATCAGGCAGGTATGTTTCTATGAACGAAAAGAGTATGCCCTCTCGGTGGGAAAGAATATATTCAAGCTTCTTTCGTGTGCTTCCGCCAATGGTGAAATGGTGATAAGATTCACCTACATGGTCGCCTGCAGGGAAGCTTGAAACATATACATCTTTATAAAAAGCTGTTATATGCCAATATCTGTTCATTTCATCATCATATTTTCTGTCGGGGTTGCCTTCCTCATACCTTACAGCTCTGTTATAAAGCTCTTCTATTTCTTCAAGCATTTCTTCGGTGGTGAAATATTTTATTTTTGCAGGGTTGTTGCCTCCCTCAGGAAAACACTTGCCTATATCAAGCTTGCCGTCCTTATAGCTTTTGATATGATAGCCTTTTGGTATTTTCCAATCCTCGTGGCCTTTGAATATTATTTCGGTCACTTCTCCTGTTTTGCCTGTATTAAGTCCTATGTCCCAGCCATTTTCAAGGGTCTTTATGGTGGTAGGGAGAACGAGTTTTTTAAGGCTTTTGCAGTTGTCAAAGGCATTCCCCTCTATTTCCTCAACGCCCTCGCTTATCTCGATATTTTTTAAATTGATGCAGTTGTCAAATGTATAGCTTGTGATCTCTCTGATACAAGGGGGAACTGTTATACTTTCAAGGCTTGGGCAATCGTCAAACCACGCATCCATTTTGGATATTTTGTCGCTGCTCATGGTAACTTTTTCAAGAAATTCATTATGGGCAAATGCAAAACGGTCGATACGCTCAACGTTCGGTGGGATAACTATTTCTGAGATATTAGTGCTTGAGAAGCTATCCTCGCCGATAGCTTGAAGAGAATTTGGTAATATCACCTCGTCAACAGGCATATTTTGAAAAGCATTATCACATATAAACGTAACGCCCTCGGGTATTCTTGCTATAAAATCTTCATATGGGTCTTTTCGGTTAAGGATATAATCTGCGTAAAGCTCTTTGGCATTATATCCAGTAAAAACATATCTTTCGCCGCCATACTGCTCATTGGCACTTATTACGCCATACTCTACGAAGTGTTGTGCTGTTGGCTTCGTGGCAAAGGCAGAAAGGTCTATAGGCTCGTGGGAGTAGCAGCAGTCGATCTTTATATCAGGGTTTGAGAGTATAGTCAAGTCAAGGTGTTCGTCTTCATCAAAGCTCTCTGAACGTGCAAATGCGTCTCTGCCGATATATTTTACGCTCCTCGGTATTTCGATACTGTATATGCTGTTAGGGTCAGGCAGACTTATGCAGTTATAGAAAGCACGGTCGCCTATATATTCTATAAGGTCATACTCAAACTCGACATTGTAGAGGGATACGCAATCCTCAAAGGCGCTGTTGCCTATATATCTGACCTGTTCAGGAAAACGCACCTCTCTCAGGCTGCAGTTTTTAAAGGCGTTATCCTCGATAACTTCTAGGGACGCAGGGAATATTACATTGTCGATATCCATATTTTCAAAGGCGCTTTTTCCTATCGTTGTAAAGCCCTCCGGTATCATAAATACTTGATAGCCCGAGTTATAGGAAGTCTTTATCTGATGAGCCACCATTCTTTTTGCCATATCCTGTGTAAAAATTTTTGCCATAAAAAATTATCCTTTCTTTATCTGTTAAATCCTATATGCTTTGGCTCTTCTTCGAGGGTATCGTCCTCGGTGAGGTCAAAGTCACGGGCTTTTAGGGTCACGATATCGTCCATTGTCATGGTACTGAAATTCTGTCTTGTGAGCCTGAGTGCCTGACCGAACAATGCTCCCTCTATAAGATTTCTTGCAAATCTGCCGTTACCGAAATTCGGCTTCTTGCAGACCCTTTCAAGAAAAGGCAGGAGCGTTTCGTCAACGTCATCGGCAAGCTTATGTTCATTGTTTTTAGCCATAAGATGGACGATACTAAGAAGCTCCTCGGCGGTATAGTCCTCAAAATTGACATGGAACGCTATCCTTGACCTCAGACCAGGGTTGCGGTCGAGGAAGTCGTTCATTTCCTTTGGATAGCCTGCGAAAATCACTACCATATCGTCACGGTTGTTCTCCATTTCCTGCACGATAGTGTTTATGGCTTCGTCGATAAAAAGCACTGAGCCTTTAGCTTTCTTGAACATATTCTTCACCTGAACGGCTGTCCAGCCAACATATTTTCCAACAAGGTCGGAACGTCCGCACTCGATAAGGTCGCCTTTGGAAAGCACGCCGTTTTCTTTGAGTATTCTTGCAAACAGCCTTGCAACTGTGGTCTTTGCTGTGCCGGGGTTGCCTGTGAACACCATATGCATGGCTGTTCGGCTTTCTTTCATGCCCTTATCGGCAAAAATTTTCTGCGCCTTTGAATATGTTATCGCCTTTTCGATAACGCTCTTGGCGGAATCAAGTCCGATAAGCTCCTGAAGCTCGCTGTAGGCAGAGCCTTTTATCTCCTTGGCTTCTTCCCTGTCATAAAGCTTTTTGAAGTTTGAATACTGGGGATAGATTTTTGTTTTCAGGACATTTGAATACCAAGTATCGTACATACCCATAAGCTCGCTTGCTCTATATGGGGTATCCTTTGCGCAAAGGGAAAGGAGGTCTTTATCGCAGGAGGTATTCTCTTCTCTGCAAAGCTTTCTGAGATATTTATGTGCATCTTCGTTTTCTACAGTATCGTCCGCAAGCTTCACGAATGTGATAGTGCCGAGCTTTTCTTCCGCAGCGTCAGGGAGAGAAGGTCCGTCATTTGAAAAGGTAAAAATAAACTGTATCTCGTTTTTGTAGGCATTGATGAGTTCAAAGAGGATATCGGGGATAGTTTCATCGGCTGTACAATTATCGCTGTTGGTACACTTTAAACCACAACAATTCATTATGATGGTAGAGCCACTGCAGACACGGAACAGTTCACGGATATCTGAGCTTCGGGCTGATAAATGATAAAGGTCGAGGACGGTATATCTTGCACAGCCTAGTCTGTTATTTGAATACAGGGAGCTTACAAGGGTATCGGCAAGCCTATGGGCATTATCGCTTTGGACCAAATAATGTACCGGTATGCCTTTTGTCACACCGACGCTGTTCTTTCTGAATATTCTTTTAAGCTCAGGTTCAAAGGTTTCTGAGCAGAGATATTTTTTTGCTACGGCGAGAGCGTCTTTTTTATCAATGGACTTTGTTATATTTTCACTTATGTACGATCTTCTATAGTTACTGAACAGGTCGTCCAGTTCATAGTCATTCAGCAGGTCTTCATCGAACTTGAAATTATCACGATAACCGTTGGGGATCATTCTTTTGAACGTTTCCACTGTTATTTCCTCGAAGCTTATATCCACGCACTCAAGCTTTATAAATGAAAAGAAGTTCTTTACATAGGCTTTCACGTCGGCTTCAATGTCTGTCATCATTACCCCTATGGTCGCCTGATCTTTTACGGCGCTTGATATAAAGGCACAGCTTCTGTTGGACATGGTGCGTGCCATTTCATTGAACTCGTTTATAAGCTGGTTTTTCTCATCAAAGAATGCATCGTACTCTTCCTCATTATCTCTTGTTCTTCTGATAATAGACTCTTCAAGTATACATCTTGCTCTGTAACAACGCATAAAAATCCGCCTCCGTGGTCTTTTCTCATTCTTGTTTTTCGTCTGTATCTGCATTATAGCACCTGGAATGTTCAAAAATGTGGACATAGCGGAAGTTTTTAATATCCGAAATTTTACCCATGGTGGGTGGTATGATAAGAGCAACACAAAAAGAAAGGACTTGATACAATGGATAAGAGCAAGATATACACCGCAGAAATGGCGGCGAGAAAAATATGCTGACGGCGGATTTCGGGCACAGGCTGCCTGTTAGGTGCTAAAGCAGGTGGTGTATCCTTTTATGATACAAAAACTTAGCGGCACACAATTGACAAAATAAAGCAAAAGTGATATATTGAAAGAAAGATATCACAGAACAGGAGGGCAAAAATGTCATATACAAAAACAGATATGCTTTCGCACAAGATCATTGAGATACTCAAAGAACACAGTGATGAAAAGCACCCCCTTACTCAGCAGCAGATCTGCGGTTATCTTGAGGAAAAGCTTGGCATAAAGCCTAACCGCAAGACGGTGGCTCAGCATTTGAAGAGCATAATAGGCGATGAAAGCTGCAATGTTTTCATCGCAGACAATGACAACGATGATGATGATAAAAGCGATAAAAAATACATCACAGATATTTACTACGCCTCTGACATCACCGCTGAGGAATATGAGTTTCTGGCAGACAGCATCATATACTCGCCAATGCTCCCTGCGGACTATGTGAGGGATCTGATAAAAAAGATAAACATCTTATCTACGGGTAACACAAAGAGCAAGGAAGCCAATCTCAGAGAGACCTTTCACTATGGCAACAAGAGCATTTTTTTGGTGATAGAAAATATCAAAGAGGCTATGAACACCAACAGGAAGCTTGATGTTACCATAAGCGATTATGACAAGAACGGCAAGCTTCTCACTAAGAGCGACCCACAGAGCGGTATAAAGCTTCAACGTGTTATGCTCAGCCCTTATGGCATCGTTATGGCAGACGGCTTTTACTATCTCCTTGCAAGTGATGTTCGTTACAATGATCTTCGTCATTTCAGGATAGACAAGATCCTAAAGGCGAGTATCTGCGAAGAGGACGGCTCTATGAGAGATGTAAAGACGCTTAGCAATGTTCCGAGAGATCTAAAGCCTGTGCAATACAAAAATCTTAACAGGTATATGCTTGACGGGACTGTGGAGCGTGTACATATCAACATAAAAAAGAAAGACATAAGTCTTGTGCTTGATACATTCGGTAATGAGTTCACCTGCAATAAGGTCATAGGTAATGACGATATCTATGACGTGACGTTCAGGGCAAATATCCAGACGGCTGTACGCTGGGCGATAGCTAACAGAAAAGCTGTGAAACTGACCTCGCCAAAGAGGGCTGTGGATATTGTAAAAGAAGAGATCTCGGCATTGTCTGAGATGTATGGAAATCAAGAGAGGTGACTAAAATGAATGTAAATACAGTTAATTTCGGAGATATCATAAAGGAGATAAGTCATGGACTTATGGCGGAGAGCTACATTTCGGACAATGAGTTTACTAGGCCATGCGAATATCTAAGGCTTGTGGACATTGACGACGGCGTTATTGCGGAAAACTGCATTGAGATAGTTTATGACAGCAAGCGTTTTGAGAAATATGCCATAAAGGACGGAGATGTGATACTTTCTACCACGGACAAGAATTTCAAGGTGGTATGTGCAGGCGATATGGGGGACAGAAAGCTTCTTGTTTCCCCCACGCTGATAAGGATAGGACTTGACAAGGAGAAGGCTGACCCTTACTATATTGCGGCTTATCTTTCATCGGCAGAGGGAAAGGCTATGCTTGACGGCTGTCGCAGCGGAAAGGTACTAAGGATATTGCACACAAAGGGGTTGAAAGAGTGTGAGATACCTTTGCCGACTATGGAGGAGCAGAGAGAGATCGGTGAAAAATACCGACATCGTCTTCATGAGATAAGACGGCTTAAAGCTGATATAGAGGGGCTTTATGAGGATATAGAGATGATGAGATAGAAAATTGATCCGCATTGCGTACAAAAGAGTGTCGCTGTGCGGATCTTTTATATTGTTTGGAAGCGTTCTTCCACTTGAAAATTTCATAAATACGCTATATAATAAGGATATATCTGAAAAGGGGTGGAGATATGACCTTACAGCAGCTTAAATATGTGGTGGCTACGGCGGAGAAAGGTACTGTCAGCGAGGCGGCACAGTCGCTTTTTATTTCTCAGCCTAGTCTTACTAACGCTATCCGTGAGCTTGAAAAGGAAATGAATATCACTATATTCATACGAACAAACAAGGGCATAACGGTATCAAAAGAGGGTGAAGTCTTTTTGGGCTATGCAAGGCAGGTGCTTGAACAGGCGAGCCTTCTTGAAGAAAAATACTGCGGAAAGCAACACGGCAAAAGGCAGTTTTGCATATCCACTCAGCATTACTCCTTTGCGGTGAACGCTTTTGTTGACCTTATAAAAGAGTTTGGCGGAGATGAATATGATTTCAGCATTCGTGAGACGCAGACCCACGAGATAATCGAGGACGTGGCAAGAATGAAAAGCGAGCTTGGCATACTCTATCTCAACGATTTCAACGAGCCTGTGCTTTCAAAGGAGATAAAGTCCAAAGAGCTTAAATTCACGGAGCTATTTTCTGCAAAGCCACACGTTTTTGTCGGCTCTGCAAATCCGCTGGCGAAGAAAAAGTCGGTAACGCTTGAGGACTTACAGGCTTACCCTTATTTATCCTTTGAGCAGGGGGAATACAACTCTTTCTACTACTCGGAGGAGATACTAAGCACCATAAAACGACCAAAGAATATCCGCGTCCGTGACCGTGCGACCCTTTTTAATCTTCTTATCGGTCTTAACGGCTACACCATTTGCAGCGGCGTTATTGACGAAAAGCTCAACGGCAGTGATATCGTAGCTGTTCCCCTTGAAGCGGAGGGGTCGATGCGCATTGGCATAGTTACTCACAAAAAGGTACTTTCTAATCCACTGACGGAATTTTATATCAATGCACTGAAAAAATATATAGGCGAGGAAACAAGGTTGACAACATGAGAAATATGTGATATTATAAAAGCATACAAAGCCTATAGGAATTATGTACAAAGGAGAATTTTCATGACAGAGCTTATAAAGCTTGAACAGAATATAACCGATACTATAAAAGAGTCGCAGATAAAGCTTGGGTTTACCCCTAATGCGGTGACGCTTTTTTATCCTCTTGACTCACTCAATGCCATAACAGGGGGCGAGCTTACGACTGAGGAAATGATAAAAGCCATAGACGAATACAAAAGCGAGATACTTTCATGCAAGGCTTCGCTTGCTCAGGACGGCAGGATAGCTGTTACGGTGTTAGAGGAGAGCGTGAGGGCTATCCACGAAAAGGTGGAGGCAAGCCCATTTCTTGTGGAGTTTATCGGAGCGGTAAAAGAGGGGTGTTCTCTTGAAAGAGCGGCTGAGATATTCAGAAAGTACAATAAGAACGCTGTTATAACTGCTGCACCTGATGATGAATTTGACCTGCTTGCATACTTTCCGGACGGAAAGCCTGACGGCTGTAGATACTGTTTGCAGGACGATCTGGGCGGCATAACATATCACAGATTCACCAAGCTTGACTATGACGCACTTTATCCCGAAAAGTCAGGAGATAACACAGAAAAATGAAAAATTTCACCTGCATAAGCGTAAATCACAAGCTTTGCGGACAAGCCTTTCGCAGCCTTTTCACATTTGACAGCGCTCAGTGTGAAAAGCTGCTTTTTGACGTAAAGGACCTTTCACCTGTGCTTATTTGCACCTGCAACAGGACGGAGCTTTACTTTTGCGGAACACCTGAGGAGGGCATAAAGCTTCTTTGCGAACAAAGCGGAGTGGAGATCGCAAAGCTCAAACGCAAGGTCATGATATTCACAGACAAGACGGCGGTAAAAAGGCTTTACAGCGTTGCCTGCGGCATAGAGTCAGCGGTCATAGGCGAGGACGAGATACTTGGACAGGTTCGCCGTGCATATGATCTTTCAAGGGAGCGCATTGGGCTTTCCTCTGAGGTGAACATGATATTTCAGGGGGCTATCGCTTGTGCGAAGAAAATAAAGACGGAGACGGAGCTTTCAAAGACTTCCGTTTCCACGGCTACTCTTGCGGCTAAGGAAGCGGCACATTATAAGGATAATATCAGGGTAATGCTTCTTGGAGCAAGCGGAGAGATAGGCTCGCTGGTCTTGAAAAATCTTCTTTCATACAAGAACGTAACTGTGCTTGCGACGGCACGTTCTCACAGAAATGCACTGGAATATATTTCAGACGATCCAAAGTTTGAGCTTATACCATACGAAAAGAGATATGGGCGTATTGGCGAATGTGACTGCGTGATATCGGCGACTTCAAGCCCCCACTACACTGTTACGGCGGATATGCTCAGTGATAATGAAAGCAAGCTTTTTATAGACCTTGCAGTGCCGAGAGATATTGACCCTGCCGTGGAAAAGCTTGCAGGGGCCAGGCTTATAGACATGGACTTTTTCACGGAGCTTGCCAAAGAAAACAATCTCAAAAAACTTGACAGCGTGGAGAGGTCAAAGCTTATCATTGACGAGGAAACTGACGAGCTTGAAAAGCAACTTATGTTCCATGATTTTCTTCCGCAGTTTGAGAGCCTTGACAGAAGACTTTGCGAGGTTTCGGCGAAAGAGCTGTTTTTCAGACTAAAGTCGGAGCTTGATTCACAGACTTTCGGCAAGGTTATAGAAGTAATAAAAGAATACGGAGAATGACGATGCCATACTTTCCTTTTTTTGCGAATATTGAGAATATGCCATGCCTTGTGGTGGGTGGCGGACAGGTAGCTTTGAGAAAGCTCGAAAAGCTTCTTGACTTTTCGCCTATAATAAAGGTGGTGGCATCAAAAGCTTGCGGTGAGATAAGAGAACTTGCAGACAGGGGCATGATAATACTTTTTGAGCGTGCTTTTAAGGACAGCGACATAGGCGGCAGTACATTTGTGATAACTGCCACAGGGGACAGAGGTGTAAACAGGCACATTTCTCAGCTTTGCAGGCAAAGGCACATTCCATGCAATGCAGTTGATGACCCTGAGAGCTGTACGTTCTTCTTCCCTGCCATTGTTACAGAGGGGGACGTGTGCATTGGCATTTCAACAGGCGGAAAAAGCCCTACCCTTGCTTCTCACCTGAGAAAGACGATCCAATCGCAGACAGAGGGCAGGCTTGGGGATATATGCAATGTCATGGGAAAAGTCCGTGACTATGCCCTTGAAAACATATCCACGGAGCAGGCTAGGAAAAAGGCTATGGCAGAGGTTCTGAAAAAATGCCTTGAAAGTGACGTGCTTCCAACAGAGGAACAGCTTATAGAGATGATAAAGGAGCGAAAATGAAACTGAGAGCAGGCACAAGAAAAAGTCCACTTGCAATGGCGCAGACTTATATGGTACTTGACATGATAAAGGCGGCTTTCCCTGAATGTGATACTGAGATAGTCACCTTCACCACAAAGGGCGACAGACAGCTTGACAGACCTCTTGACAAGATAGGCGGCAAGGGTGTGTTCGTCACAGAGATAGAACAGGCTTTGCAAAGTGGAGAGATAGACTTTGCTGTACACAGTGCAAAGGACTTGCCTGTTATGCTGGGCGAGGGGCTGGAGATATCGGGAGTTTGCCCTCGTGGGAACTATCGTGATATGCTTGTGACCAAAAAAGGCGTTGTATTTAACGATTCTGATGTTTTCACTGTTGGCACAGGAAGTCAGCGTAGACGTGGGGGCTTTGCAAGGCTTTATCCTAACGCAAAGTTTGCTGATATAAGAGGCAATGTTGGTACACGCCTAAAAAAACTTTCTGATGGGCTTTATGACGGCATAATACTTTGTGTGGCAGGAACGGAGCGTTTGGGGCTTTCCCTTTCGGAATACGAGGTAAAAGAGTTTGAGCCTTGGGAGCTTTTGCCTGCACCTTGTCAGGCTATAATTGCAGTGGAATGTGCAAAGGAGAGCAAGGCGGCTGAGACAATTTCGCAGGTATCACACAAGGAAACTATGCTCAGGTTTGAAACCGAGCGTGAGGTGATAAGACTTCTGGGTGCGGACTGCACTGTGCCTGTGGGGGCATACAGCGAGATAAATGGGGAAAAGATATCTCTCACTGTTTCAGACGGCAAGGGGCATTTTGCTCAGGGCGAAAAAGAGATAGAAAAAAGATTTGAACTTGTTAAGGAGCTGACTGATAAGCTATGAGCGGCAGAGTTATAATAGCAGGAGCAGGCTGTGGAGATTATGACCTTATCACAATGAGAGGTTATGAGGCTCTGAAAAGCTGTGACGTGGTGATATATGACAGCCTTATAGACAGCCGTTCGCTTGACTTTTGCAAGGACGGTGCGGAGAAAATATGCGTTGGAAAGCGTGCAGGCAGGCACAGTTCCACGCAGGAGGAGATAAACACGCTTCTTGTGGAAAAAGCCGCAGAGGGCGGTGTTGTTCTCAGGCTAAAAGGCGGCGACCCTTTTGTGTTCGGCAGAGGGGGCGAGGAGATAACTGCACTCAAAGCCGCAGGCATACCATACAGCCTTATACCGGGGGTGACTTCCTCGGTGGCAGTGCCTGAGCTTGCAGGTATACCGGTGAGCCACAGGGGACTTTCAAGGAGCTTTCATGTTATAACAGGTCACACGGCGGACGACCTGCTCCCTGAGCATTTTGAAAGCTATGCAAAATGCGGTGGAACGCTTATTTTTCTTATGGGGCTTAGAAATCTCCCTGAGATAGCAGGCAGGCTCATTGAAAACGGCATGGGCGAAAATACTCCTGCGGCGGTGATATCAAAGGGGGCTACCCCTGAGCAGAGGGCTGTAAAGGGCTGTCTTGGCGACATTGCTGAAAAGGTGAAGAGAGAGGATCTGCCTGCGCCTGCGGTGATAATAGTTGGAGAAACCGCCGGGCTTGATCTTTCGCCTACCTACCTGCCTCCATTGTATGGAGTTTCTGTAGCTGTCACTGCCACAAAGGGGCTTTCAAGGCGGCTTATAAAGTCGCTCAATGCCCTTGGGGCGTATGCTCACCGCTGTGGCAGATTTGAGCTTAGAGAGCTGCACGATGAGGTCACGGAAAAAGCTTTTTCACGGCTTTCAGAGGGCTTTTACAGCCATGTTGCTCTTACAAGTCCAAATGGTGCGGAGATATTTTTGAAAAGGCTTAGAGAAAGCCGTATTGACATAAGAAAGCTAAGCGGAGTGAGGATAGCTGTCATAGGCAAAGGCACTGGGGCGAAGCTTGAAAAGGCTGGGCTTTATGCAGACATAATGCCTGAAAAGTTCAACAGCGTGGCTCTTGGAAATATGCTCTCGGACACTCTTACTTGTGAGGACAGGCTTCTTATAGTACGCTCCTCGGAGGGGTCAGCAGAGCTTGTTAAGCCATTGGCTGAAAAAGGGCTGAACTTTGATGATGTTCACATTTACGAGCCTGTTTACAGCACAGGCGAGAAGATAGATGATGACTACGCTGTGTTTGCCAGTGCAGGCGGAGTGAGGAGCTTTTTCCGTGGCGGAGGAAGCTTATCAGAGAATACAAAGTGTATCTCCATAGGCGAAGTGACGGCGGCAGAGCTAAAAAAATACGGTATAAATGGCCCTCTGCTTCCAACAGAAAGCACGGCAGAGGGAATAATACAAAAGATACTTTCAGATAAGTGAGAGGAAGATAAAAATGCGAAGATTCAGAAGATTAAGGGCAAACCCAGCAATGAGAAGAATGGTTTGTGAAACAAGATTAAATGCGGCAGACTTTATCTACCCGATTTTTGTGGCAGAGGGCAATAACATCATGAAGCCTGTTGACTCTATGCCAACAGTTTATCAGTATTCTATCGACAATCTGGAGCAGATATTGCCGCAGATAGCAGACAGCGGGATATCGGGCTTGCTTATTTTCGGCATACCAGAGAAAAAGGACGAGCTTGCAACGGAGGCTTACAATGACAAGGGCGTTACACAGCAGGCAATAAGATACATCAAAGAGCATTATCCTGACCTACTTATTATTGCGGACGTTTGTCTTTGCGAATATACGAGCCATGGACACTGCGGAGTTGTAAAGGGCGACAAGATACTCAATGACAGCACTTTGCCGCTTCTGTGCAAAATGGCGGTGAGCCTTGCAAAGGCCGGCGCTGATATTATCGCACCCTCCGACATGATGGACGGCAGAGTTGCGGCAATAAGGGCGGCGCTTGACGAGAACGCTCTTACTGATATTCCTATAATGTCATACAGTGCAAAATTTGCTTCGGGATATTATTCTCCGTTCCGTGACGCCGCAGAATCTGCACCATGCTTTGGCGACAGAAAGTCATATCAGATGGATCCTTGCAACGGACGTGAGGCTCTCCGTGAGATAGAGGACGATATCGAGGAGGGGGCTGACATGGTAATGGTGAAGCCTGCTCTTTGCTATCTTGACATACTCAGAGCCGCCAGGGACAGATATGATCTGCCGATCGCGGCATACAACGTAAGCGGTGAGTTCTCTATGGTAAAAGCGGCGGCACAGCTTGGCTGGATAGACGAGAAGCGTATCGTTCTTGAAAATCTCACTGCTATAAAGCGAGCAGGTGCGGACATTATCATAACATACCATGCTCTTGAAGCCGCAAAATGGATAAAGGAGGACAACTGACATGAACACTGCTAAGTCTGAACAGCTTTACAAAACTGCCTGCGGTTTTATGCCCGGTGGAGTGAACAGCCCTGTTAGAGCCTGCAAGGCGGTTGGCACTGTTCCGCTTTTTATCGACCATGCGAAAGGGTCAAGGATATGGGACGAGGACGGAAACGAGTTCATCGACTATGTATGCTCATGGGGGCCGAACATTCTCGGTCACTGCTGTGAGCCTGTGATAAATGCTGTGAAAGCCGCCTGCGACAAGGGGCTTACCTTCGGTGCTTGCCACAAGGGCGAGATAACCTTGGCTGAGCTTATAAAAAAGCACTTTCCGTCTATGGAAATGCTCAGGCTCGTGAACTCCGGCACGGAAGCTGTCATGAGCGCAATAAGAGCCGCAAGAGGTTTCACAGGCAGGGACAAGATAATAAAATTCGAGGGCTGTTATCACGGTCACTCGGACGGATTGCTTGTAAAGGCAGGCTCTGGACTTATGACGCAGGCTATCCCATCGGGTGCAGGAGTGACAGAGGGCTGCACAAAGGACACGCTTCTTGCGAAATACAATGACACGGCGTCGGTAGAAAAGCTTTTTGAGGAATACGGCAGCGAGATAGCCGCACTTATCGTTGAACCATGCGCCGCAAACATGGGCGTTGTTCCGCCTGAAAAGGGCTTTCTTGAATTTCTCAGAGAGATAACGAAAAAGCACGGCACTGTGCTTATATTTGACGAAGTGATAACAGGATTCAGACTTTCAGAGGGGGGAGCTTCAAAGTATTTTGGCGTTATCCCTGACATGACTACCCTTGGCAAGATAGTGGGCGGAGGAATGCCCCTTGCCTGCTATGGGGGAAAGCTTGAGATAATGCAGTGCGTTGCACCACTAGGCTCTGTTTATCAGGCAGGCACGCTGTCTGGAAACCCATGCGCAGTAGCGGCAGGAATAGAAACTATCAGGCAGATAGAAAGCATACCGAACTTCTATGAGGAGCTTGACAGAAAGTCGGCTATGATAGAGAATGCCATAAGGGAAAAGGGTCTGAACGTGAATCGCTGTGGTTCGCTTATGACGGTATTTTTCAATGACGAGAGCGTGAAAAGCTATGATGAGGCAAGGGCTTGCGACACGGAAAGCTACGGCAGATACTACCGTCATATGCTTCAAAGCGGCATTTACACTGCACCGTCGCAATTCGAGGCGATGTTCGTTTCCTATGCTCACAGTGACGAGGATATAACAAAGACTATTGAGGCGATAGAGTCTTACAGATAAAAAAAGCGGAACTGTTCAAATCAAGCTGAACAGTTCCGTTTTTTATATTCCATATATGTAGGGGCGAACAGCCCGTTTTGTTTGCCTGACAAACTCATGATATCCACGCAATTTTTGGCTCAATATTCCCAAATACGGCTTTCAACATAAGTTTGCGAGAAAATCAGGCGGGCGAACGCTGTTCGCCCCTACGATGTAACAGTGCAAAAATTTATGGAAACCAGACGAACGCTAAACGGGACGTCGTATTTCTGCAAAGCAGAAATTGCGCTGCTCCCCTAAATTACTATCA
>ENA-OOWN01000564-OOWN01000564.1-human-gut-metagenome-genome-assembly--contig:-NODE-564-length-31306-cov-6.663019_pt1 | contig 31306 bp, 24 predicted proteins | sample MGYA00241406_ERZ501319 | MGnify/ENA primary metagenome ERZ501319 (study PRJEB25962, sample SAMEA2042734) | human gut metagenome | biome: human gut; feature: human-associated habitat; material: faeces... | reverse complement strand
ATAGTTGCATCTTCTGCAAACTGCCCAAAATTACCACGTCTTTTCTGTGCCAAAGTTGGCAATAAAACTAAGTTTTCCATAAATGAAAATTTTTAATTGGTGAATAATTGAGTTTATCTTTTGTTTTTATTCAATAATTGGTGGGGGGACTTGAAGTGTAGTCCGCTTGCTTGTATATGGCACTCTCTATTTTTAGAATTTGGGATAAGAAGTAGATAGAGGGGGATATTTTGATATTTATAGGCTTATAACAATGTGTATGTCTATTTATAGGATAGGCTCTTTCGCAGGAATAGGTTATATCTTCCTGTAAAGCCTTGCAGTTTTTGTGCTGCAATAAAATTGCGTGGTGCTATATGTAGCCATATTATAGCCGGGAAATTTCAATTTTCTCAGATTCTGAATTTTTTGGAATAGACAGTAAACCGTTCTGCAATAGACCTCCAAGCATGAAATTTTGAGTAGAACAGTATGTAAAGTGCTGCTTTTATGATTAGCGGTATATTCGTTTGGAAGTGTCCAAAAAGTTGTATATATTTGAATGTAAGAAATTTAAGGAGAGAAAGTGTTACTGTCTGACATAATTATTGCAGTAATTTCAACATATCAATTACTTTCTTTTAGCGATAGAGCCGAAACTTCGGGTTTCGGTTTTATTTCGGTCGGGCAGTCCAAAAAATCTTCCTCGCTCTCTTAATAAAGAAGATAGACCACTTCTGAACAGTGGACGGAGAACAAGCAGATAAATCATTGTAATTTAATTAAAAGAAAGTAATATGAGAAAAATTGAAATTGTCGTGCCGAAAGGCACAAAGTATGTCAGTGAAATTAAAGATTTTGAACTGCCGAATGGTATTCTGAACAAAGGCATTCCGAATTGTGGAGCTACCACGTTGGCACTTACGGACAGGCACAAGACTATTGTATGCAGTCCACGAAACAACTTGCTTGTAAACAAGCATGAGCAGTACGGAAAAACTTTGCTCGTTGTCGGTGGTGTCACAGAATCGGAAATTGAGCAGTATGTCAGATGTGCGGAAACGCCTAAGATATTGGTATCGTATGATTCTTTTCAGAAAGTGGCTGGGTGCATAGATGATAAATCGGATTGGCGTGTAGTTGTCGATGAATTTCAATATCTGTTATCGGACAGCGGTTTCAAGTCGGAGGTGGAACATCGTTTTATGGCGTATCTGAAACAGTTTGAATATGTGACATTTCTTTCGGCGACTCCCATTTTAGACAAGTATATCGGACAGATAAGCGACTTCATGAATATTCCGTATTATCAGATGAAGTGGCAGGATGTTGAGAAAATAAAAGTGATTCGGGTGCGTACTCCACGCCCTATTGATGCGGCTGTTGAAATAGTCCGCTCTTATCAGCAGGGGGCATTTCCACGAATGGAAATAGACGGAACTACCGTATATTCCAAAGAGTGCGTTATATTTTTGAACAGCGTGAACAACATTCTGAATATCATAAAGCAGACAGGGTTAAAGCACGATGAGGTGAATATCATAGTCGGCAATTCTGCGGACAACGATTCACAGATAAAGAAGTTGGGGGCAGATTTCACGAATGGCAGGATTCCATTAAAAGAAGAAAAGCACAAGATGTTCACTTTCTGTACTTCGACAGCTTTTGCAGGGTGCGACTTCTATTCCACGAATGCCACTTCCTTTGTTATAAGCGACAGCAAGCGTGTGAACACTGCGATAGACATTGCTACTGACTTGGTGTAGATTGCAGGTCGGCAGCGGTTGGCGGAGAATCCGTTTAGAAAACATATCGTATTCGTCTATAATATGAGTATGCTTGACAAGTCGGAGGAAGTGTTTGAAAAAGAGTTGCAGGAAAAACTACGGCTGACTTATGCGGAAGTTGAAAGCAATAATCTTATAAGCGACAAGGCATTAAGGCAGAAACGTATAAGGGATGTTTGTCGGCTTCAAAAGATGCTGAAATATGATGAATCGTTCATCATGTATGATTCTTTGCAGGACAAGTTCGTGACAAACGAAATGGCGATGTTGAACGAGCGTTATTCTTACGACTTGCAGAGATATAATTATGAGAACGGCATAGTAGTCAAGAATCAGCTGGTAGAAAGCGGATTTGATGTGTCAGCACCGCAAGTCTATAATGAGCCGCAATGCTATAAGGAATATGAGGAACAGTTAGGGCATATTATCAGAAAGGAATCGTTTGCGGACAGGATGAAAAGCTATTGCGATTATAGAGGCGGTGCGATGTTTAATTTGTCAGCCATGCTTATTGAATAGAAGTACCCGGAATTTCGGCTGTTCTATGATGAATTGGGCGGTGAGCGGATTAAGGCACTTGGCTATAAAGAGTGCGAGTTGAAAAATGAAGTGGCTTTGCGTAATATGAGGAACAGGCTTAGAAATGATTTTGTACGACTTTTCTCTAAGCGGACAATAAGTGCGGATAAGATAAAAGCGGCAATGAATGAAGTGTATTCAAAATATGGTGTCAAAAAGAAAGGCAAGGTTTAGGACTTGTCCGACTTGTACGGATTGAAAGTCGTTCGTCATAGACCAACTTCCGCAAATGGCGAGCGTGGTTATTTGTATGAAATTGAATAAACGAATAGAGGGCAAACCGTGTAATGCGGAATGCCCTCTAAGTGTTTGTCGTGATTCATGTTCCTTTTATTTATGCAGCATTATTGTTTCTGCGTAAAACGATTCTTTCTGAAAGAATAGCCTGAATGAGTAGACTTCTCTCATGGTTTCGTGCGCCTAAAATAGATTGCTTCGAAATTTTATCAAGGCTGTTAAGAACTTCCACTACTTCATCTAAGGAATAGCGGTTAATGCTCACATTCAATGCTTTCACGTATTGTGTCAGCACAGCACATCTTGCTCCAAAAGCCTTTTCTATTGCTTGAAACAATTTGGTCGCTTCATCCACAGAGCGGAACTTGGCACCTTCAAGCGGAGATTCCATCATCATAGCAGCCTTTTTCAAGGAAGCTATGCGGTAAGATAATCCGAAGTAGGCTTGCGCTGTTGTGCCGTTCATTTTGTTGCCCTTCGCAAATTGGAGGATTTGACTAAGGACATTTTCCTTTGTAGTCACTGCACCTAAACCAATCCATTCATCCTTTGTGGGGAGTTGGGCAATGGCAAAAGATGTAGCAACATAAGAATAGGCTTCGGCGACGGATTTGCACTCTACCATAGCAGAAATAAGAGGTGCATCAAGCAAGCCTAACAGATTGATAGTGTCAGGTTTGTCAAGACTAACCAAAACATCATTGTCTAACTCTTGGGGTATCTCTACTCCATTGTAGTCAAACAGGGTGATATTTTCATCTCTGAATGGCTTTGTGCTTGTAAACGCAAAGATAGCAGGCAAGATTTTACCCTTGTCAAGATTCTCTAAGATTTTACTCTTTGATAGGTCTTTACGCTTAATTGAAAACTTGGTGAACGCAGGAATAATATCCTTTGATTCACCGTTGATAAACACGATTACGGTAGCAAGCTCTATGCTTGTACCGTCATTTTTGCCAAATGTTGTTTTATTCATAATCTTAAATTAGTTTATTCAGTTATTTGGAAAATGATTGTAATCGTGCTGTTCGTCTTCTTATAGAACTGCAAGACGCTTGCAGAGAACTGAATCACAACATTTCAAAGACCGCATTTAGTCTTTGCAGAAGACCAGTCAAGTAATCGGCTTGACAAATGCAAAGTTACTGAATATTTGGCACAAACAAGAATGTCAGCCAATTAAATATGCTTATTAAATAATCTTTCGGTCAGCAAATATCAGTTAATTTGCTTTTATGGGAAGATTCATGTAAGAGGTATTTGAAATAAGTTCTCAAAACTTCTACTATTCTTTGAAGAATTGGGCTTTGAGTAGATTAAGGAGCTTGACTGCAAATGATATGATAAATATAAATAAAAGTTAAGATTACACCTGTGACGCACGATTGTATGCCAAGATAGTTGACGCAAAGAAGAATGCTGCCGCTGATGCCATCCAGATCAACCTTTCTGACGACATGATAGGAACTCCCATCGACTCCAAGAAAGAATAGTTCGTATTCCACTACCATAGGTCTAAACATACAGTAACTTTTACGTTGTTCACATCCATAGCCATTCACATTCAAGTGTGAGTGGCTTTCTTCGTATTTGGCCTTTTGCTTCTGATTTCCATTATGACAAGGGTATGATACCAATCATAACGATGCCATAACGAAATTATTTTTCACCACCGTTGTTTTTTTCTTCTCTGATTATCAGCATTATATAAATAAAATAATGCTATAAAAGACATGTTCCTTTTATGCCCATAATCATGCCCAAATCACCATTCCTTTTTCCGATACTTTTGCGGTCGCTTTCTTGCAAAAGAGAGTGACTGTAGCATAAGCTGCAGCCAACTTAAACACACATTTTTTATGCGTACAGAAGTACCCACATTCGATGCAATGCCACAGATGATGGCTAACATCCTTGAGAAGTTGGAGACGCTTGAACAAAAGTTCGACGCTCTGCAGTCAAACAACAATGTAGAGGCAGATGCATGGTTCTCGCTGCAAGACCTATGCAATTACCTCCCTAACCATCCAGCCGAACAAACGGTTTACGGTTGGACGAGTAATCGCACCATTCCCTTCCACAAGAATGGGAAAAGCATCATCTTCCGCAAGTCGGAGATTGATGCATGGCTCATGCAGACATCTTGCAAGTCAGTCAATGACATTTACGATGAAGCATGTGCGTATGTAGCCAATAATCCCAAAGGCAGAAAGGAGGTGACACGCAACCATGTATAACCACCTTTCTATCTATGAGGAGTTTTTCGGAGTTAAAGAGGGAGAACTGCTGTCTTTTTCCTTTTTCCGAAAACCCATCCGCAACACGGAGCCATTGCGCTGCATCGGCATTCCTGACATCTACCGCTACATCGTTGGCCCGTATGCAAAGAAGCAAACAGAAATGTTGCGTTCCATTACGGGCAAAGACCAGGCACGCAAGTACAAAGCTGAGAATTTCGACTTCTGCACATTCTCGGGTATCTTTCATACTCGAAACAAGGATGGCCTGTTGCAGCAATCCGATCTGATTTGTATTGACTTCGACCATGTGGCTGACATTCCTTCGTTGCATGAAAAACTGCTCAATGACCCTTGCTTTGAGACCGAACTACTCTTTCGTTCACCTTCGGGCGATGGGCTGAAATGGATTATTCAGGTATTCCGCAAAGGATGGGAGCAAAGCCGTTTCTTCAATGCAGTGCTCAACTATCTCGTAGCAAATGGCTATCCTGAGCCCGACAAATCTGGCAGTGATGTTTCTCGCTCCTGTTTCATTCCACATGACCCAGAAGCTTATATTAACCCTAAGTACAACAACGTTAAAGATGAAAACTTTTTCACCAGAAGAATGGGAGAATGTCCCTTCTAACACAGCGAACAGCAATACAAGCAATACACCGTCTGCATACTCCAACACAAGCGAAGACACCCGAGCCAAGGTAGAGCGTGTCCTTTCTCTTATTGAACAAAAGGGAATAGATATTACAAATGGCTATGACAACTGGCTGAAAGTCGGGTTTGCTCTTACAAGTGAATACCAAGAGGCAGGAAGGGGATTCTTCCACCGTGTCAGTCGGCAGAACCCCGAGTATAAGGCAAGTGATACAGACAAACAATACAATAAATGTCTGTCTGCACATGGGGATGGCATATCTATCGCCACATTTTTTCAGATGGCGAAAGATGCTGGTATTGACATTTCCAATCCCAAAGAAATCCAAAAGTCATCCGTTGGAACTTTGGATATTTGGACTTACGGTTCTGACAACCAAATGTCCAAAAAGCCAAATATCCAGCCTATCGAAGTGGACTCCAAATGGATTTTGGATGAAGAATCTCTTCCTCATTTCCCTACCTTCATATACGACATGCTTCCACCTTTCCTGAAGGAAGTGTTGGGCAACTGTATCTCAGAAGATGACCGAGATATGCTGCTGATGGGCACGTTGACTTGCATCTCAGCCACACTTCACAATGTGGTCGGTGAGTACAATCACGATGATTGGCACCCTATGCTATACTTCTTTGTTATGGCCGATGCCGGTATGGGCAAAGGCTCGCTGAAATATTGTCGCGAGATTGTAGTTCCAATCCATAACGAACTGCGTGAAGATTCCGAGCAGCTGATGAAACAATATAAGGAGAGTAAAAGCGAGTCCAAGTCTGGCGAGAAAGATACTTCCAATGTCAATGAAGCTCCACACCGTCGCACACTCTTCATTCCTACCAACAGTAGTGCTGCATCCGTCATACAGCAGTTGGACAACAACGGAGGTGTCGGTCTGATATTCGATACGGAATGTGACACGCTGAGTGCCATACTGAAATCGGAGTATGGTGACTATAGCACCATCATCCGCAAGAGCTATCATCATGAACCTATCGACCTGAGCCGCAGGAAGGACGATGAATATCGTGTCATTGAGAGACCGATGCTTGCTATCTGCCTTTCTGGTACGCCTGGTCAGCTATACACCTTGACACCTCAGGCTGAGGATGGCACCTTCTCACGTATCACCTGTTATCACATGCCATTTAAAGCAGAGTTCCGTGATGTCCTTGTCGAGAGTGTCAACCACAATTATGACAACTACACTTTGCGAGAGAGATTTTTCCAGTTAGGTAAGCTGTACAAGCAACGTCGTGAGTCATTCTTCCGTGGTGGTAGTTACCGTATTGTCATCCCTCAAGAATACTGCAAGGTATTCAATGAGCATTTCAGACAGATGAATCAAGAGGTGGTCGATGACATCTCGCATGATATGCAGAGTGTGGTACGCCGTTTGGCCTTCACCGTGTTTCGCATTATGATGGTGCTGACCTCTATCAGGTTCATGGACGAAACGCCCAATCCTTCTGCACTGACTCCAAAGGACGGTAGCCGGATCTTGCTGCGATGCTCAAAAGACGATTTCGACATCGCCATGGCGATAGGTGATGTTCTCATCTACCATACAGTCTATTGCTATGCCCATCTGCCACAGACCAAAGTCACTACTAATGGGCAGGGGGAGATTGTCACGAAGAAAGGAAAGATGGAGCAGCTGTTGGCAGCTCTGCCAGACAAATTTGACAGAGAGACCTATCGGGCTGTGTCCATGAAACATGGCTATCCCGTAAGCACTACTGCCAAGTGGATCAATGACTACGTCCGTCAAGGTCGTCTGGAACATTCCAGTCAAAACTGCTATCGGAAATTGTAACAATGGAGATGTCCCGTCCTGCGTGGTGTGACGGACTTTTATAAAAGTCCTAAACATAATAGGGACTTTTAGATTCACTGGCTATCGCCGCTCACTTAAAAAGTCCTCCTATTATGCTCAGGCACCGCCCGAGACCTGGCATCCTCCACTTACAGGCATTATAACAATGTATAACCCTTAAGCAAAATATTCAATGGAAACGAATAAACCACGCGCCTCAATCCATGTTGGTGCAGACAAGAAATCTTTCTCTGCCCAAATGGGCAACGAGGCAGAGCGCAGAGGCTGGGACGAGAAACGCTACCAGTCAAAGAATGTTGAGACGGAGAAGAACAACCACTACAACTTCTCACGCAAGCATCTCAACTTTGAAATCACCAAGGGGTGCAAGGTTATGCCCCTTGGCTCCAATCCTATTCCACTCCATCAACGCCTCCAACAGCGTCACGATGAACTGGGGTTCAAACCTTACATGGATGCAAAGCATCCCAACCAAGTTGCTCAGAACAGTCCGAACGGACTGGTGAACATCATCTTTGGCGGCGACCACGAAGTGATGAAACGACTGGCCTTTGACGAACAACAGATAGACACCTCTGACCCATATGCAGACAATAGCCACATCAAGCTGATGCCAGCTATCTATGAATGGGCCAAGGACACCTATCAGTTCTGCTGCCGTATGTGGGGCGAGGAAAACATCATCGGCTTCGACGTGCATTGTGATGAGACTGGTGTTCATGCTCATGCTTTGACCGTTCCTGTAGAGAAAGTTAAGAAGCGTGGACGCATCGGTAGTCAGTATGTCAATAATGACAATCCCGACAAGATCCTGTCAACGAAAGAGTGGAAGGCCTTGCCCAAAGAGGAACGCAGCAACTACATCAAGACTGAATCAACAAAAGGTGTGGTAGAGCGTGTGTCGTATGCTAAGGTATGGGGTGAAACAGCCAAAGGCAAGTCCGAGTACCTCTCTGACCTCCACACAAAGTACTATAATGAGGTGGGCAAGAAGTATGGCTTGGAGAGAGGCATCCCATATCATGAACTATCCGAAGAAGAGAAACGGGAACGCAGACACAAGAGCAAGGTTGTGTTGGAAGCTGAACGTCAGGCGAAACAGGCCATAGCAGAGGCAGAGAAACTGAAAGCGGAGATTGAAGCAGAAGCATCTATTGTCACACAAGAGAGAGAGAAAGCCTTGAAGGATTTGAAGACTGCTCAATCCGGCTTCCTTGCCAAAATCTTCCAACCTGGTAAGTACAAGAATGAAGAGGCTGCAAAGCTTAAAGAGTCTTATGATGCTGGTGTTACAGAAACCATCGGTGCCTTTATCAAAGCTGCGGGATTGAAATGGAAAAGTGAACCGTCTGCAGAAACCTTGGGACAACAATTCCGCATGTCATGGGACACGAACAAGAACCTTTCCAATGAATTGAAGACCAAGGAAGAAATCATCTCATCAAAGGATGTTGAAATCCGAGGACTTCGTGCTAAAGTAACCACCCTCACAGAAGAAGTGAATGGACTCAAATACCGCCTGACACTCATCGATGAGAACGCCGTAGAGAGATTGCGCAACGCCAAGAATGCTGAAACCGCTCGTGCAGACAAGGCTAAAAGCGAACTGGATTCGATTCGGTCAGCTTATCAAAACCTTCTGGGAAAGTGGTATGCCCTTTGGAATGAACCAGAGTACAACGAGGCAGCAAGGAAGGTAAAGGAGCGCAAAGAGTGCGAGGCTCGACTTGCCGAAGAGAAACAAGACCGATACCAAAACATTCTTAATCGCTTCATCGCAGAAGGACGTGCAGCCCTCAGATCATTCGCCCTTTCAAATAGAACGAACTTCAACGACAAAGAGGCTGCATCCATCTACTACGGCATCATGGCTGTTGCCCATAAGATGGAATTGAACCTTGGTGCAAAGGAAGGGATTACCTCGGCTGTCAACAACTTCCTTAGTGGTATGTCATGGCGAGACTGCTCAAAATTCAATGAAGAGTGCGTCACTAACTGGACACATCTATTTGCGGAACGGGATGTGACCTACGAATCATCTATCATAGACAACTTTATTTCTTTCGTTGATTATATGTCATGCAATGCAGAAACCTACACTTCACTTGGTGGCTCCAATGGCTGTGCCGACCAACTTACAAATTGGGATGGTACGAAGAAACTCGGCCTCGGCTCACAAACAAAGAAGAAAGGTCAATCTTATTGAAGCTATCAAAGCAATAAAGTTGAGAGCGATCTGCAACAAATTGTACCTGCCAGTCACTCTCAACTGTTAAAATGTAGCTAAAAAAAACGAAGATTCTTAGGAATTTTTGTTTGTGTTCCGAATTTTACGACTATCTTTATAGTCAAAATCTGACAATTCTACAGACGAATAATTACTGATGACACCTATATGAGCAAAGCCGCTAGAAATATATTATCCTTGAATCATGATGAAGCGATGGACTTCTTCATGAAATCTGAGCAATATCATGGATTTGAACTACCGGAGTACTTTTCTTTTGATGAAGTTCTGAAGTATGTCCGTGAGAAGGTAAGGACCATTTCTTATGAAGAATGCCTAAAAAAAGGTGTTTCTCCAGACTCTCTCTCAGATGTTAATCTTGATATCTTGCTCAACAAGGATGGACGCTATGCCGTTCGTCCTATCATCCTAGCCAATCCTTTCCTCTACTACTTCCTTGTGCGAGAGGTTTGTTGCGAAAACAATTGGCAAGTAATAAAAGATTTGTTTGAGAAGTTCAATGTCCCTCATATCACATCTTGTGCAATTCCAGTCATCCCTAACGAGAAAGAGCCATTCCATAAGGCAACGACTATCAACAATTGGTGGAATAGTATGGAGCAACGTTCCATTGAATTGTCATTGGAATATCGTTATATGTTTGTGACGGATATCACCAATTGCTATGGTTCTGTCAATCCACAGACATTCGATTGGGCATTTACTCTCAAAGACACAACCATTGAAACAGGTATCCAAAGCCCAATCGCTCAAAACATACAGAAATTCCTTCGTGCTTTACAGCAAGGTCGCAACATTGGTATTCCGCAAGGTAGTGCGATCTTTGACTTTGTGGGTGAGATAATCCTTGGCTATTCTGACCTTCTGTTGCACGAATCATTGCAAGCCAAAGCCAAGGAATATGAGGGACAAGGAAAGGTCTTCCCTGATTACGAGATTATCCGCTATCGTGACGATTACCGTATCTTCTGTAGCAATCGTGAGGCACTCGAAGACATCTCATACATCTTGCAGCAGGTTCTGGAGCGATTGAATTTTCGCATGAATAGCCAGAAGACAAAAATAAGCGACAGCATTGTGACTGATGCTGTCAAGTCTGACAAGCTGGCTTACATCTACAACACTCCTATCTTCAACAAGAAAGGCGTTGATTTCGATAGCTACGAAAAGCATTTACTCTTTATCTTAATGTTTGCTCGTCAATATTCAGATAGTGGTTCAATAAAGACAATGCTGTCAGATATTGATAAACGCCTAGAAGAATGGCTCCATCCGCAAGATAAGAAAAAGGAAACAGAAAGTATATTATGGGGTGATGTTGATTTAAGCGATGATGGTCATCTTGTAAAAACAGATCGAAAAAAAGCGCAGGAACCATATTACATCCCTGGTGGTAGCGTTCGTGCTCTCTCTGCCGTCTGCACCCAGATAGCACTTGAGAATGTCGGTTGCAGCCACTATGCCCTTCGCATCATCAGTCGCATGATCGATTCCCTGAAGGACATGGACGAGAAGCGCTCCATCATCGACTTAGTGTATCACAAGCTCTGCAACCAGCCAAACTCCTCATACAACCAGCTTTGGCTACAGAATATGACATACACCCAGGACAAGAAGCAAGGCACATCACCATACACCTTACGCCTATGCCAACTCGTTGCAGGCAAGGCAGTGGAACCATTGTGGAATAACGATTGGCTGAAAGCCGAACTGACAACCAACATCCCATACGAAAGTATAGTCGATGGAGAAATCTTGAAGAAAGTAACTCCAGTGATTACGTTTAGGGAGACGAGGAGGTATAACGAAATAGAATACTAAATAGCTATGGACATGTATGATATAATGAATGTAGGCCATGAATATATGATGGCAGAGAAATGTCGTAAAGATGGCGATGTTGAAAATGCCATTAAGCATTATCAATCTGCTATTGACAACTATAAATATGCCGACAACGAATATACGCTCTCTCCAGATTCACCATATGAAATCACGGAGTTGGGAGAAACCATTTCTTTCCCAAGTGTGAATAAAATGGTGTCTAATTCGTATAAAAGAATTAGGAAACTGAAAAAAATAAATTATAATAAAGAATTTGACATTGTTAAACATTGGAAATTAATAAAATATGAGACTTTTAGATTTTATTCTCGGAAATAAGAAGGAAAAGCAACGTCTCGAAAGAGAGCGTCTTGCCGAACTGGAGCATCAGCACAAGGCTGAGGAAGCGAGTATTGCCAAGGAACGTGAAGCACGCCTTGCTGAAAACCGTCGCAAAGAAGCAGAGCGCCAAGCTCGTCTGAGGGCACAAGCAGAAAAACAGAGATTGGAAAAACTCGCTGCGGAATTATCAAAAGACTTCGGGTCGCCAGCTTATAAAGAAGATAGATTTAGCAAGATGATTCGGGAGGCTTCGTTTAACCCATTCAATTTGACTTGTGATCCAGCAGCAAATAAGAATCTGCAATTTGGTGACATGGTGTCAATTTTCAAAAACGAGCTGAATTCTAATCTTTCAAATGCAAAGCGTTATGGAATGCCTTTGAAGGAAGCATTGAAGGGTTATGTGTTTAACATGATAGAAAGCTACTATAATAATGCTGGATATGTGCCCAAAGCAGCTGCAGACATTATTATAGAACAAATATATGCAGCTCTCCAACAAACTCCATACAGTAATTGTATAGAAAGCGAAGAACGATTAAAATACGAAATGTATTGGTGTTTTACCCATAATTAAAATAAGATGGAAATTGCATTAGTTATATACGGTGTTTCGTGGATTATCCTATTATTGGTATTTTTATATGCCAAATTTAAGAGCGATAATTCAATAGAAAAAGAACCATGGTATTTGTATGCTCTCATCATTGCTCTTGCTCCACTTGTGGTTTTCCTGCTAATTCCATATCTTCTAGTTGACGGGGGAATAAAGGATAGAAAGCAAAAGAACAAAAATAAAGAATGGGAAGCAAAGAAAAAAATAGAAAAAGCCCATCAAGAAGAAGCAAGTTTAGGATATATGTTTGCGTCTCAAAACCGCAACTCTATTAAAGCACCTTCTAGACAAATAGTTATAGGAAGATCACTAGTTGCACTTGCTCAAATGGAACAATATGATAGATTCCTTAAATGTCTAGACAAGTTATCTCTTCCCAAAGGATATACCTTGCTTGTAGACAAGGCAAAACATGAGGGGCTTGGCGACAAGAGCAATCTATACGTTAAAACGAGCGATGGTATAGACAATTACAACTATTTTGAGCATATTGAAGTCGAAGACTCTCTTGATGGAGCCTGGCAAGCATATCTTTTGTACAGTCTATGGCATATACTACCTACATTTTGGCATGGTGGATATGATAGCCGCACCTACATTTTCTCAAAAGAAGACCTTAAGGATTTACGAACAATCGAAGAATCAGACCAATGGGTCGTAAACCAGTTAACAGCTTATGATCTTTTTCCTGAAGTCGTAAAGTCTGACATAAATAACAAATACTACGTTACTTGTTGTTTCTGGTCTGATTGGGGTGGATTAATAAGGGAACTTGTAGAAGTCACTATTGAAGACAATAAAGTTGTTGACATATTTGAAGTTCAGAATAAATCTGAATTTGCATATGATTGTGGAATCTTATATTAATAACAAACAATAAAATTATGGGATTATTAGATTTTTTATTCGGAAATAGCAAAGAAAAAGAGCGTCAAGAAGAGCTTGAACGCCAAAGAATTGCAGCAGAAGCTCGTATGGCTCAACAACGTAAAGAAGAACAAGAACGTCAGGCTCGCATTAAAAAAGAACAAGCAGTGCGAGCAAGAATGATGACGATTGAGCCTTTTGTATTTAAGTCTAACTGTCATCAAAGATACGAAGGTGCATACCCCAAAATGGGGTTGCAGGAATGTCTTCGTACTGTGAGTGTAGTTAAAAACACCAATGGATGTAGTGGATATCAACTCCAGCCTGGTGATGGTTATATTATTAAGATTTTCAACGATGATGCTGGCAAACCTAACATGGCAGACAAGCCAATGCGTGTAGTTCGTAAGACTGACACATCCGTTGAATTAAGAGGTTATAAGGTCAATGCACAAACTCCTTTCGGATGGCAGGAGATTGACCTTGCTGATTATGGACTATTAGTTCACTACGAAAACGGCAAAGTATGCAAATGTGTTCTGCATATGTATGACAGAAACACATTCATTGAGTATCGCACACAATCTAATGAGCCATTGAAGTCTGTTTCATCTAACCATGGAACCAACGAATGTGAGGAATATGCAAAGTTAGCTCGTGAAGCTGCAGCAAATGGAAACACTTCAAGTGCTCAACAATACGGATTGAAGGCATTGAATTCTATTATCGCGAATCCATCACAATTGAAAAGTATCGCCAATGTCGATACACTAGCATTGGCACTTGGAAAGATGATGGAAGGTGACCATTTCCGCGACAATGATTCAATAAAGAGAGCTGTCGGTCTAACATACTATATGCTCTGCAAGGCCATAGACCAAAACAAACAACATGATCCCTACTTGTTTGTTTATAGATTCTCAGTAATCTGGGAATATAACCAAGTATTCTATCATCTTTTTGCACACTCTGAGGGTACGAGCTATAATCCAAATCCTTATGACATATTCGGTCAGTCTTCAACAGCTGTTTACGACCATCATATGCAAGGTATGCAAATGGGCGACATGCTTCAGGAACCGAGGGTAGCACGTCTTGATCCTGCTTTGGGTAATATATTTAATCAAATGTATGCTCGATATAGAACAACACCATCAGAACAAATAATCTCTTTAGGTAATAAATATCATAAGCAGGTATATGATTATCTATGTAATAAGATAGATTCATTAGATTTATCATTCTAATTGGCAATATCTTTTTAAGACAATTTTATATTTAGCAATTACCATCGATTTCTAAAAGTATGACAAAAGTTTATAAAAACAATTTCATCTTCGTTGCCGAACGATATGAAGAATGGCAAGGAGGACAATGTATAAGTCAAGGTCCTATTGATACAAGAATTGTTGCAGAAGTAAATGGTGATAAAATATATTTTAATTTGGATGAAATTCTGCAATTGCGAATACTTAAATCCTTTGAATTTGAAACTACAGGATTTTGTGTTCTCTCTGATAGAGTCCAATATGCATATGAAACTTCCGACTTCAATCCCATAGTTCCAATGATTTGCAACATATTCTATAAAGGTGACAATATAGAATATGTTAGATTTGCAATGACCAATCCTGACAGGCTTATAGAGTTTTATGGATATATGGAACAATTAGGTCCGCCTTCAACTGGTCTTAGCAAAAAATCTATCAAACATACAGCTACGGCAGAATCTATCTTACAGGAGATGGCTTCTTACGGTATGTTGAAGGCTGATGCTGTTATGGAGAGAGGTATAAATCTTCATAATGAAGTACAGATGTCAGAGGTTTGTACAATTCAAGGTGGAGAAAAAACAATTGAAAGTTTGAAGCTCTTAATCAAAGCATTAGAACTTGATGAGGAAGAATCTGAGATGAATGGTCGCGGTACTTCAATGCTGAAGCCAAAAATACTTGAATTTATTGCTTCTTGCAACTACAGACTAGGAAATTTCAATACCGCTTATTGTGTTGCAAAACAAGGTCTCGAAGCCATAGACGAAGCAATTGAGGATTCTGTTTTTACAGGAATCCCAAGAAGTATGTATGGGGCTGAAGGTATAGAAAACATTATCAACCTAATAGAAAATGCATACTATGACCAAGTTGAAGATGAAGATGACATATGGGCAGTTGATCCGAAAGAAATTATAACAGATACATTTGATAGATTTGTTAATGAACAAAGACAACCCCAATCAAAGAATGTACTTTCCAAACAATCTATTGAACAAATGGTTGAGATTATTCATAAAGTGCAGAAAATGTTTAATGACTACGGTAACAAGTCTGGAAACACTCAAATGTTTATGATTGCAAATGGTCTGGAAATGTTCCTTAATCCTTTGTATTATGCGTGGGAAAAAATGAAATATGGATGGCACACAGATTTCTTAAATGAAGGCGACTCTATGTTTGGATATCTGATGTTTGAGGCCGATATTCACGGAAATATTGATAATTCAATAAAATGTCTTGAAAATGGCTCTCCATTTACTGGAATAGAGAAAGATGGCATAATTACCTCGTCACTACTTGCTATTTTCAGAACAATAAAAAACAAATTAAATTCGGGCGAATTTTGAATAAGATATAAGAATATGGCAACTTGGAAACATACAGATTTAACGATTGATGGGAGACTTGTCAAAGCACAAGCCCCCATCATTGTGTCAGCAAGCAGAAGTACTGACATACCAGCTTTTTACGCTGACTGGTTTTTCAAACGTCTTGAAATTGGTTATTCAGCCTGGACAAACCCTTTCAATGGTGTAAAGTCTTACGTTTCCTATGACAAAACACGTTTCATCATATTCTGGTCAAAAAATCCTCGTCCACTTCTCACTCATCTCGATGAGTTGAAAGAGCGAGGTATTGGTTGTTACATTCAATACTCTCTCAATGATTACGAAGAGGAAAAACTTGAACATGGTGTTCCTCTTCTTGCTGTGAGAATTGATACATTCAAAAGACTTGTAGATGTACTTGGCTTTGGAAGCGTTGTTTGGCGTTTTGATCCACTTATGCTTACTGATGATATTGACATTGACAAGTTGCTGAAGAAGATAGAGAACATAGGTAATCAACTGAAAGGTTATACAGAAAAACTAGTGTTCAGTTTTGCAGACATAGCATTGTATCGTAAAGTGAAGTCAAATCTTGAAGCTAATGGAGTTCCATATCATGAATGGACGGAAGAGCAAATGATAGACTTTGCCAATAGGTTGGTTGACCTGAACAAACGTAAAGGTTGGAATTACAAACTTGCCACATGTGGTGAAAAAGGAAGATATCCAGGTGTTGAACCGAACCATTGCATTGATGACGAACTGATAATTCGCAGAGCATATCATGACAAGGAACTTATGACTTTCCTTAAAGCAGACATCAAGCCAATGCCAGATCAAGACCTCTTTGGAGAATCAGAACCTCTTCCCGAAGATGCAATAATTCTTGGCAATGGCCAGTATGCTACAAGAGGTGACAATCGAGATAAAGGTCAGCGAGAATTCTGCGGTTGCATGAAAAGTAAAGACATCGGTCAGTATAACACTTGCATTCACATGTGTGAATATTGCTATGCAAATACAAGTAAACAATCTGCAGCAGCTAACTATAAATGTCATAGAGAAAACCCATGGGGTGAAACAATTACAGGAAAATGAGTTACAATTCAGATATAAAGAAAATACAAAATCTTACAGTTAAGGATATAACAAGGGTTGCAACTCAATATGTTGTGCCCCAATATAAATTATGTCCTTGGGCATTTTGTGATTCACAGGGTCGTACATTGGAACATGGAACCGCAGTCCTCGAAACCGAGGATCAATGCAATGCATATCTGGCTGCATATGGACCGATGCATTACAAAAAACTTCTGAGAGCATTTGAAGGAGAAGAATTTCCATTCTCTGCATTAAAGGGAGGATTGGAAATTTATGACTGGGGATGTGGCCAGGGTATAGGAACTGTTGCATGCGTCGAAATACTAAGGGAATGCGGATTGCTCGCAAATCTTAGGAAAGTTACATTGGAAGAACCTTCTGATGTGGCAAGAGATAGAGCTTTTCTACATGTTTCTCAAGCACTTGTTGGACAAAGCACAGAGATTGTCCTTGAATCTAGATACCTTCCTTCAGATTACGACAATAGCAACTCTATCATATCCATTGATGTAAAAGAATCATGTGCAATTCACATTTTTTCTAACATCCTTGATATTGAAGCTGTCAGTTTGAAAGGGGTGTCAAAAATGATAACCTCGTCTGGCCAAAGACACATTGCTTTATGTATAGGTCCTGCAAATCTAAACGAGAGTCGCATCAACACTTTCAAGAACTATTTTAAGTCTGAAGGGTTGAGAGTATTCACGGATTTTCGTGATACTTTGTTTGGTAGACACCCAAACGGTCATGCTTATGGTTGTTTAATCAAGAGCTTCACATATCTACTGAATAAAGCAAAAGATATTCTTCATGAATACAAATATTTTGCACCTATTCAAAAGTATGCTTTGTATAGTGACAAGATAGAAAATTGCGACATAAAGAATGCTGCTTTTGAGATCTTGGCTCCCTTTGATATGACTGCTCATAAAGATCTATGTCCTACATTAGCTCTTATAAGCAATCTCATTTCACGTGGATGCCCAACTTTGGCAAGTAAAAAAATTGATGATGCACTTGCAGAACATCCCGAACAGCAAAAGCAAAAGGAATACATGGCTATTGCCAGAATACAAAAAACTCTGGTAGAAGCTATGATTTCTGATAGGTTGCCTATTATTAAAGACAATTGGAATATTCTAGTAATTGAAGATGGTACTGATGTCGCACAGTTGGCTATAGACGATTTCTCAGAAATGTATGAGCATCTTATTGCCATGTCGGAGATGTACAATCACGAAACATTACCAGAGATAAGACTATTTAATAAAAAAACGGCAAATACGACAGAATCATACGACATAATCATAGATGTGTCTGTAGATAAATATTCTGAGCCAGACAAGGTCGTTTTCTCACAATACAAAGCAAACAATGATTGCTATTTCATCGTTCGCTCTTCAGAAACTATCTTTGAAGAAAGATATTTATATACAACAGAACGCATTAAATACAAACCTTTTGTAGAAAAGAATGATAGAGGAATCTATGAAGTTAATGAAGAACAATCTAAACATCTAAGGTATTTCCTGAACCTTATATTCAGAAAAGAAGATTTCCGTCCAGGACAGCTTCCTATTCTTAGCAGGGCATTACAGTTAAAGAGTGTGATAGGTTTGCTCCCTACTGGAGGAGGTAAGTCATTGACATATCAGTTAGCCGCAATGCTACAACCAGCTATTACGTTGGTTGTTGATCCACTAAAGGGATTGATGAAAGATCAATATGATGGATTGTTACGCGTTGGTATTGATAACATCTCCTTTATTAATAGTGATATTACAAAGGACTGGGAAGAAGGACGGCGTCGTCAAAATGCTCTTACAGCTTCTCAGATACAGATTATGTTCCTATCACCGGAACGATTAAGCATACATAAGTTTAGAGAGGTCTTGCGCTCTATGCGAGAATCTGAAGTTTATTTTGCTTATGGAGTCATAGATGAGGTGCATTGTGTTTCCGAATGGGGGCATGATTTTCGCCTTGCATATCTACACTTAGGAAGGAATCTATACAATTACGTTCTTCCTAAGGAAATAGATGGCGAGGATAATCACATTTCATTATTTGGTTTAACGGCTACTGCGTCATTTGACGTTTTGGCTGATGTTGAACGCGAACTCTCTGGAAGACAATCATATTCTCTAGAAGATGACGCAACAGTAAGATACGAGAACACTAATCGCTTAGAGCTGCAGTATAATGTCTATAAAGTAGATGCTGATGACATTGAGAAATCAAGGGATATTGATGGACTGAAGGAAGATTGTCTTATCAAAGTCATAGATGATGCCACAAAGAAAATTTCGGAAATCCAAGATGAAGATGCAGTAGAATTCATTAAAGATCGTTTTGTTGAACGAGAAAATCTGATGGGATCTGACATCGTAAACGACATTTACGATACGGAACTTGACGTTAATGTAGGTACTAATTGGTATAATAAAACGAATACAGAAACAGCAGGAATCGTTTTCTGTTTGTGGGCAAATAGAGAACAAAAAAGCTATGTCCGTAATAGTGTACCTACTGTTGAATCCACATTACGCAATAATGGTCTACGCAGTATATCATCTTATAAAGGAGGTGATGATACTTCCTGCCAAGATGATTTCCTTGAAGGCAGAACAAACGTGATGGTTGCAACCAAAGCTTTTGGAATGGGTATTGACAAGTCAAATGTGCGTTTGACATTCCATTTGAACTATCCTGGTTCATTGGAATCATTTGTACAGGAGGCTGGACGTGCTGGCCGCGATAAGAAAATGGCACTCGCTACTATTATGTATTCACCTAAAAAGTTTTGGGTAAAGAATGTAAAAACTAATGAGTGGCAACAATTCTCGGCAGACTATACCAATAACAAATTCTTCTATGACAGCAATTTCTTAGGTGAGGAATTTGAACTATACGTTATAAAGTTACTGATGAACAATTTGCGTGTTAGAATCAGTAACGAAGAATTTGTTGGTGTAGAATCTCCTACTATTGCAAATTCAAACGGTATAATTCAATATATTGAAAGATATGAAAAAGGTAGCGTACTTACTTATTATATATCATACGAAGAAGATGAAAGTGTGCTAGATAACTATAACAGGTTCCTATCTGCAAGAAATATGCCCGTATTTAGCACATGGAATGCAAAAAATCTCAAGAATGATAGAGGATATAGTTATATTAACGACTATGGTTCCGCGATTTACAAAGATGCGATCCAGAAGGCCATATACAGAATGTGTATTATCGGATTGATAGACGATTTCACCGAAGATTACGCAAAACATACATTCCGTATAACGACAATATGCCAAGATGAATCTAAGTATTTGGAATTCTTGCGTTTCTATTACCGTAAATATTATTCTGCGGAAAGAGCAGAAGTAATGATGCAAGAAGTAAAAGAACTTGCTCAAAATGAGGGTGTGATAATGGCATGTTTGCAACATCTTACATCATTCATATATAAAAGTATTGCCGATAAACGAGCAAGGGGCATACTTGATATGGAGCAGTTCTGCAATATGGCTATAAGTTCTGATAAGGATTGGAAAGAAACGAATGAAGATCTTAAAGATTTCATTTATTACTATTTTAACTCTAAGTATGCTCGTGAAGAATTTGTCACATATGATTCAAATTTAAATCGGGATGTTCCATTCTCCCTTAAAGACGATACGAACTTCGAGATTCATTCTGAATCCGAGATTACAGATTTCGCACTTGTAATGAAGTATATGAGAGTCGTTGATCCTGAAATCGTAAATAATGACTCTCAGATGGATAATATCAAACACCTTCAAGGTGCTGTTCGTCTTATTCGTCGTGCAATCCTTGACGTTAACCCTGTTCTTAATCTCCTAAACGTATTTTGTATATTGTATTTAGGGCAACAATCTAATGAAATGTTAGAAGAAGAACTATACAATGACTATAAGGCAGTGTACAATATATATATGAACAGTGGAAAGGCTGACCTAATTGACGAGTATACAAATCTCCTTATTGCTCATTCTGCAATTAAAAACAAAGAATACATAAATAAAATACAATTGGCAATCCAACTGGATGATCATGTAACAGCAATTAATAGAATAACATATAAATACGCCCAATTATGATAGATCAGAAAATCAACAACTCACTTAAGGAGCTGGAACAAAGTCTTAAAAACATAGACTCTGCACGTAAGCAAGTTGAGAAAACAGTCGGTTCATACGATGGATTAAAGAACGCGACATCTGAATACGTGTCAACTCTAAGTACCCTAACTAGCAAGGTAAGGGAATTAATATCTTCGATAGAGACAGACTATAAGCAAAAAGTCTCATCATTTGAAAAAGACAGAGAAACCATTGTTGATTCCACCAATGCTGCATTACAAAAACTTTCCGATGCAACTGACAACTTTCAGAATTCTCTTAACAGTGTAGAGGCAAAATTGAAATATAGTTTGATACTTAATGGTGTGACCTTGGTTGCAATAGCTGCTGTATTATTTTTTGTGTTAAAATAAGATGCTTTTTCACACATATCGATAATGACGAAATAGTTCAACTCGAACTACATCAACACCTGCTCCGCTAGTACCCTCAAGAGAATGATTGGTATGAGTCCTAGAATTATATAATTTGGAAATCCATATAACATAATAATACAATAGCATATGGAACTGGCAATAAACATAGAAAACCTGCTGAACAAGCAGAAGATAGAATCCAACAGGATTGAGTTTAAAAAGAAACATTAATTATATGATTGGAAATATTGACATATTGGTAAAGGAACTCTGCAAACTGCCCAAGGAAGTAGGGTGGGTTGAGTTCAAACATAACAACTGTGAGCCGAATATGATTGGCGAGGATATTAGTGCCCTTGCCAATAGTGCTACTTTGAACGACCGCGACTATGCCTATATGATATGGGGAGTAGATGATACTACGCATGAGATAATTGGTACAAAGGTGCGGTTACAGATGGAGAAGAAAGGCGAGCAGGAGTTAGAGAATTGGCTTCGCTATATGCTCTCCAAGAATGCAGATTTTGAATACTATGATGCTGAGATAGATGGCAAGCATGTAGAACTGATTCGTATTCATAAGGCTCTAAATGAGCCAGTAAGCTTCCAGAAGGTTGACTACATACGGAGTGGTAGCTACACGAAGAAGTTGCATGAGTTCCCCGTGTTCCGAGCTCAGCTATGGGACAAGTTGCGCCATGCCCAGTTTGAGGATGTATGCGTCAAGACTGACCAAAGATATGAGGACATCATCAGACTGCTTCAGGTGGATGCCTATTTTTCCCTGCTGAAAATACCCCAGCCAGCAGAAAAGGATGCTGTAGCACATTATCTGAACGAGGATGGCATCATCCAGAAGCAGGATAATGGGCTATATTCTATTACCAACCTTGGTGCCATATTGTTTGCCAAGGACTTGAATGAGTTTGCCCGTTTAGGTCGTAAGGCTATGCGCGTAGTGCAATATAAGGGCATAAACCGTCTGTTGATTCAAAAAGAGGAGCCTTTTAATCAAGGCTATGCTATTTGCTTTGAGAATATCGTGCGCTACGTGAATGCCTTGCTGCCAAGCAATGAGGATGTTAATGCAGTTCAACTGTCAACAACAAGCAAATTCCCTCTCCCATCTGTAAGAGAAGCTATTGCAAACAGCCTCATTCACCAGGACCTATATATTACAGGGGCTGCACCAGTGGTGGAGATATTTGACAATCGTATTGAAGTGACGAATCCTGGTACACCCTTAGTAGATGTGCTTCGTATCATTGATAATCCTCCGAAGTCACGAAACGAGAAACTTGCTTCGCTCATGCGTCGATTGAAGATGTGTGAGGAACTTGGCCGTGGTTGGGACAGAATGGTGCTGGCATGTGAAGCTCAATACATTCCGGCTCCACGCATCGAAGTGTTCCAAGATAGCACAAAAGTGACTCTCTTCTCTGCAATGGAGTTTGGCAATATCCCGATGGAAGATAAGATGTGGTCATGTTATCTCCATGCTTGCCTTATGTATATACAAGGTGATGCTTTGACAAACAAATCGCTGAGAGACAGATTCAATGTGGGTGAAACATCCGCTGGAAGTATATCAAGATTGATAAAGGAGGCTGTATCTCAGGGAAGGATTAAAGCACTTGACCCTGATACGGCGAAACGATATATGAAGTATATACCAATATGGGCTTAGTTTAATTTGCCGGTAATTTGCTGGCAACTTGCTGAGACGTGCCAAAAACGGAATAGTATTTAGCTAATATATTGATAATCAGTGGCAATTGAGAATAAGTTTAACTTGCCGGTAATTTGCTGGTAATTTGCTAAAAAAGAAAAATAGACATAGATATGTTATTCGGAAAAAAGATTAGAGAACTAAGAGATGAAAATGGCGTACTGCAACGCCAGTTGGCTGCACTATTGGAGATAGACACCCCGATGTTCAGTAAGATTGAACGTGGCGATAGGCGTGCTAAGCGCGAACAAGTTATAAAACTTGCAGAGTACTTCCATCAGGACGAGAATGAAATGCTGACCCTCTGGCTGGCTGACAAAGTACTTGATGCGGTGGATGGCGAGCAAGAACTCAGTTCGCAAGCCATTGAAGTTGCCCAAGAGCAAATCAAAGACCTGTAAAAGTATGGAGATCGATATTTTCCCTATACCCCATCGGAAGGAAGGGATTGCCAGAAACTTTGACAAGGGGTTCCTTGGCATTCTCATCATCACCTACATCATTGCTGCTTTTAAGACGGCGAAGTATATTGTAGGCAATGATGCAGGAACGGAGTTAGTGTGCTTCCTGCTCACAATTCCGATATTCGTTGGCTATTACGCTCTGTTTGTGCTTGTCTGTCATGGTATCAAGAAAGGACTCTATGCTTTCTTCAAGTCTCATCGCAAGGAATGGAACAGCATAGCAGACCGCGAGGAGATGGAGGAACACATCGCTCAAAACCTTGGTCAGATACAAAAGAAAGCACAAGAGAAGACGACAACTATCACCAATACAAAGAATGCAGCACCTATTGCTGATGACACTCCCAAGAGAGAAAGCAATGTAGAATCACATAGTCCAGAAGAAGTATCCGTTACTCCTGAGGCATTGGCAAAGTTGCAGTTGAAGCGTGACATCCAGAAGGCACATGACGAGTTGGAGGCATTCATCAATCAAGTGCAAATTGACCGCAAGCAGATGAATGAAGCAAAAGTCGCTCGTGAGGCAAGGAAACTTGAAGCCATCCTCAAATATACCCGTTATACGCTCATGCCTCATGGTTTCACGGATGAAGAACTGTATCAAATAGAGGAAGCTGTCAAACTACTTGTTGAACTAAATGGTGTTACCCGAATGGAAGTCCTTTCTATCAGCAAGAAGAAGGGGCTGAAGCAAGCCGACCTAAAGAACTTCTGTTGGAACATTGCAAACCAATATGGAATTGATCCGAAGACAACGGCTCTGTTTGCGCTCAATCTGTTTTATGCCTGGTTTAGCAACACCGAACCTTCAAGCATTCAAAAGACGCTGCGCAACACAGCGGGCACATATACAATTGAAATTGACGCAAACATCATAGACCATCTGCCTCAGTTGGAAGAGAAAGTACTTGGCAAGAATCACAAATAACAGCAATCTGCAAATAACATTGACATTATGTTCAATTAGAGTAAAACTTGTACAGCTAATACTAGTCGGTATAGTAAAAACAGAACGAACATGAAACAAAATAGATACAATGAATTATATAAAGAGTTGAATCCTTCCCTTAAAATGAAGTTGAATGCTATACGTATGAACTTACATGAGGGAAAGGCTTCTTGTTTAGTAGGTGCAGGCTTTAGCAAGAATGCCGAAATGGATGATGCCATTCATATGAAAGATTGGTTCGAGCTTGCAGATGACTTCTATGAGACTCTATATGGAGAAAAGCCAGACGATAAGAATGTAAGATATAAGAATGTTCTTAGGTTGGCATCTCAAGTGGAGGCATCCAAAGGAAGAGGGGAGCTAGAATCTTTGATTCAAAATTCTCTGCCTGATGAGCGTGTATATCCGGGACGCTTGCATATCGAACTAATGAAATTGCCATGGTCTGATGTTTTTACTACAAATTATGACACACTGTTAGAAAAGGCTTTCATAGAAGCTGATAGGTATTACTACAAGGTAACAAATAAGGAAACATTATTGTACACGCCTCATCCAAGGTTGATTAAGTTGCATGGCAGTTTTCCCGATATACGTCCATTTATTATAACCGAAGAAGACTATCGCACTTATCCACAACGATTTCCAGAATTCGTAAATACAGTGCGACAGTCTCTAATAGAAAATGTTCTTTGCCTTATTGGATTCTCTGGTGATGATCCAAATTTTCTCAGTTGGATAGGCTGGTTGCGTGATGTTATGGGAGAACAGGCCTCTCCTGTGTATCAGATCACGTATAATAACCAAATGCACGATTCTAATATTCATCTATCGCACGACCTTGGAATCGATGTCATCAACCTTGCAGACATAAAAAAATTAGTGGTTTCTCGGAAGCGTTGGATTTTTTCTTGATGTATATAGGTAAGAAATATAAAACGGATTGGTCGGGAGAGTTAAAAAATGCCCATACATCAATACACATCGGAGAAAACTACGACGTCGATGCTCTTATAAAGGAAATGAAGATGATACGCGAATCGTATCCAGGCTGGATTGTATTGCCAGCATCTCATATGAGTGAATTTTCCGACACAAAGGAATATATACCTTTTTGGACCAACATATATGCGAAGTGTGCTAATGATGTTATAAAGCAGGTAAATTTCTTGTTCGAAGTAAATTGGCGTATTGAAACAGCATTGGCATCTCCAGATATGGAATGGTATTTACAAGCTTTAGAACAATTGCCTTCAGAAGATGCAAATGGTTTGGATAATTCTACATATCAGAAGCTATTGGGATTAAAGCTTTCTCTTCTCAACACCTATCGTTTCAAAGGTGCAGATGATGATTATGTTCATCTGTTAGAAAACATTGAGACTCACATTTCTCAGCTCACTTACGAGCATAAACGGCAGTTGAATTATATAAAATGTCTATATGCCATCTCGACATTGAATTATTCCAACGTTCAACAAGTTGTTGATGACTGGAACCTCCGCTCATTTGATTATCAAGGCCACTTGTGGAAAGCCGGGATGCTGATAGAGATGGGGCAGTTGCGAGAATCCCAAGTAATGCTTCGTGACTTATTGAAGTCAGTGAAAAGGAATATTCTAACATCAAAGTACTCCGCACAGTTGTCTTCTGTTCGCTCTGCCATAGAACTCTTCCTATGGAGGATGGATTATATGTATTCCATGTATAAATCTAACCCAGATTTCGACTTTGCTGAGATTGCGAGAACTTGTCGCGACATGATTGTTAAAGAAGAAAACAAACCATCGCATCACCAAATAACACATGGTTTCAATCTATTAGACACTGGTCAACAATGGAATTTTGGCGGAAGTGGATTTAGAGGAGATTATTATGGGGCGATTCGTTATTTCCGACTATATGAAAAGTTAGGATTCCCATTTGGTATGCCTGTAGGTTTTTCTTCGGAAGTTGAGACTAAGACTTTTATGATAGAGCGATTAATGCGTTATTATCCGAAGTATGCATTACAATGGATCGTTAGATGTTGTGAGACAAAAACTATAAATGCATTAAACCGTGAAACATTATTGCATATTAGGCGAGAAGATGCTTGTACGTTTTTTGACAAGTCGATTGCATCTTGCGAAATAGGTCTTGACCGGTATGCAGGAAGAATCCTACAGAAACGAGTTTTGACTTGTCTGTTGCCCATACTGGTAAAACTTTCAGTTTTGCTTACGCAGGAAAGAATGGAACGTGTATTTAATGCGCTTTGTATCGTATATCGTCAACATTCACGAAAGTATGATGGAAAACAAGTCCAAACTTTATACGACAATTTGTCTGGAGAATCGTTGAAACGCTGCCAGAAAAAAGCTTTGGAACAACCAATTTTGCAATCAGGCGTTAGAGAAGAAGATTTTAAAATGCCCAATTTGTTGAAAGATGAAATTGATTATTCTATAGAGGCTGGTAACATCGCCATGACAGGTTTATCGTCTGATGTAATTAAAGAGCAACAAGCAGCTTACAAAAGACTCAGAATTTTAAAACGGACAAAGAAAGATGATTTAACTTCTTCTGTTTTAGATACGTGCATTAATGTATGGAGAACAATACCGCCTTTATCTGATGACAAATTAGAATCTTTTTATGAGTTTCCTGCAGAGGAAAATACGATGAAATCCATAGCGGCTTCTGAGTTAGATTCGTTTTTGGCTACAGACTTCACAAATGAGAATTCTTCTGCCTTCATAGATAAAATCTCGAATAAATTATTCCGTCTTCAAATAGGCTTCCCTCGTTTTACAGAGGAACAACACTCGCTATTCTTGAACAAAGTAATAAAAATTCTTACAGAAAATGAAGATGCATTCAAAAAGGATGATTCAGACAGTTTCTTTGGAGGCTTTCGCTCTCATGTAGAGAGGATTTTCTTCTATTTGAACTATTATAGCCAAGTAGAGGGTCTTCCGTCAAAAGAGAATGATATCTGGCTGTCTTTTAAAAACGTAATTGAACGATACCGTAAACACGGATATCCAGTATTAACAATTATGACTCACCTTGTTTATTGGGGCATATGGAACAAGACTACTATCAAAAGTTACGTGAATAAAGCAATATTCTCAGAATCTAGTTCATTAGTCCGTGATGCTGGTCAGGCTTTAATCTATACGGCTACCAATCAAGGTTCAAAAGTTAATCAAACCATAATTAAAGACATAATAAGTAAGGTGTCTTATGTCTTTGATGAGAGTACTCATACATATCTTCGTATTATAAGAGATGTCTTATTGAATAAGGGGATAAGTAAAGAAGCACATGTCAAGTTAGAAGAGTGGGTGAATAACCTGCCATATAGAATAGAACGATGTTCGGTATCAGAAGAAATTAAAGACGATATAAGATATTATGCAAATCAAATAGCAGGTATTATGACAACAATTTGGCCCGACTGGGCAGGTTTAAGTGCTTGGCAAACTTATATGGAAAAAGAACATATAAAGAATGATGTCAGAAACGGATTTGAAATAGGAGTCCGTCTCGCTAATTCATAATGAAAATGGAATATACAATACAAAAAATACTAGAATTCCACGACTTATTTCCAAAGGAAAAAGATTTGGACGTGCGAACAATACTGAAGAAATATAGCCGTGAGTATATTGTTCGTTGCTGTCATGTCCTATGCAATAATTACAGCAATGCAGCCTTTATTCCAGACGATAATAATACCTTTTTCTCAGAGGTAAGCAAGAAACATATTCCTGGTCTAAATGAAAAAATATCTAAATATCTTAATACAACAGGGCTGGATAGAGTATGCTATTGTACAGTGAAAACAGCATTAGAGTTGATGCGAGTGGCCTTTTCTATTCCCGTACAAGAGTACAAGAATGAAGGACAAAAAGAAGATTTTGAATATGATTTGTTTCGTTCTGTGCTGATGCTTAATGAAAATTTGATGGCTTTTTCCCATGTTGGTCAATTAGATTTAGCAACACTGTTGTTCGCCAACTACTACGTGCAGAATGATATAATTAATCAAAATCAGAGTGATTCTTTTGTTCGTCAGATTACACACTATAAGAAACTAGTGGATTTCTTAGAGAATCACCCTAAATGTGCTAATGCATATGAAGTATTCATGCAAAAGATGGGGATTAATTCAATTGATGAGTATTCCAAAACTTGGATGTCATTAGTGTCGCTATCAATGGGATATTTGAAGAGTGGTGTAAAAGCATGTCCTATCTTTGACTATAATCAGTTGAAAGATGAAGATCATCTTATAAGTAAGTCTGTGCTGGATAATCTCTGTATAGACATAACGGCTACTATACCGTATGATGCAGAAGATGCGGAATCAAGAGATAATAATGTAGATTATAGAACTTTCCGTTCACACCCTCTGGTGAGAATTGATAGTGGTAAATATCTGATTTATAGTCTTCACTTGTTACTAGAGAGACTATACAGCAGTCTATTCTTTGATATAAAGGATGGATTCAAGAATGCTTTTGCATTTTATAATAAAGAATTTGTTGAGCGACGATTGTTTCAACCTGCAGCTCTTGCTGCTCTTTCAAAGCATACGTCGTTCTTTTTGCCTACTAAATACGATGTAGAAGAATTGAATGCCCCTACAGAGATTGACGAGCAACCAGATTTCTATGTTAGAGAAGATTATAACATAATACTCTTTGAGTGTAAAGCAATCAGAATTAAAGGTGAGGTAAAAGATAAATCTGACATTACAGAACTGCTGGATTTGTTGAAACAAAAACTCTATCAGTCAACCAAGAACACTGATAAATCGCGTAAGGAGAAAAAGAAACCTGAAGATTTGGGAGTAAAGCAGCTTGTTAATCAAATGAAACTTATAGACGATGATGTTTTTGAGCTTGATAAAAACATACCAGACGAAGTGGCGTATTACCCAGTGCTAGTATTGGAAGATACTCATCTTGTCATTCCTGGTATATCAGGTATCATCAACTCTTGGTATAAGGATTTAATTGATAAAGAGCTACCAAATCAAATGTGTCATCCGCTTGTTGTAATGTCCATAAACACACTAATATGGCATAGACAAGCCTTTGCTAGATTTGGTTTCCATACCATATTTGATAATTATTATAGTAAAGCGGCCAAATATGAGAAAGATGGCATCCATTGGTCTTTTAATCCTTTTGCAGATTTTGATACTTTTATGATGGAGCATTATAAAATATCGAAATTAGAGAGACAGAAAATGTTTAATGAGTCATTAAACGCATTAGGACTAAAAAAGAAAATCACTAGTGTTAATTGATATAGACGAGAACATAATAGAGAATTTGCCAAAGTTGGAAGAGAAAGAACTTAGCAAGAATCGCTAATAGCGTATTTGTGGATTTCTATTTTTGTTTGGCCTAACAATCTCTTTTACATTTTCTTATCGTTCGCGTGTGCTTGTAAATGCCTGATACACAATAGCGTTTAGATTCGAGGAAGTCAAATGATTCCGATAAGTAAATACATACTAAATCGCAAGCAAAAGCGTGCAGCTCAATGAGTTGCACGCTTTTTGCGTTTATGGGGTTCTTGGTTTCTATGCCTTTTTTACGCCCTTTTTTATCTCTTATTTGCGACATATTTGAGACAAGACAAAAAAGTAGATAATGTGGGACAAAATCCTACTAATCTCGACTAATACATACTTAAAAGTAGAAAATATGCCAACAATCGGATTTGAAATCAAAAGGAAGTGTAAGGTCTGCGGCAAAGTCTTTGTCGCAAAGACTCTCGACAGCTACTATTGTTCGCGCAAGTGCAGCAATGTAGCGTGGAAGCGTAAAAGGGATGAGAAGCTAAAGAACGCAAGGCTGGAAGCTATTGCCCAACTGGTTCCTGACATCAGAGAGTACATATCGGTCAAAGAAGCCGTTGCCATGTTCGGCGTAGAGCGTAGCACGCTGTATCGGCTTATTAAAGAGGGACGAGTTCCGGCTATCAACATTGGCGAGAGACTGACGCGCATCAAGCGTTCCGACATGGAACGGCTGTTCTTAAGTAGGCCTGAGAGTGCGGTTGAAAAAGAGAAGCCTGCTCCCAAACTCTACAGCATGGAGCCGGAGGACTGCTATACCATCACTGAAGTCTGCGAGAAATATCACATCAATGACAGTTCCGTATGGGCTCATGTGCGGAAATACTCCATCCCTTCCCGACAAATAGGGAATTATGTGTATGTACCCAAACAAGAAATAGATAACCTTTATAAATCAGAGATAGAATGAAGAAAGCATTGCCTAACACCAAAGTGACCGTCAAGCTCAGAAGGTCAAGATACAAGGAAGAGTGGTATTTGATTATCGAATCATATCCAGTGTACAAACGTGGCTCAAACAGAGCAAGCCGAGTGGTAGAGTCAATCAACCGGACTATATCCACACCCATTTGGGACAAGTCATCTATTGCACGCATCTTGCCGGATGGTAGCTTCAACTACAAGCCGAAGAGGGATCTGAACGGAATTATTCAATGCCGTTCAACAATCGACCAGGAAGCTTGTATCTATGCCGATAATGTCCGGAAGTTGCGTCAGCATGAGTATGATAGTGCCATTCTCTATACAGATAAGGAGAATGAACTTGCAGCGCAGAATGAACGTAGTGAACAGGACTTCATCAAATACTTCAACGGCATCATCAGCAAACGCCATCCCAACAGTTCAAATTCGATTATCGTCAATTGGATGCGTGTGG